>Ga0079223_10002678_pt1 | contig 11075 bp, 9 predicted proteins | sample Stecom2011_FD_75072 | JGI IMG/M metagenome (GOLD analysis project Ga0079223, IMG submission 75072) | Agricultural soil microbial communities from Utah to study Nitrogen management - Steer compost 2011 | ecosystem: Environmental > Terrestrial > Soil > Agricultural land | place: USA: Utah...
TCACCACCACCGATAGCGAATGATCCAGCCACCGGAACACCGGTTCATAGGGCGGGATGGCCATGATCGCAGAGGTCAGGCTGACCTTCAGAACCAGCGCAAACGGCAGCAGGAAGAACAGCAGCAGCCATGCGAACGGCAGGCCAGACACCACCCGGCGATGGAACAGCATTGAACGTACCCGCTCAGCGATAGGGGCAGGGAAAAGAGACTGTTTCATGGCTTAGTTCCAGAGCAGGATGGGGCTGGAGGCTTCCCAGGACACATACACCCGGTCACCCCAGGTGGGCCGTTCGCCCCGGCGTTCCACGTTGGCCATAGTGGCCTGCACCCGTTTGCCGGTCGCCAGTTTTACATAGTAGGAGGTGATGTCTCCCAGGTACGCGATGTTATCGACGGTGCCACAGCTCCAGTTGGTATCGCCTTCCGGCTTGTCGGTGGTCAGGTAGATTTTCTCGGGGCGCAGCGCGATCAGGGTTTCGGTGGTTTCGGCCGGCGTAGTGACACCCCGGTCGATAAACACCGGTGCATCCAGCAGCTCACTGGCCAGCGAAATACTGTCGGAATTGTCTTCCAGGATGTTGGCCTCAAAGATATTGACAGAGCCGATGAACTCCGCCGTCATGCGACTGTTGGGGCTTTCATAGATATCAATGGGCGAGCCCACCTGGGCAATCCAGCCCGAGGACATGATCGCAATGCGGTTGGCCATGGTCATGGCTTCTTCCTGGTCGTGGGTGACCATCAGGCAGGTCGCGCCCACCTTCTCCAGAATATCCACCAGTTCCAGCTGCATCTCGGTGCGCAGCTTCTTGTCCAGCGCCCCCATGGGCTCGTCCAGCAACAGCAACTTGGGCCGCTTGGCCAGTGACCGGGCCAGGGCTACCCGTTGTTGTTGTCCGCCCGAGAGCTGATGGGGCCGGCGCCGGGCATAGGGCTCCATTTTTACCAGTCTGAGCATGGCCGCCACGCGTTCGCGGATTTCGCCTTTGGGTAGTCTGTCCTGTTTCAGGCCCATGGCGATGTTCTGCTCCACGGTCATGTGGGGGAACAGGGCGTAGGACTGGAACATCATGTTGGTGGGCCGCAGGTACGGCGGCAGGGCTGTGATGTCCTGCCCGTCCAGCACGATACGGCCGGAATCCGGCGACTCGAACCCCGCCAGCATACGCAGCAGCGTGGACTTTCCGGAGCCGGAGCCACCCAGAAGCGCAAAGATCTCACCCTTGTGGATGTCCAGGCTCACGTTGTCTACCGCCAGCGTGCTGTCGAAGCTTTTGGAAATACCCCGGATGCTGAGGAGTACCTCCGCTTGCGCGGAGGTGTTGCTGATAATGGCCACCGATCAGCGCCCGGACTTCACGCTGGTCCAGGTGCGGGTCATCAGGCGCTGGGCGTCCTGAGGCCGGCCTTCCATCAGGTACAGCTTTTTCATCACCTCGTCCTGGGGATAGATGCTGGTATCCGCCAGGATATCCGGGTTCACAAAGTCGTCAGCGGCCTTGTTGGGGTTGGCGTACCACACGTAGTTGGTCACATCGGCGATGATCTCCGGACGCATCAGGAAGTTCATCAGCGCGTGGGCGTTGTCCACGTTGGGCGCACCGGCGGGGATGGTCATCATGTCGAACCAGAGCACCGCACCTTCCCTGGGAATGGTATAGCGGATCACATGGCCATTGCCGGCTTCCTCGGCCCGGGCGGCGGCCTGGAGGATGTCGCCGGAATAGCCGGCTGCCACACACAGGTCACCGTTGGCCAGGTCGCTGATGTACCGGGACGAGTGGAAGTAGGTGATGTGGGGACGCACCGCCCTGATCACCTCGCCACCCTTGCGGATGTCGTCAGCGTTATTGCTGTTGGGGTCCAGGCCGACATAGGCCATGGCCGCACGCACCATTTCCTCGCCGGAATCGAGCATGGCGATACCACAGCCACCGGCTGCCAGCCTGGCGGTCACCTGAGGGTCAAAAACCATGGCCCAGGAATCTACCGGGGCGTCGTCGCCCAGGATTTTCCGGATACGGCCCTCGTTGTAGCCATAGCCATTGGTGCCCCACAGGTAAGGCAGCGAAAACTGACTGCCTGGGTCGGCCTTCTCCAGCTGGACCATCAGGTCCTGGTTCAGGTTGGCCATGTTCGGCAGTTTGCTGTGGTCCAGCGCAACAAACGCCCTGGCAGAAATCTGCTTGGTGACGTAGTGGTTGGACGGCATCACCAGGTCGTAACCGGAACGGCCCGACAACAAGGCGGCTTCGAGCACCTCATTGCTGTCGTACACATCGTATACAACCCGGATGCCGGTCTCGGCGGTGAACTTCGCCAGGGTGTCCTCGGCGATGTAGTCAGACCAGTTGTAAACACGCACTTCTTCGGCGGCAAGAACCAAAGAGGCACCCAAAGACAACGCAACAGAGGCGACCAGCGCCCGTGGCTTACACAACTTCAACATTGAATGATGTCCCTCGCAAAAAGGGATGGATACAAAACGTGCAGGATGCACGCGGTGTTGTGCAGGTCTGCTGAGGGTGGCCGGAGGGGGCTGGCGTTCAGTGAGAACACCGGGAACCCGCCTTTTGACTCCTTTGAGGCTTATCCTGGAAACGGCCGGGTGAGACCCTGCCGTATTCGCGCGATATGTATCACGAGACCGGTGCAGGTGCTACTTAAATTTAACCGGCAGGGCAGTGGTGATTGTGCGTAGTCCGGCTGCGGCTCACTTTGCTCAATCACAAAGTGGCGGAAGGCATGTTAGTCTGTCGCTAAATGACGTACCCAATAACAACAAACAGGGACATTATCATGAATAAAGTACCGCAGCTCATCGGTGGAGAATTCGTTGAGAGCCAGAGTTCCAGCTGGCTTGATGTCACCAACCCGGCCACCGCTGAAGTCATCGCGCGGGTCCCTTGTGCGACGGCGGGCGAGATGCGTGCAGCCATCGCCAGCGCCGCCGATACGTTCCGGAGCTGGAAAGAAACGCCGGTCTCCGAGCGGGCAAGGGTGATGCTGCGCTATCAGGCCATTCTGAAAGAGCATCACGATGAGCTTGCGGAAACCCTGTCCCGGGAAACCGGCAAGACGTTTGAGGATGCCAGGGGCGACGTGTGGCGTGGCATCGAGGTCGTGGAGCACGCCGCCAATGTGGCGTCCCTGATGATGGGTGAGACCGTCGGGAACGTCGCCCGGGAGGTCGATACCCACTCCTGGGTTCAGCCGCTGGGCGTTTGTGCCGGTATTACCCCCTTCAACTTCCCGGCCATGATTCCGTTGTGGATGTTCCCCATGGCGATTGCCTGCGGCAACACCTTCATTCTGAAACCGTCCGAACAGGACCCCCTGACCCCCATGCGACTGGCAGAACTGTTTGAGCAGGTCGGCGCCCCCAAGGGTGTGCTGCAGGTGATCCATGGTGGCAAAGAACAGGTGGATACCTTGCTGGCCGATCCGGTGGTTAAAGCCATTTCGTTTGTGGGGTCGGTGCCCGTCGGGCGCTATATCTACGAGACCGGTACTCGCAACATGAAGCGTGTTCAGAGTTTTGCGGGGGCCAAGAACCATATGGTGATTTTGCCGGATGCCGATAAGCAGCAGGTGATCAATGCGCTCGTCGGCGCATCGGTTGGAGCCGCCGGCCAGCGGTGCATGGCCATCTCCGTGGCGGTCTTTGCAGGCGCGGCGCGGGAGTGGATTCCGGAACTCAAAGCCGCGATGGCCAAGGTGCGCCCGGGGGCCTGGAATGACCCGGCGGCCAGTTATGGCCCGGTGATCAGCGCGCAGGCAAAAGAACGCATTGAACGACTGATTGCCAGTGGCCAGGCCCAGGGTGCACAGCTGCTGCTGGACGGCCGTGGGTATGTGGTGGACGGGCTGCCGAACGGGCACTGGGTGGGCCCGACCCTGTTCAGTGAGGTAACGCCAGACATGGACATCTACCGGGAAGAGATCTTCGGCCCGGTGCTGTCCTGTGTAAACGTGGAGAGTCTGGGCGAGGCCATCGAGCTGATCAACAACAGCCCATACGGTAATGGAACATCGATCTTTACCAGCAACGGTGGTGCGGCCCGCCGGTTCCAGCACGAGATCGAAGTGGGTCAGGTGGGAATCAACATTCCCATTCCCGTGCCGCTGCCGTTTTTTTCCTTTACCGGCTGGAAAGGCTCGTTTTACGGCGATCAGCATGCCTATGGCAAGCAGGCGGTCCGGTTCTACACTGAAACCAAAACAGTCACCTCCCGCTGGTTCAGCTCGGAGGCGACCTCGCCAGAGGCCAATTTCTCCATACAGCTCCGCTGAGCCACTACCGGAAGGACGTTACGATGAGTGACCTGATTCAACTGCAAACGCGGGATCATATTGCGATCCTTACTATTGCCAACCCGCCGGCCAATACCTGGACGGCGGAGTCTCTGGTGGCGCTGGAGACGCTGATTGGCGAACTGAATGCCGATACCGGGATCTATGCACTGGTGGTGACCGGCCAGGGTGAGAAATTTTTCTCGGCGGGTGCGGATCTGAAAAGCTTTGCCGACGGTGACCTGGCGCGAGCCAACGACATGGCGCAGAAATTCGGCCGGGCCTTTGCGGCGCTGACGGCCTTCCGGGGTGTGTCGATCGCTGCCATCAATGGTTATGCCATGGGCGGTGGGCTTGAGTGCGCGCTCGCCTGTGACCTGCGTATTGCGGAAGCGCACGCCCGGATGGCGCTGCCCGAAGCATCGGTTGGCCTGCTGCCCTGTGCCGGGGGTACCCAGAACCTGCCCTGGCTGGTGGGCGAGGGGTGGGCCAAGCGGATGATCCTGTGTGGTGAGCGGGTAGACGCTAACCGGGCGCTGCAAATCGGCCTGGTTGAGGAGGTCGTGCCCTCTGGCCAGGGCCTTGAGGCGGCACTGAAGCTGGCCCAGGGTGCCTGCAGGCAGAGCCCCTCGTCCGTTGCCCAATGCAAACAACTGGTGATGAGCGCGCGGGATGGCCGCAATCACCGGGATGGCTGGCGCCTGGAGCGGGAACTGTTTGTCGAGCTGTTTCATACCGAGGATCAGAAAGAAGGGGTGAATGCCTTCCTCGAAAAACGTCAGCCGGTGTGGAAAAACCAATAACCTCTGGCCCGGGGCCACGCAATAACAATAAGGAGTAAGACAATGGCCAGGATTACCTTTATCGGATTAGGCAATATGGGTGGCCCGATGGCCTCTAACCTTCTGAAAGCCGGCCATAAGGTTACCGTTTTTGATCTGTCCCGAGAGGCTGTAGAAACGCTGGTCGCTGAAGGTGCCAGTACCGCCGATACGTCCATCCATGCCGCCCGCAACGCCGAATGCGTGATCACCATGTTGCCTGCCGGTAAACAGGTAGAAGCGGTGTATCTGGGGGCCGGAGGATTGCTGGCCAGCTTGCAGCCCGGCACTCTGGTCATTGACTCGTCGACCATCGCACCCGAAACCGCCCGCTCAGTGGCCGGTGTAGCCACCGGGAAAGGGCTGGTGTTTATCGATGCACCGGTCTCCGGCGGGGTCGCAGGCGCCCGGGCAGGCACGCTGACATTTATTTGCGGTGGAGAGGCCAGTGCGTTCGAACGGGCGAAACCGATACTGGATGCTATGGGCGGGAATCTCTTCCATGCTGGCCCTCACGGGGCCGGGCAGGTGGCCAAAATCTGCAACAACATGCTGCTGGCAATCCTGATGACAGGCACCAGTGAGGCTCTGGCGCTGGGGGCGAAGAATGGTCTCGACCCGGCGGTCCTGTCTGAAATCATGAAGCAGAGTTCGGGCGGCAACTGGGCCCTCAATGTCTACAACCCCTGGCCGGGGGTGATGGACGGCGCACCGGCGTCCCGGGACTACCAGGGTGGTTTCCTGGTCAATCTGATGACGAAGGATCTGGGGCTAGCACTTGAAAATGCCGTACAAAACCAGGCATCCACCCCAATGGGCGCTCTCGCTCGCAACCTGTATCAATTGCATGCCGGGCAGGGCAATGGCGACCTGGATTTTTCGAGCATTCTCCGGCTTTACCGAAAACCGGGATAAGAGCAAGCGGGCCCGGGCATCGGGCCCACGCCTGCTCTGGACTGACGCTGTTACGGATTGTCCACGGGGTCTGTTGCCGTCTCGACCGGGCGCCGGGACCAGTATCCGGCCAGGATTGAGCCGGAAATGTTGTGCCACACCGAAAACAGGGTGCCGGGAATGGCCGCGATGGGGGTAAAGAACTTCATCGCCAGCGCGGTCGCAAGGCCGGAGTTCTGCAGGCCGACCTCAAAGGCAATGGTGCGGCTGATGGTGGCGTTAAACCCGAGCAGTCGGGCAATGCCAAAGCCCAGGGCGAGCCCGAGCCCGTTATGCAGAATCACCGCGATGGCGATTGCAACGCCATGAACCGCCAGGTTGCCCTTATTCAGGGCGACCACAATCGCAACGATCATGACAATGCAGATCATGGAGATCAGCGGGAGGACAGGCTCGACCTTCTTGATATGAGGCCGCGCCATGGTGTTGATGGCCACACCGAGCGCGACCGGGATCAGTACGATCTTGACCAGGCTCATGAGCATGCTGGCGACCGGGACATCCACGGCTTTGCCCGCCAGCAGGCCGGTCAGCAACGGAGTGATCAGAACCCCGAGCAGGGTAGAGATCGCGGTCATCGAAATCGACAGGGCCACGTCGCCCTTGGCCAGATAGGCCATGACGTTGGACGATGTGCCACCGGCGACGCTTCCGACCAGCACCATGCCTACCGTGAGTTCCGGACTGAAGCCCAGCACCAGGCTTATGCCAAGCGCCAGCAGGGGCATCACCGAGAACTGCAGAACCACGCCCAGGGTAATCGCGCTTTTATGACGGGCGACATTCACAAAGTCTGCCGGTGTCAGGGTCAGGCCCATGGCCAGCATGATTGTGGTGAGCAGCGGCACAATGCCGGAACTGAGGCCGTTAAAAAGCGCGGGTTGCAGGTAGGCAACCACTGAGAAAAGTACCGCCCACAGCGGGAAAAGCTGAGTGATCCTGACAATCATTGTATAAACCTTAAAAGCCTGACTGATTAAGGGGCATAGTGTAGCAGCCGGGGCAGAGATAGAGTTGGTTTGTTTTCTGAGGGAACAGCTTCCCGGGGTAGGGTTTTTTTCTTGCATCCTGCCGGCTTGTTGCTGATATTCAGTCTACAATCAAAGACAAAAATAACAGGCAAGGAGATGAGTACCATGATGCTTCGTAAAGCAAAAGCAGCCGTTCTGACCGCCGCGTTTACGATTATGGCCCTGCCAGCGACGTCGGCCCATGCTGAGTTCATCAACATTCTTACCGGTGGTACTTCTGGCATCTACTACCCCATGGGTGTTGCTCTTTCCAAGGTGTATGGCGACCACATTCCCGGTGCCCGCACCCAGGTGCAGGCCACCAAGGCATCCGTTGAAAACCTGAACCTGCTGCAGCAGGGCCGGGGCGAGCTGGCGTTGTCGTTGGGTGACTCGGTGAAGCTGGCCTGGGAGGGCAACGAAGAGGCCGGTTTCAGAAAGCCCCTCGACAAGCTGCGTGGCATCGCCGCGATGTATCCCAACTACGTCCAGATCGTTGCATCCAAGGCCTCAGGCATCACCACTCTGGAGCAGCTGAAAGGCCGGGATCTGTCTGTGGGCGCGCCCAAGTCGGGGACTGAGCTGAACGCCCGGGCCATCCTGGGTGCCGCCGGTATGAGCTATGCGGATCTGGGCAAGGCGGAGTATCTGCCCTATGCGGAATCCGTGGAGCTGATGAAAAATCGCCAGCTGGACGCCACCCTGCAGTCTGCCGGCCTGGGGGTTGCCTCGCTCAAGGATCTGTCCACATCAATGGATATTAACGTGGTTGCGGTCCCTGAAGACATCGTTGCCCGGCTCGGCGCTCCCTACATTGCCGGCACCATTCCCGGGGGTACCTATGACGGCCAGGATGAGGATGTGCCAACGGCTGCCATCGTGAATTTCCTGGTAACGCATTCGGATGTCTCGGATGAGACCGCCTACCAGATGACCAAACTGCTTTGGGAAAACCTGCCGGCGCTGCGTTCTGCCCACAAGGCGGCGGAGGCGATCAAAATCGAGAACGCGTTACAGGGTATGCCGGTGCCACTGCATTTGGGGGCCGAGCGGTTCTACCGGGAACAGGGGTTGCTTGAATAACATTCCTCTGGATGAACCGCACCCGGCGCGGGTGCGGTTATAACAATTCAGATTTTCTGTTGTCTTATCTGAGCTCCAGGCTATGTCTATTGAACCGGCACCGTCAACGGTGCAAGCGAAGACCGGCTTTCATGACCCCACGTCTGACAGCTTTACCCGGTCCTTTGAAGGGCGCCTGCTGTTCTGGATTGCCGTTATCTTTTCGTCTTTCCAGATTGCGACGGCCGCCCACCTGATCGATTTCCCAAGCCAGGTGCAACGGGCATTCCACGTAGGCTTCCTGCTTTTGCTTACGTTCCCGCTGATCGCCATGCGCCGCTCGCTTCCCTATAAAGCCATTGCCTGGGGTCTGGCCCTGGCGGGCTTTCTGGTGGCGGGGTACCAGTGGCTGGAGTATGAGCCACTGTTGCTGCGTGCGGGTGATCCGACGGATCTAGATATCTATCTCGGCATCATTGCCCTTGCCACGGTATTTATTGCTACCTGGCAGCTGATGGGGCCGGCCTTGCCCATCATCTGCGGGGCTTTCCTCGGGTACTGTCTGTTCGGTCAATATTTGCCCGCACCGTTTGACCATCGCGGTTATGCCTTTCACCAGGTGGTCGAACATATGGCCTACGGGACCGAGGGCATCTACGGCATTCCCACTTATGTGTCGGCTACGTATATCTTTCTGTTTATCCTGTTCGGCTCGTTTCTCGAAAAGGCAGGGATGATCCAGCTGTTTACGGATTTTGCCCTGGGCCTGGTCGGGCATGCGCGGGGCGGGGCGGCCAAGGTGGCGGTGGTGTCCTCATCCCTGATGGGTACTGTTTCCGGCTCCGGTGTAGCCAACGTGGTAACCACCGGGCAGTTCACCATTCCCCTGATGAAACGATTTGGTTATAAACCGGCGTTTGCCGGTGGCGTCGAGGCCACAGCATCCATGGGCGGTCAGTTGATGCCGCCGGTGATGGGCGCTGTCGCGTTTATCATGGCCGAAACCCTGAACGTGCCGTATGCGGACATCGTAAAAGCGGCGATCATTCCGGCGGTTCTGTATTTTTATGGTGCCTTTTGGATGGTCCACCTGGAGGCCGGCAAGCACGGCCTGATGGGGATGGATAAAAAGGACCTGCCATCGCCGCTGAACGCGTTGAAAAAGCAGTGGTACCTGGTGATACCGCTGGTTGCCCTGGTCTGGTTGCTGGTAGGGGGTTATACCCCGCTGTTTGCCGGTACCGTCGGGCTGGCATTCACCGTGGTCCTGATTCTGGGAGCGTCGGTAGCGATCGGGCTGCCAAACGTGGCAATCCGGACATTGTTCTGGGTGGGGCTTGGCCTCGTGTGCGCGGCGTTCCTGCAGTTTGGCATCTGGGTAATTGCCGGTGCCATCTTCGCGCTGGTGGTTGTGAATGCGTTTCGCAAGGGAGGGCGGAAAACCCTGGCGGCTTGCCGTGACTCCCTTGCAGAGGGCGCAAAGTCGGCATTGCCGGTGGGGGTGGCGTGCGCGATGGTGGGTGTCATTATCGGTACCATGACGCTGACCGGTGCCGCCAATACCTTCGGACAGTTTGTCGTGAGTGTGGGGGAGAACAACCTGTTCCTCTCTCTGCTGCTCACCATGGTTACCTGTCTGCTGCTGGGGATGGGGATTCCGACCATTCCCAACTACATCATCACCTCCAGCATTGCCGGGCCGGCACTTGAACAACTCGGTGTGCCCCTGATTGTCACCCACATGTTCGTATTCTATTTCGGTATTCTCGCAGACCTGACGCCACCGGTAGCGCTGGCCTGCTTTGCCGCGGCTCCGATCGCCAGAGAACGGGGGCTGGTGATCTCAATGCAGGCGGTAAAAATAGCCGCCGCCGGCTTTGTGATTCCGTACATGGCGGTGTACACCCCCGCCCTGATGCTACAGGACGGCGGCCCGCTGGCCGAGGCCATCGGATACTTACCGGCGGTGCTGTTTATCGTTCTGAAGACCGTGCTTGCGATCAGCCTTTGGGGGGTATCGGTGATCGGTTATCTGGGGCTGCACCTGCCCGCCTGGCTGCGGGTCTTTGCGATGGTGACGGCGTTCCTGCTGATTGCCGCATACCCGGTAACCGATGGCATCGGCTGTGTGTTGAGTGTGGTATTTTTCTTTGTGGCCTGGCGTCTGCGGCGTGCAGGGGCCAGCCCGGCAAACGCAGCATGAGCCTGTGCGTACTGATCGGAGGTAAAACAGCGGCCTGCCTGAGCGGTGTGTTGTTCTCCCTGAGCTGGACCCATTCGGTGGAGAAAACCCGGTGGGTGGAACACTGGCAAATTGACCGCCAGCAGCTGGTCCTGGTGCAGAGTTTTGTGAAAGGCAGCGGCGCAGGTATGGATCCTGCGCCCCATGCCCGGCTGGTCGACGGCTGGTATCAGTGGGCGCCGGCGGAGCCGTTGTCGGTGCCCTCAATCACCCTGGCCCACTCTCAGGCCACGCCCGATAACTGGCAGTTGTGCCAGCTTGAGCCGGGCTCCCGCAAGCGTGGCCGGTGCCTCGATTTTTCTGCCTTTGCTCATGACGTCGCTGCTGGATTTACCCTGAGCCCCGGCGATTAGTGCCCGTACGCCCGCCCAACCTTCGAACCATTGGGCCGGTTCAGCTGCTCACAGATCCAGTGGCCGGTCCGGACCAGCCTGTCCAGGTCGACCCCGGTCTGAATGCCCAGTCCATTGAGCATATAGAGAACGTCTTCGGTGGCGACGTTGCCAGACGCACCCCGGGCATAGGGACAGCCACCGAGCCCGGCGACCGACGCATCAATGATACTCACGCCTTCCTCGAGCACCGCGTAGAGGTTGGCCAGCGCCTGGCCATAGGTATCGTGGAAATGAGCGGCGAGTTTTTCCATGGGCACGTAGCCGGCCACCGCTTCGAGCATGCGCTTGGCGGTCA
>Ga0079223_10002679_pt1 | contig 11074 bp, 8 predicted proteins | sample Stecom2011_FD_75072 | JGI IMG/M metagenome (GOLD analysis project Ga0079223, IMG submission 75072) | Agricultural soil microbial communities from Utah to study Nitrogen management - Steer compost 2011 | ecosystem: Environmental > Terrestrial > Soil > Agricultural land | place: USA: Utah...
GTTTGATCAAGATGAAGATGCTTGGGCTAATGCGCCGAAAGATAGTAGGGTGATATTAATCAAAGAGAATTTTCAGCATTTATATAGATTCTTGGATTATCATGGGTTTTTGAATGTAGATGGTGTTTTAGCAGATTTGGGTGTGAGTTCTCATCATTTTGATACGCCTGATCGTGGTTTTTCTACTCGTTTTGATGGGCCGCTCGACATGAGAATGGACAAGAGGATGGAAGTGACGGCTGCTGATATTATTGCGAATTATAGTAAGCAAGAGTTGCAGGAAATGCTAAGTAGATATGGTGAGGTGAGAAATTCTAAAACTATTGCAGAAGTATTAGTTAAAGAAAGAGATTTGAGGCCTATTCGTACGATACAGGATTTGAAAATAATATTACAATCCTATGTGAGAGGTACTGAAGCTCGTTATTGGGCGCAGGTTTTTCAAGCATTTAGAATGGAAGTGAATCAAGAGATTCAAGTGTTAGGTAATTTTTTGAAAGATGCGGTAGATGTGTTGGCTAAAGATGGGCGATTGGTTGTGATTACTTTTCATTCATTAGAGGATAGGTTAGTGAAGTCGTTTTTTAGAAATGGAGGTTATTTAGAACCTATTCCAAAGAATATGATGGGTCAGGAAGAATGGCCAAGGCAGATGAAAGAGATTATGAATAAAGTAGCGAGTGAGGAAGAGTTAAAAGAAAATAATCGATCAAGAAGTGCTCGACTGAGAGTAGGTGTTAAATTTTAAGTCATGGCTAATAATCGAGAAACGCAAGAAGGGGGATTGAAGAACTGGCAATTGAGGCTGGATAAGTTCTTGCGTCAATCAGTAGCTAAGAATATAGGTTATATAGTGTTTTATTGTTTGTTGGCTGTGATATATATCGCAAATAACAATAAAGCAACTTTAATGATTCGGGAGTTGAATCAGCAACAAAACACATTGAAGGAGTTGAAATGGAAGCATACTGATTTACAATCTCAGTTAATGGGTCAAACTTCAGAGTCTGAATTAATAAAATTATCAGAAAAAATAGGGCTGCAACAATTAGAGCATCCTGTATTTGAAATAAGAGTTTCTAAGGAAAATATTAAAAAGTGAGTGTAAAATCTGACATAAAATTTAGAGTATACTTAGTATTTATTGCTATGCTGATTTTCGGTGTAGCAATCATTGCTAAGGCTATTTTAATTCAAGTCAAAGATGGTGAACACTTATTGGAGATGGTAGAGCAGAAGCACATTCGTACTCAGGAGTTGCCTGCAGAGCGAGGGAAGATTTATGCAGATGAGGGGGCTATGTTGTCATCAACAATACCTCAGTTTGATATTCGCATAGATTTTAAAGCGATTAATGCAGATACTTTTCATCACTATGTGGCGGATTTAGCTCAGGGTTTGTCAAAGGTTTTAGGTGGAAGTCCTCAGGAGTATAGTAAGAAGTTAAATGGAGCATTTTATCAAGAGAAAGGAAATCGTTATTGGCTACTGAAGAAGAATGCAAGTTACACACAGTATCAAGCACTTAGAGAGTTGCCCATTTTTAATAAAGGAAAAAATAAAGGCGGATTTATTGTTGAGGCTAAAGTTAAAAGAGAAAAACCCTATGGATTCTTAGCTTCTCGAACGATAGGAATTCATAGAGAGAATGCGAGTAATGTAGGATTAGAGCAAAAATATAATGAATCACTTGCTGGGTCTGATGGGGTTAGGGTAATCAGAAGAGCTACAGGACATGTTTGGGAGCCAGTAGAGGGCACAGAGATCGAACCAGTAAATGGTAAAGATATTGTGACTACAATCAATGTGGATATTCAGGATATCACAGAGCATGCTTTGTTAGATGTGCTTAAAGAATTTAAAGCACAGTTCGGAACAGCGATTGTGATGGAAGTGCAGACGGGTAAAATAAAAGCAATGGCTAATCTTGGACTACAGGAAAATGGAACATATGCAGAAGATTTAAACTATGCATTAATGCCTTCAGAACCAGGTTCTACTTTCAAATTAATGAGTTTGTTGGCACTTATTGATGATGGTCATATTACTATTGATGACAAGGTAGATGTCGAGGGTGGATTTAAAAGATTTGGTAATCAACGGATAGTAGATGATAAGCGTGGGTCAGGTGTGATTTCCATAAAAGAAGCTTTTGCAAAATCTTCAAATGTAGCTTTTGCAAAACTTGTAGATCAACATTATAAAAATAAACCGATGAGGTTTATTAGACATTTACAGAAGCTAAGACTTCATGAGCGTACAGGGATTGATTTGTTAGGTGAACCTGCACCATTGATAAAGGATGTGAACTATCCAACTTGGAATAATGTGACCTCTTTGCCATGGATTGCATATGGGTATGAAAGTTTGATTACGCCTTTGCATACTTGCATGGTGTATAATGCAGTAGCTAATGAAGGGAAGTTAATGAAGCCTTATTTGGTGAGTGAGATTAAGGAGTATGGTCAGGTGTTAGAACAGTTTAATCCAGTGGTTTTAGAAGCTAAGATAGCTAAGCCAGCAACTATAAAACAATTGCAAGAGGCTTTACATAGTGTAGTGGAAGAGGGTACAGCAAGATCTGTAAAGTCACCTTATTATAATGCTGGAGGGAAAACAGGGACTGCTCAAGTTGCAGATAAAGGAATTACTTATAGAGATGGGGTGAGACAAGGTTCATTTGTGGGTTATTTCCCGATGGAAAATCCGAAATATACGATTGCTATTTTAGTAAGGTCAGTTCCTCATGGTGTGTATTACGGGTCAATTTTAGGAGGGTCTGTGTTTAAGAAAATTGCAGATAAGTTATATGCTAATGAAGTGGGTGGATGGACTTTGCCGTTGGACTCTTTGGATTATTTCAGTATTCCAGAAACTCAAGCTCATCAACAATCGATGGCAGTTATTGGAAAATACTTAGGATGGAATATGCCTAAAAGTAATCACGATAACCTGATGTCTTTTTCATCTTCTGATAAGAGAAAGACTATCAAAAGTAAACCATTAAAGACTGAAGGGCAACGTGTTCCTGATATGAAAGGGATGGGATTGCGTGATGCTTTGATGTTTTTAGAATCTCAAGGAATGATAGTGAAAGTTCAAGGTAGTGGAAAAGTGGTACAACAATCATTGAGTGAAGGAGAACGAATAATTAAAGGACGAGAAATCACAATTTATTTAAATTAATGAAAACAGATTTAAACAAAATATTGCTTCATAGTGACTTGAAAGCAGTCACAGATATTCAGCATTCTGCTGCAGGACCATTGGTATTGCATTCTAAGGAAGTTGAAGAAGGAGCGATATACGTTGCTATAAAAGGAACAGTTGCAGATGGTCATGATTATATCGATCAAGCAGTAGAGCAGGGTGCAAAAGTTGTTTTCATTGAAAAAGAATTGACGACTTATCATGAAGGAGTGGATTACTATCTTTCTGCTCATCTAAGGGCTGAGTTGGGATTGTTAGCAGCAAATTATTATGACCATCCAAGTCGAGAAATGAAAGTGGTGGGTGTGACAGGAACTAATGGAAAAACAACGATCACTACATTGCTTTATCAGTTATTTACTGCACTAGGGCATCAGGTGGGATTGATTTCTACTATTGAACATTATATTGGAAAGCGAACAGTTACTTCTACACATACTACGCCAAATCCTATAGTGTTACAATCTTTATTTGCCGACATGTTAGCAGAGGGTTGTTCACATGTTTTTATGGAAGTGAGTTCACATGCCATAGATCAAGATAGGATAGTGGGCATAGACTTTGATGGAGCGGTATTTACTAATATTTCTCACGACCATTTAGATTATCATGGCACTTTTGCAAATTACATTGAAGCTAAAAAGAAGTTTTTTGATGGATTGAGTCCTCATGCTTTTGCAATATCCAATAGGGATGATAAGAGAGGGTTGGTTATGCTTCAAAATACTAAAGCCATTAAGAAACTCTATGGATTGCAACATGTTGTGGATTATAAAGGTGTGGTGTTAGAAAATGAAGGTGCTGGTTTATATATGGAAGTGGATGGGTACGAAGTTCATTTCATGCTTAACGGACTGTTTAATGCTTATAACTTGTTGTCTGTTTATGCAGTTGCGGTTGAGTTAGGATATGGAAAGGATGAGATTTTGACGCATTTGAGTTTATTAAAAGGTGCTGCAGGACGGTTTGAAACATTGTTTGCTCCAGAGATGAATATTCGTGTAATCATTGATTATGCGCATACTCCTGACGCTTTATTAAATGTACTGACGACTATTGAGCAGATGAATACTCAAGGTGGTGAAGTGATTACAGTAGTCGGATGTGAAGAAGATAAAGATAAAACGAAAAGACCTCTGATGCGTAAAGTGTCGACTGAGTATAGTCATAAAGTTATTTTGACATCAGATAATCCAAGAACTGAAGACCCTCAGGTGATTTTGGATGATATGATGGAAGGGGCAAGTGCAGATGAAAAAAGAAAGATTACTCAAATAGTGGATAGAAAAGAGGCCATTAAATTGGCAGTGCAGTGGGCGAAACCTAATGATGTCATATTAGTGGCGGGTAAAGGGCATGAAACTTACCAAGAAGTAAATGGCGTTAGAAAACACTTTGATGATAAAGAAGAAGCTTTAACAGCTTTTCAATTGATGAACATAAAATAAAGAACCATGCTTTATTACTTATTTGATTACTTGAGAGAACAATTTAGTCTAAGCGGAGCAGGCTTGTTTCAGTACATTACTTTTCGTGCTGGGATGGCAGTGTTGTTCTCTTTATTGATCACTATGGTGTTTGGTAAGGTTCTGATTCGTTTTTTAAAGAAAAAACAAATAGGAGAAACGGTAAGAGATTTAGGCTTAGAAGGTGAGAATGCAAAGAAGGGTACACCGACAATGGGAGGTTTGATTATTATTGGAGGCATTTTGATTCCTACTTTGTTGTTTGCACAAGTGCATAATATCTATATCATTATGATGGTGCTAGCCACCGTTTGGTTAGGAATTATTGGATTTATAGATGATTATATTAAAGTATTTAAGAAAGATAAAGATGGTTTAAAAGGAAGATTTAAGGTATTAGGTCAAGTCGGATTAGGTTGTATTATTGGAATAACGATGTTTTATCATCAAGATATAGTGACCAGTAAGAAAATAAATGCAGGAGAAGAGGTTGTAGCAGCAGTAGGGGAAGAAATTGTTTCAGGACCTATTGTTCACTTGAATGAAAAAGGAGAGGAACAAACTTATGTTCGTGTACATTCGCCTGTGACTTCTATCCCTTTTTATAAAGGTCATGAGTTTAGTTATAGTTCTATAGCAGCCATTTTTGGTACAAATGCCATCAAGTGGATGACTCCTATTATTTATGTGCTGTTTGTCATTTTTATTATTACAGCAGTCTCTAATGGAGTGAATTTAACTGATGGAATTGATGGATTAGCCACGGGGACTTCAGCTATTGCCGGCGCAGGTTTTGGTGTCTTTGCTTATTTATCAGGAAACTACATTTTTGCTAATTATTTGAATATCATGCATATTCCCAATTTAGGGGAATTGACCATATTTATTGCGGCCTTTGTAGGAGCTTGTGTAGGTTTTTTATGGTACAATGCTTATCCCGCACAAGTGTTTATGGGGGATACGGGCAGTTTAGCTTTAGGTGGAATTATAGCAGCATTAGCGATAGTAGTAAGAAAGGAGTTATTGATTCCCATTGTTTGTGGTGTGTTTTTGGTGGAAAATGTTTCAGTTATTATGCAGGTGGGTTATTTCAAATACACTAAAAGGAAACATGGTGAAGGGAAACGGCTTTTGAAAATGGCACCCTTACATCATCATTATCAATTATTAGGTTATCACGAAAGTAAAATAGTAACACGATTTTGGATTATAGCAATCCTATTGGTGGTAATGAGTGTAATCAGTATGAAAATTCAATAAAATGGCTAAAAGATTATTAGTAATTGGAGGTGGAATTAGTGGGATCGGTGCAGTCATTTTAGCTGCAAGTCGAGGCTGGAAAGTGATGCTTACTGATTATAAAACTATCAGTGAAGAGCATCGTTATGAATTAACGCGTTATGATGTTGAGATTGAAGAGCATGGACATGATAAAGCATTGAACAAAGACTTTGATTTAATTATAAAAAGTCCAGGCATTTCACCTGAAATTGATTTGATAAAGCATTTCAAGAAACAAGGAGTACCTATTATCAGTGAAATTGAGTTTGCCTTTCAATATATAGAACAAGGAAAGGTCATTGGAATCACTGGGACTAATGGAAAGTCAACGACTGCTACTTTACTGCATCATGTTTTGCAGAGTGGCGGATTGAATTGTGCTTTAGTTGGAAACATAGGTGTGAGTTTTGCGAAACAAATCGCTTTACATCCTAAAGACTGGTATGTGTTAGAACTAAGTAGTTTCCAATTGGAAGATGTGGAGAAATTTAGGCCTGAAATAGCTATTATTTTAAATGCAAGTCCTGATCATTTAGATCGTTACGAAAGTATGGAGGCCTATGTGCATGCAAAATTTAATATTACTAAAAATCAAAGTCCAGAAAATATATTAATACTAAATACGGATGATCCTTATATCAATAATTATTTAGAAAATAATAAGATATCATCCAAAATTGCAAGAATGACTATGAACGAAGAAAACTTTAAAGGCGAAATGGGAGCTTACAGAAAAGATGAACATATCCATATTAAAATGGAAGATGAGGATATGGATATATCTATCCACGACTTGGCTTTAAAAGGTACGCACAATCAATATAACACCATGGCGGCAGGGATTTCAGCTCGAGCTTTAGGTTTGAGAAATGAAAAAATAAGAGAGAGTTTTTCCACTTTCGGAGGATTAGAACATAGGTTAGAATTTGTTGCGACCATTAAAGGCGTTGATTTTATTAATGATAGTAAAGCTACAAATTTGAACTCCGTATGGTTTGCTTTGGAAAGTATGAATAAGCCAACAGTACTCATTTTAGGTGGACAAGATAAAGGAAATGATTATCAAGAAATAGAAGACATTGTACTTGAAAAGGTTCATACGATTATATGTATGGGAACTGATAATAGTCCAATACTAAACTTTTTCGAGGGTAAAATAAATACCATTTTAGAAACTTCTTCAGCTGCTGATGCTGTACATGCTGCTTATTCTGTAGCCAATCAGGGTGATGTTGTATTGTTGGCTCCAGGCTGTGCGAGTTTTGACCTGTTTGAGAATTTTGAAGATAGAGGCCGGCAGTTTAAAGATGCTGTGTTATCGCTATAAACCGATTCATGATGGAAGAAAAATTAAAAATTAAAGGAGATCCCATACTATGGACAGTAGTATTATTGCTGTTCATAGTGAGCTTGTTAACAGTATATTCTGCTACGGGGTCTTTGGCGTGGAAAATGGGTAAGGAGCCGGGTTATTATCTTGTCAAGCAAATCGTAAATTTAGTGGTTGGCTTGGGGATGATTTATGCTGTTCATAGAATGAATTACACTTATTTTGCTAAGATTTCTTCCATATTGATTATCATCAGTATTCCGTTGTTGATCTATACATTGTTTTTTGGAACGACTTTAAACGAAGGTTCGCGCTGGTTAAGGATTCCTGGGGTTGGGTTTACGATTCAAACATCAGATTTAGCCAAATTAGCTTTGTTTACTTATTTAGCAAAAACACTATCTATTAGACAAAAAGAAATTAAGTCATTAAGTAAAGGATTTAGACCATTACTATTTCCAGTAGCGCTAACATGTATTTTAATTGCTCCGGCTAACTTATCTACAGCAATGGTTTTAGGTTTAACCTCTTGTATCATATTTTATTTAGGAAGGGTTAGAGTAAAGCATATCATCGGCTTGATGATTATTATTGTTAGTTTATTAGTAGTGGTATTTTTGGCGTCAAAAGCAACAGGTTGGGGTAGAGCAGATACTTGGGAAAGTAGAATAGTGAATTATACCAGTAACGATGAAGATAAATATGCTAATGAGAAAAACTATCAAGTAACGCAAGCAGCGATTGCGATTGCTGGTGGAGGAACGTTTGGTAGAGGTCCTGGAAATAGCTGGGCACGAGATTACTTACCTCATCCATATTCAGATTTTATATTTGCTATTATTATTGAGGAATACGGCATTATTGGTGGACTCTTTACGGTGTCTTGTTATTTAGTCTTTTTGTGGCGCAGCATTTTAATTTTTAGAAAAACGCCGTATGCATTTGGTGGCTTTTTAGCCTTGGCGCTAAGTTTTACTTTAGTGTTTCAGGCATTTATTAACATGGCTGTTACGGTGCAATTATTTCCTGTAACGGGGCTGACCCTACCTTTAGTCAGTATGGGAGGCTCGTCGATACTTTTCACCAGTATTTCAGTAGGAATTATTTTGTCTGTGAGTCGTCATGCAGATGCATTGGAAATAAAAATGGCAGAAATGAAAAAACAAAAAACTGAACCTTTACAAGTAGCTTAATATGAAAACATTTAAAGTCATAATAGCAGGTGGTGGTACAGGTGGTCATATTTTTCCAGCTTTAGCCATTGCAGAAGCTTTAAAGGGAAAATATCCTCAGGTGGAATTATTATTTGTTGGTGCAGAAGGGAAAATGGAAATGGAGCGTGTGCCTAAAGCGGGATATGAAATTGTGGCATTACCGATTGTGGGCATGCATAGAAAGCAAATATGGAAAAATTGGTCATTGCCATTTAAATTGTTGAAATCAAAAAGAATGGCGGCTAAAATATTAAATGATTTTCAGCCAGATATAGCTATTGGTGTGGGTGGGTTTGCGAGTTTCCCGATTTTAAAAGAAGCTCAAAATAAAAATATACCTACATTAATTCAAGAACAAAATTCCTATGCAGGAAAAACGAATAAAATATTAGGTAGAAAAGCTGAAGCGATATGTGTGGCATATGATGGCATGGAAGCTTTTTTCCCTAAAGAAAATATTGTAAAAACGGGCAACCCGATTAGAAAGCAAATCAAAGAGTTCTCACTTTCTCAAAAGGCATGTTTAGAAGCATTTGGTTTGGATCCGGAAAAGAAAACAATTGTAGTGATTGGAGGGAGTTTGGGAGCAGTGTCGATTAACAAAGCTGTGGCTTTAAAGGTTAAAGATTGGCAGGAGAAAGGATATCAATTGATCTGGCAAACTGGAAAGAATTACGAAGTTTCGGAAGCGTTGAAAACTTTGCAAGGAGTAGTGATTCGAGCTTTTTTCGATGATATTGAAAAGGCTTATGGAGCATCAACTGTGATCATTAGTCGAGCAGGTGCGCTTGCTTGTGCAGAGTTGGCATTGGTGGGGAAGCCCGTTGTGTTCGTGCCTTATCCTTATGCAGCAGAAGACCATCAACACAGTAATGCTAAGGCATTTGTGGATGCAAATGCTGCTTATTTGGTTAATGATGATGAGGTAGAGCAGAATTTAGCTGAAAAAGTAGAGGTGATTATGAATGACATGGAACGTGCTCAAGAAATGGGTGGAAATATGAAACAATTAGCTTTGCCGAATGCAGAGCTAGAAATATTGAAAACGATAGAAGGAATCATAAAGTTGTAATTAACGGGGAAGGTTATGGAGCAGTTTAAGAAAGTTTATTTTATTGGAATTGGAGGCATTGGAATGAGTGCTTTAGCCCGTTTTTTTAACGAAAAAGGAACAATGGTTTATGGCTATGACAGAAGGCCAACTCCTTTGACTCGTTTGTTGGAAAAGGAAGGAATGGATATTCAATATGAAGAAAATATGAATCATGTTCCAGAAGAGGTTGATTTAGTGGTTTATACACCCGCGATTCCAGCAAGTAGCGAGCTTTTTAAATATGCTCAAGGATTAGGTGTTCCTTTTTTAAAGAGAGCAGATGTTTTAGAGCAGATAAGTAAGGATTATAAATGTGTAGCTATTGCAGGAACACATGGGAAGACGACGATTACAACGATGACTGCTTTTCTTTTAAGAGCTTCTGGTTTTGGATGTAATGCGTTTTTAGGTGGTGTTTCAGCGAATTACCAAACCAACTATTGGACGCATGAAAGGCCATTGGTGGTGATTGAAGCGGATGAGTATGATAGAAGTTTTTTAAAACTGCATCCCGATATTGCAATTTTGAGTGCAGTGTCTGCGGATCATTTAGATGTTTTTGGAAGTGAAGAGGCAGTTCATCAAGCGTTTAAAGATTTTGTAAATAAAATCAGTGAAAATGGAGTTTTGATGGTGAATCAGCAAGTTCCTAAATTATGGGAACGAGAAGACTTAGAAGTATTTACTTATGGATTAGATGTAGATAAAGGAGCAGATTTTATAGCCTTAAATATTCAAGCAGAGGATGGAGGGTTTCGTTTTGATATCTTAGATAGAGGTGAGCTGTACGAAGGATTCTATATGGCGATGGGTGGCAGACATAATGTAGAGAATGTTTTAGCGGCTTATGCAGTCGCTCGAATAGAAGGTGTTGAGTTAGATAAAATTAAAGCTGCCATGCAAGGTTTTAAAGGCGTTAAAAGAAGATATGAATATATTGTAAATACAAAAGGATATGTATATATAGATGATTATGCACATCATCCTGAAGAGCTATTTCAGTTGTTGAATGGGGTGAAGAAAGCATTTCCAGAGAAAAAGGTGAAAATCATATTTCAACCTCATTTGTTTTCAAGAACACAAAGTTTTTATAAAGCATTTGGGGAGAGTTTGAGTTTAGCAGATGAGGTGGTTTTATTGCCGATTTATCCAGCAAGAGAATTACCTATTGAGGGTGTAAGTGCAGAAATGATACTTCCTTTTATAGAATTAGAGGCTTCTAAAAAAGCTGTTTCTACCTTAGAAAATGTAGTAGAAAGTATATCGTTTTTGCCAGGGCAGATATTGATTTCTGCAGGTGCTGGAGATATTGATCAAATTGTTGAAAAAATCAAAGAGAAATTTGAACAAAACATTGGACATGGCTAAGAAAAGTAATATATTGAGGATTGTAGGGTTAGGTTTGCTATTTATTGCTTTATTAAGTGCTGTTTTTATAACATTTTGGGGTCAAAAAGATGCTTTTTATGAAGGCGTAAAA
>Ga0079223_10002680_pt1 | contig 11062 bp, 9 predicted proteins | sample Stecom2011_FD_75072 | JGI IMG/M metagenome (GOLD analysis project Ga0079223, IMG submission 75072) | Agricultural soil microbial communities from Utah to study Nitrogen management - Steer compost 2011 | ecosystem: Environmental > Terrestrial > Soil > Agricultural land | place: USA: Utah...
ACAAATTTATGCGGATATCTGCACCGGCTTTCGTAAAACGACACATCATATAATTGCTGATCGAGCAGAAGCTATCACCTTTGCTGTCCAGCAAGCACAAGCCGGTGATAGCTTGTTGGTGGCTGGTAAAGGCCATGAAAGCTACCAATTGATCGGCAAAGAAAAATTCCCCTTTAATGATGTGGCTGTATTGCAGGAGGCGCTATGTTAAACCTGCGCTTATCGGCTATCGCCGCATTATGCCAAGGACAGCTGCAAGGTGCTGAGCAAACGATTCATCGCATTGTTATTGATAGCCGTGCGGTAGTGGTAGGGGATTTATTTGTTGCACTCGCTGGCGAGCATAGTGATGGGCATGATTATGTAGCTGCGGCTTTAGCCAATGGAGCACTGGCGGCAATCGTTGAGCGCCCCATGGATATAGCTATCAGCCAAATTATTGTTGCGGATGCCGTTAAAGCGCTGGCCGTTATTGCTAGTGCACAGCGTGCGCACTATCAAGGTACGGTTATTGCCATTACCGGCAGCTCAGGAAAAACCAGCACGCGCCATATGCTTAGCCAAATTCTCGCGCAGGCTGGCAGTGTTAGTGCAACACAAGGCAACTTTAATAATGATCTAGGTTTGCCACTAACAATCTTTAATGCCGATTTAAACGCTGATTATTGGGCGCTAGAAATGGGCGCAGCACAAGCGGGCGATATTGCTCGATTAATGCACATCGCTAAGCCGACGATAAGTGTTATTACCAATGTAGGTAGTGCACATATTGGCCGTTTTGGCAGCGTTGATAGCATCGCTAATGCTAAGGCCGAAATTTATCGCTATTTAGACAACACCGCCACTGCCGTGATTAATCTGGACGATGCATTCGCCAGCCGTTGGCAGGAAGCGTTCAAGGGTAAAAAGCTTAGCTACAGCCTCAGTGAAAAAAATGCAGATGTGTATGCTAGTACGCTTGCATTAACTGCCCAAGGCAGTCGTTTTATTCTGCATTATCAAGGTCAAAGTAGCTCCGTGCAATTGGCTATCGCAGGGCAGCACGCGATTCAAAATGCCGTTTGTGCGGCCAGTTGTGCTTTAGCAGCCGGCGTGAGTTTGCATTGTATTTGTCAAGCGCTAGCCGATGTCCATACCGTGGCAGGGCGTTTAGAAGAGAAACAAGGTATTAATGGCGCACGGCTTATTGATGATAGCTATAACGCTAATCCCAGTTCTGTAAAAGCAGCAATTGATGTATTAGCGATGCAATCGGGTAGACGAATTTTAGTACTGGGCGATATGGCAGAGCTTGGCGCGCAAGTGAGCGATTACCATGCAGAAGTTGGTCGCTATGCCAAAGAAAAAGCGATTGATTATGTTTTAACCTGCGGCACGGCCAGCGAGCAAGCTTGCCAAGCCTTTGGCCGCAATGGCCAGCATTTTAAACAGCAAACAGCACTGATTGATTATCTGCAAAGCATTGTACAAACAAACGATGTGTTGTTAATAAAAGGGTCGCGCTCATCCGCTATGGATGTCGTGGTAGAACAACTAGAAAAAAAGGCGACCGCATCATGTTGCTAATAGTAGCCGAGTGGTTATCCGAGTACATCAAAGCTTTTCAGGTGTTTCAATACCTGACGTTCCGCGCAATTTTATCTGCCTTAACGGCTTTGTTTTTAGCGCTGATTTTTGGCCCGAAGATGATACAAACGTTGGTTAAGTATCAAATTGGTCAATCGGTTAGAAACGATGGCCCGAAAAGCCATTTAAGTAAATCCGGCACGCCGACCATGGGCGGCGCATTAATTTTGCTGTCCATTGGCATAAGTACTCTGCTGTGGGCGGATTTAAGCAATCGCTTCGTTTGGGTGGTGATGTTCGTCATGGTGATGTTCGGCGCGATCGGCTGGGTCGATGATTATCGCAAGGTGATAGAAAAAAACTCACGCGGTTTACCTGCGCGTTGGAAGTACTTATGGCAAACAGTGGCTGGTTTAGGCGCCGCCATATTTCTTTACTACACCGCGGTAGTGCCTGCAGAAACACAGTTATATGTGCCATTTTTCAAAAGTGTAGCGTGGCCTATGGGTTTGGGTTTTATTGCGCTCACGTATTTTGTCATTGTTGGTTCAAGCAATGCTGTCAATTTAACCGATGGCTTGGATGGCTTAGCCATTATGCCCAGCGTGATGATCGGTGCCGCCCTTGGGGTGATTGCTTATCTAGTGGGGCACGCGGAATTTGCACAATATTTGAAAATTGGCTATGTGCCCGGCGCTGGCGAGATGGTGATTATCTGTGCCGCCTTAGGTGGCGCAGGTTTGGGGTTTTTATGGTTTAACACCTATCCCGCGCAAGTATTTATGGGTGATGTGGGCGCTCTATCATTAGGTGCTGTATTAGGCGCTGTGGCCGTTATTACGCGTCACGAGATCGTATTTTTTATTATGTCTGGAATTTTTGTTCTGGAAACAGTTTCCGTCATTTTGCAGGTGGCTTCGTTTAAGTTAACCGGCAAGCGCATTTTTAGAATGGCACCCATACATCATCATTTTGAATTAAAAGGCTGGCCAGAGCCGCGCGTTATCGTGCGCTTTTGGATTATCACCATCATTTTGGTGTTAATTGGTTTAGCTACACTAAAACTACGTTAAGAGGCAGCGCATGCAAAATCTGTGCACAGATAAAAGAAAAACCATTGTTGGCCTCGGGCTAACAGGTTTTTCCTGTGCGCGCTATTTAGATAGCGTAGGTGTGCCGTTTCGTGTGGTGGATAGTCGCATGGAGCCGCCAATGAAGCAGCAGTTCATGCAGCAGTTCCCGACGGTGGACTTACATTGTGGTGCATTTACACACGGTACATTTACTGCAGCAGATGAATTGATTATCAGCCCGGGTGTTTCCTTGGCAGTGCCTGCAATTGCCGCAGCCTTAGCGCAGGGCGCAAGTTTAAGCAGCGATATTGCTTTGTTTTTACAGGCCAACAGCAAACCCGTGATTGCTATTACAGGCTCAAATGGTAAAAGCACTGTAACAACGCTGGTTACTGAAATGCTCAACCATGTTGGCATCAAGGCCTTAGCAGCTGGCAATATCGGTTTTGCCGTTTTAGATGCGCTCACTGACAATATCGATGTAGATATCTACGTGTTGGAATTATCCAGCTTTCAGTTAGAGCGGTTAGATAAGGTGTCGGCAGCGGTGGCGACGGTACTCAATGTCAGCGATGACCACATGGATAGATATGCAAGCTTTGCGCATTATCAAGCCAGCAAAGAGCGTATTTATCAGGGTGCGACCCGTATCGTTATTAATCGCCAGCAGCCGTTAAACGTACCGCAAGTAGAACAGTGTATTAGCTTTGGTTTGGATGCACCCATGGCTGATCATTACGGCATTATCGAAGAGGCAGGTAAGGCCTATCTTGCGTTTGGTGAGCAAACCTTAATAGCTTGTGATGCGATAAAAATACGCGGTAGCCATAATTGGTTGAACGCTTTGGCTGCATTAGCTTTATGCCAAGCGGTTGGTGTTAGTGCAGACCGTGTAGTGGGTGTTTTAACGACATTTTCAGGTTTGAAGCATCGCTGCCAGTGGGTGGCTGATGTGCAAGGCGTGCATTTTTATAACGATTCTAAAGCAACGAATACGGGCGCCACAATTGCTGCGATTCAAGGCATGAAAACGGCTGATAACCGAATTATTCTTATCGCTGGCGGCGAAGATAAAGACAGCGATTTTAGCGCTATGGCAGAGGTCATTCGCCAGCAGGTCGCTTATCTAATTCTGATCGGTAAAGATGCGGGGAAAATAGCCAAAACACTCAAAGGCTTTGCAATCGATTATGCCAGCAGTATGCAAAATGCCGTAGCTAAGGCCTTTAAAGCCGCGAATGCAGGGGATGTGGTGCTGCTAGCGCCAGCCTGTGCCAGTTTCGATATGTTCGATAACTATATGCACCGCGGTGATGTATTTATGGCGGCTGTCGAAGAATTAGGGAGGGAATATGCGCTTTAAAGAACGCTTCTCTCACGTTGATCAAGTGTTGGTGGTATTGATACTGGCTTTGGTGTCGGTAGGTTTTATTATCATGAGCTCGGCGTCGATGGACTTTGCCAGTGTTGAAAATGCGAATCCTTTTTTCTATATCAATCGACAGCTGTTTTTTATAGTCTTTGCCAGCATTATAGCGTTTGCTTGTTTCTGTTTGCCGACGACGTTTTGGAATAATAATGACAAATATTTTCTCGCTGCCGGCATGTTGTTATTGATACTGGTTTTGCTAGTTGGCAAAGAAATCAACGGCAGTACGCGTTGGATTCCTCTTGGTGTTGTTAATTTACAAGCCTCTGAATTTGCGAAAATTTTCATTCTTATTTTTATCGCGGGCTATTTAGTACGCAGGCAAGATGAAGTGCGCGAGAAATGGAGTGGTTTTGTTAAGGCAGCTTCGGTACTGTCAGCGGCTTCTTTCCTACTGATTTTAGAACCCGATTTTGGTGCGACAGTCGTTTTACTGATTAGCGCTGTGGGCATGATATTTTTAGCCGGCTTGGGCTTGCAGCAAGTATTTGTTTCCGTTGTGTTAGTTCTGTTAGGTGTGGTCGCCGCTATTTTTGGCGCTTCGTATCGTTTACAACGGCTTAGCTGTTTTGCTGACCCTTGGGCTGAGGCTTATGACTGTGGTTATCAGTTAGTACAGTCTTTGATTGCCTTTGGTCGTGGTGAGTTTTTTGGCTTAGGTTTAGGCAAAAGCATTCAAAAGTTATTCTTTCTACCAGAGGCACATACCGATTTTGTTTTTGCCATTTTGGCAGAAGAGCTAGGCTTTGTCGGTGTTGTGGCGGTGATTGGTTTGTTTGTTGCTTTAATTTATAAGATTTTTTCTATCGCCTTACGTGCCGAAGCTGCGCATAAGCTATTTGCCGCATATTTTGCGTATGGCATTGGTCTTCTATTGTCGGCACAAGTGTTTATCAATATTGGTGTGAACAGCGGCTTGCTACCTACCAAAGGTTTAACACTGCCTTTATTAAGTTATGGCGGTAGTAGCTTGGTCGCGATGGCTATCATACTGGGTATTTTATTGCGTATTGATGCTGATTTGCGCAGCGCAATCGCACAGTCATCGTCGGAAAACCTACGTGGCAGGAGGCTAGCATGAGTAAGAAAATTCTGATTATGGCCGGCGGTACTGGCGGGCACGTTTTTCCAGGTTTGGCGGTCGCATCTGCATTACGAGCGCATGGCCATAAGGTATCGTGGCTAGGTACTGAAAAAGGTATCGAAGCACGCTTGGTGCCCAATGCGGGTATTGCCATTCACTTTATAGATGTTGTCGGTTTACGTGGCAAGAACGTAATGCACTTATTGGCTGCACCGTTCAAAATTTTACGTGCTTTATTGCAATCATTACGCGTGATACGTGCAGAAAAACCCGATTGCGTATTGGGCATGGGTGGCTTTGTTGCAGGTCCAGGTGCATTGGCAGCAAAGTTGCTGGGTATCCCCTTGGTTATTCACGAGCAAAATGCAGTGGCTGGCACAACCAATCGCGTGTTATCGGTGATCGCTAATCGCATCTTACAAGCTTTTCCTGAGACATTTCCGGCTAAAAAACAGGCCATCACCGTGGGTAATCCAGTCAGAGCGAATCTGCCTGTTCACCAGTATCAAGTGCGCGATACGCTGCATGTATTGATTGTTGGTGGCAGCTTAGGTGCTAAACCCATTAACGACGTTATGCCACATGTTGTCGCACAGCTACCCTCGCTGGCTATTTGGCACCAAACCGGTAAAACGCAGCAACAAGAAGTGTCCGGTGCGTACCAGCCAATCGCTGCTCGCGTAGATGCATTTATTGATGATATGCCCGCGGCATATGCTTGGGCGGATATTATTGTTTGCCGCGCAGGCGCTATGACGGTATCAGAAGTTGCAGCCGTTGGTTTGCCTGCGATATTTATTCCTTTGCCGCATGCCATTGATGATCACCAAACGGCCAATGCAAAAATATTGGCCGATCAACAAGCGGCTATTTTGCTAGCCCAGGAAAATATGACCGTAGAACACTTAGTTTCTTTATTAAAAGAATTTCAACAACAGCCAGAAAAACGTCAAACCATGGCAGAAAAAGCCACCAAGCTCGGTATTCGTAATGCCGACAAAAAAGTCATGGATACGTGTTTGGAGTTAGCAAAATGAACGGCGTCGATAGTATTCATAATATGCGACATATTCGCAACATCCACTTCATTGGTATAGGTGGTGCGGGTATGTGCGGTATTGCTGAGGTATTACACAACTTAAAATACAATGTAAGCGGTTCGGATATACGCGAGTCTGCTAATACCTTAAGGCTGAGAAACTTAGGTGTTGAGGTATTTATTGGCCATGCCGAAAGTAATATGCGCAACGCGCAAGTTGTGGTCTATTCCACGGCTATTGATGCAGAAAACCCTGAGATTATCTGGGCAAGAGAAAATCGCGTTCCCTTGGTAGCAAGGGCTGAAATGCTTGCAGAAATCATGCGTTTTAGACACGGCATCGCCGTCGCTGGTACACACGGTAAAACCACAACAACGAGCATGATCGCCTCAATACTGGCAGCAGCGGATTTAGACCCCACTTTCGTCATTGGCGGTATGGTAACCAACTTTGGTAGTAATGCGCGATTGGGTGAAAGTAGTTACATCATCGCTGAAGCTGACGAGAGCGATGCCTCGTTTATGCATTTGCAACCGATGATTACCGTAGTTACCAATATTGAAGAAGATCACATGGCTACCTACCAAGGTGATTTCAATAAGCTGAAAAAAACCTTTATCGATTTTATCCATAATTTACCGTTTTATGGTGTGGTTGTGTTGTGTATAGACGACCCCGTTATACGAGAAATTATCCCCAGTATTGGTCGTAAAATTATCACTTATGGCTTTGCAGAAAATGCCGATGCCGTCATCAGTGATTGGCAAGTTGAAGGCATGCGCACGCAGTTCACGGTTACCACCCAGGCGCATGTTATTCCTGTGGTATTGAATGTGCCCGGCAAACATAACGCTTTAAATGCAACCGCAGCGATTGCGGTAAGCCTAGATGAAGGCATTGATGTTGAAGCCATTTTACGCGGTTTAGAGCAGTTCCGTGGTGTAGGTCGTCGTTTCCAGATTAATGGCCAATATCCCACTCAAGATGGCGGCAGCGCAACCTTGGTGGATGATTATGGCCACCATCCGACGGAACTACGGGCGACAATTCTAGCTGCCAGACAGAGCTACCCTAATCGTCGTTTAGTCATGGTTTTCCAACCGCACCGTTACAGTCGCACACGCGATTTGTACACCGAGTTTGTCGATGTGTTATGTGAAGTCGATGTGTTGGTGTTGTTGGACATTTATTCCGCCGGTGAAGAGCCTCTGGTGGGCATTGATAGCAACAGTCTGGCGCACAGTATTCGTGTGCGTGGCGTTTTGGAGCCAGTGAACGTTAAAAATATCGATCAAGTCGGCGATGTTCTCAGCAAGATTTTGAAAAATGATGATTTAGTGATTACTCAAGGTGCCGGTAATGTCGGCTTGTTAGCCGATAGTTTGGCATCAAGGGGGCTGAAACATGCGCATTGATCCTAGGCTAATCCAAGGCAATATTGCTGTTTTATTGGGTGGTAATAGCTCTGAGCGCGAAGTCTCACTACACAGTGGGCAGGCGGTTATTGCCGCATTTGAACGTTTAGGTGTCGCGGTTCAGCCAATCGATTGCGATTTTCACGACTTGGCCGACGCGCTGAAGAAATACAATATCCGTCACTGCTTCAATATTTTGCACGGTGGCTACGGTGAGAATGGCGAAGTACAAGCAGTTCTGAATAGCCTTAACATTAGCTATACCGGCAGCGGCGTTTTGGCTTGTGCCATTGCGATGGATAAAAGACGTAGCAAACTGTTATGGAAAGGCGCTGCAATTCCGACAGCAGATTTTGTCGCTATTGATCGGCACAACCAATGGCAAGATGTGTCGGCTTTGCTTGGCAATAAAGTGATGATCAAGCCGGCCAATGAAGGTTCAAGCATTGGCATGTCAGTGGTTGAAAGTAATAGTGAATTTACGCAAGCCTTAACAGCAGCCTTGCATTACGACAGCAATGTAATCGCCGAAAAGTGGATCAACGGACCAGAATATACGGTTGCTATTGTTGGTCAGCAAGTATTCCCAGTGATCAAGCTGGAAACGGATAACCGCTTTTACGATTACCAAGCCAAATATTTATCGAATCAAACCCGTTATATCTGCCCTTGTGGTTTAAGCCAAGCTGATGAGCAATATTTACAAGCTATCGCTCTGCAAGCTTTTGAAGCCTTGGATTGCAAAGGCTGGGGGCGCATTGATGCCATGCGTGATAGTGATGGTCAATTTTATTTACTAGAAGCCAATACCGTACCGGGTATGACTGATCACAGCCTTGTACCTATGGCCGCCAAAGCCGCGGGTTTAAGTTTTGATCAGCTGGTCGCGCAAATTTTTATGCAGAGTTTACAACCATGAACAGTGTGCATAAGCCAACCCATAAGCGCGGCGCACAACGTGCGCAAGCATCGTTTAAACAAAAATTGTTGGCGGCCATGCCTCGTTGGCATTTCTCGTTAACCAAGCTGTTGTTTTTGTGCTTTATCACTATGGCTTGCATAACCGCTTATGGTGGTTTACGTGCAGTGGATTCGGTACTGAATGTGCCTGTTGAAGAAATAAAAGTCAGTGGTGATTTGCTCTATCAGGACAAACAAGCGGTTGAAGGCATTATTAGCCAGTATGTCGATAACGGTTTTGTTCAGGTCGATATTGAGCGCTTATACCAGCAGTTGTCGGCATTGCCATGGGTCTATCGCTTGAGTATTAAGCGCCAATTACCCAATGGCTTGCTAATAACTCTAGAAGAACAAAACGCCGTGGCGTATTGGAATGACGATGGCATGCTCAATAATTACGGCGAAGTTTTTCGCCCCGAACAAAGGCCGGACATCGCGGGTATGCCGGTTTTTAGTGGCAATAAACCGGAGCAAGTCATAACGCTGTACAAAAAGTTACAACAGCATTTAGCTGAAACACAAACGCCGATTCGAGAGTTGCATATTAATCGTCGTAATACGGTCAACGTGATGCTGGCAGATCAAACTATTTTAGTTATGAATTTAGCCAATATTGATCAGCAGCTATCGCATTGGCGTGATATTTATCAGGCGCTGGATAGTGCGCAAATCAATAGTATAGAAAAAGTCGATTTACGTTATAGCAACGGTGCAGCAGTACAGTGGAAAAAACACGTGGCATCGATAGCTGGCAATAAAAGGGGAGGCCATTACTAATGGCAAATGATAATTCAGAAAATATGATCGTAGGTCTGGACATTGGCACATCCAAAGTCGTCGCTATCGTTGGTGAAATTACTGCCGATGGCAAGCTAGAAATCGTGGGCTTGGGTTCGCATCCTTCCCGAGGCTTGAAAAAAGGCGTGGTGGTTAATATTGAATCGACTGTGCAATCGATACAGCGTGCGATTCAAGACGCCGAGCTGATGGCGGGGTGCACGATTCATTCCGTTTGGGCAGGTATTGCTGGTAGCCATATTCGCAGTATGAACTCCCATGGCATTGTCGCCATCAAGGATAAAGAAGTTACCCTGGCTGATATGGATAGAGTTATTGATGCTGCAAAAGCTGTAGCTATTCCTGCAGACCAGAAAGTGCTGCACATCTTGCCACAAGAATACATTATTGACTCCCAAGAAGGTGTTAAAGAGCCTATTGGTATGTCAGGTGTACGCTTAGAAGCGAAAGTGCACTTGGTAACAGGTGCAGTTAATGCGGCACAAAATATAGAAAAATGCATTCAGCGATGCGGCTTAAAAGTTGAAGAGATTATCCTTGAACAGTTGGCATCAAGCTATGCGGTTTTAACCGACGATGAGCGCGAGCTAGGCGTGTGCTTGATAGATATTGGCGGCGGCACATCGGATATTGCTATCTTTACGGAAGGCGCAATTCGCCATACCGCAGTAATACCCATTGCCGGTGATCAAGTTACTAATGACATTGCTATGGCGTTAAGAACACCCACCCAATACGCTGAAGAAATTAAGGTCAAATACGCCTGTGCATTAGCACAATTGGCAGGCCCAGATGAAGTCATCAAAGTGCGTAGCGTTGGCGATAGACCGCCGCGCGAGTTGTCGCGTCAGGCCTTGGCTGAGGTTGTGGAGTTGCGCTACGACGAATTATTCACCCTGATACAAGCAGAAATTCGCCGCAGCGGTTTTGAGCAAATGCTCGCAGGCGGCATTGTTTTAACCGGCGGCACAGCAAAGATGGAAGGTGCAGTCGAGTTAGCTGAAGAAATTTTCCATATACCGGTAAGGCTGGGTTCGCCCATCCACGCCGGTGGTTTAAAAGATATTGTTAATAATCCAATACACGCAACCGGCGTCGGTTTATTGCACTACGCATTAAAGCAGCGTTATGCGCCATTACCTGACAGCGTTCCACGTAAAAAGCATGTGAGCTTAGCCACGCGTTTTCGTCATTGGGTACAAAATAATTTTTAGTTTTTACAAAGAGTAGGGGAGAGAGAGCCATGTTTGAACTTGTAGAGAGCCAACCGCAAAATGCAGTAATAAAGGTCATTGGTGTCGGTGGCGGCGGCGGTAATGCTGTGAAGCATATGATCGTTAGCCATATCGAAGGTGTAGATTTTATCTGCGCCAACACCGATGCGAAAGCGTTGAATGATATCGATTCACGCACCGTGCTACAGCTAGGTAATACCGTTACCAAAGGCTTAGGCGCTGGAGCAAATCCAGAAATCGGCCGACAAGCCGCTATGGAGGATCGCGAGCGTATAGCTGAAGTGTTAAAAGGAACGGATATCGTCTTTATCACTGCGGGCATGGGTGGCGGCACCGGTACTGGTGGCGCGCCTGTTGTTGCAGAAATTGCTAAAGAGATGGGGATTTTAACCGTTGCTGTGGTGACTAAGCCCTTTAAGTTTGAAGGTGCTAAGCGTATGCGTCTTGCTGAAGAAGGTATTC
>Ga0079223_10002681_pt1 | contig 11061 bp, 5 predicted proteins | sample Stecom2011_FD_75072 | JGI IMG/M metagenome (GOLD analysis project Ga0079223, IMG submission 75072) | Agricultural soil microbial communities from Utah to study Nitrogen management - Steer compost 2011 | ecosystem: Environmental > Terrestrial > Soil > Agricultural land | place: USA: Utah...
CAGTATCGGTAAATAAACCCAATGCCTCCAATCCGTAAATAGCATTAACCCGATTTCCTGTTCTGTATAAATAATCATATTCATGGATTTCATCGGTCTTAACAACTTCAGTTTCTAACATGGTTAGAGATGAACCAACACTTAATTCTAAATCCTGTGTTAACGATGTATTCCAGTTAATTCCTACTTCAATACCTTTATATGCATTCTCCCCAAAATTTTCATAAGGATAAATCCCTCCTAAATAGTCAGAAAAGATACTTGTTTTTTGAGATATCATGTCAGTTATACGAGTAGAGAAAAGATTTAAATCCCAATAAAGTGTACGATCAAATAAAAGCCCTTCCAATCCAATGTTTAATTCTTCTCTGGCCTCAAAGAAAAGATCATAATTTCTTTCAAATAGCAACTCATAAACAGGTAAACTCCTTGAATTATCATTCCATGAAACTCCTCCCGATTGTGCATATTGACTATCATATAAATAATATCCCGGAATGGTAATGTCAGTAAGCAAACGACTTGCTGTTGCTGTAAGTTTTAAATGATTAATGATTGAATTGTTTGATATAAAGTCTTCGTTACTTATAACCCAACCCAATCCTACTGATGGAGAAAAACCAACTCGATTTGATTCATGCAACTTAGCAGAATTAATTAGCATTCCGTTGACATCTATTATATACTTGTTTTTAAGCATATAGTTTATCTTCGATCCTAAATGAGTGTTTTTATAGGGTTGAATTAAACCGGTTTGATTTTTCTGTTCACCATACAATAATAAAGAAACAGACAATGCATGATTTGGAAATATTTTGGAATAATCAAGCATACCATTAAAGCCCAAATTACGAACAACATTTGGGTCAGAAATTCCTTGCGTACCTTCAAATTTATCTACACCTCTTTTGATAAGTGAAAAAACTTCCTCACCACTTTCCCCAACATTCCACTGAGGTTCATATACTGCATATGTGTTATTTTGCAATTCAGCATATTGATTATAATAATCAAGTGCAAACGCTGTTTTTAAAGTTAACCCGTTTATTATTGATTTTAAATCAAATTCGATTCCTGTATTGAACTGAAATGAAGTATTAAATTGAGTAGAATACCCCCCAAGATTTAAATTGCCCCATAAGTTATTCAGGTAATTTGAATTTCCACCAAGCAAATACCTGCCATTAATTAAAGTAGCAGATTCTTTTATTTCCTGATGTCCGGGAACTAAAGATGTATCTATCAAAGGAGGGTATAAATTTGGACGTAAATTCGATGCATCAGCCCAAAAATTGCCGTTTGCCCTTCGTGAAATATCATAGATAGCAGCAATTCCAACATACGATTTAATGAAATCATTTATATTAAAATTAATGTTGGAACGGACGTTGAATCGCTGGTCATGCTCATTTTGTCCCTCACCCATATTAACAAATGTACCTGACTGAGTAAATCCTGCGTTTACATAATATTGTGCAAACTCCTTGCCGTCTGAAAATTCAGCAACTACCCGTGTATTCGGTTTGTATGAATTTAAAAATTCAGAACCGAAATAATCAGCATCAGGATACCGTAGAGGATTCATCCTGTTTCTGGTATTTTCTATTGTTGTATTCGAATATAATGGTTCCAGTCCGTCATTTGTCCTGGCTTCATTATACAAAAGCATATAATCGGCAGCATTCAAAAACTCAGGCAATTTAATTGTCTTCCCATAACCATGCTCAGCAGAAACAGAAAATCTTCTTGAATCAACTTTCCCTCTTTTTGTAGTAATTAATATAACTCCATTTCTACCTTGTGATCCATATAAAAATGCAGCATTGGCATCCTTTAATACTGTAATCTGTTCAATTTCTTCAACTCTGACAGAACTTATTGGGCGAGGCAATCCATCGATCACAACCAATGCCTCTCCAACACCACGAAGATTCAATCCATTCATTTTACCTGGAATACGTCCCCGTAATATTTCAGACACGTCAGTCTCACTGTCGTTTTTAAATAACTTTGATGGATCAATTACGGAAACTGCTCCTGTTACTCTTTCTTTACCGGATGTAGAAAAAGGTAGATGTATTTGCTCATTAGATTCGAGGGAATCTCCCTGGGCAATATTTAAAAATTCACTTGAAGGGTCATTTTGTATAGAACCATTAACTGATATAATGCCTAGAACCAGACAAATAAAAGTTACTATAACTTTTTCACGCATTGTATTACAATTTTTTATTTTCATAGGGTAATATTATTAGCTACCATCCTGGATTTTGATTCCATCCTTCGTACAGTAATACTTGGTCCGTAGGAAATGGAAACCAATAATGTTTTAAATCAAAAACTATTGTTTTTACAACTCTCTTTTCAAAAAAGCTGTGATCTCTTGGAAAATCCAAACCATATAATTCTTTATGGCGTGTTTCATGAGCAACATACCAACGACGCAGGTCATCTCTTCTTTTCGATTCAAATGCAAGCTCTACGGCGCGTTCATTTCTTATTCTTTCACGGAATGCTTCCTTAGAACCGGTAAATTTTGAATGCACATCAGGCATGCCTGCACGATTACGTATTATATTCACTGCATCAACTGCCGTAAGATCAGCTCCCGGTGCTGTTCCGTGGGGACCATAAACTTCATTCACTGCCTCCGCATAAAATAAATAGATTTCAGCCAGGCGTATTAACGGAACTGTATGAAATCCCATTCCACCATTCCATCCACCATCAAAGTTATTCCAGGTTACATGTATGTATTTTTTCATACCATAACCCGTAACACTTTGTCCTGCCCTTCGTTCCGATCCACCTGTATACATTTCGGCATTTAAAGGCATGGAAATACTTATTGGATCACCATCTTTATAAATGTTATAATAGAATCGGGGATCTAGATTTTCCCATGGATTTGCAGGATCGAATCCTGATTCAGGGTCATCGATTGGTAATCCATTAATTGTTTCAAACTTTTCAATAAGATTTTGTGAGGGAGACTCAAAATGGCTTCTTCCTCCAACCCTTCTTGGAACCCATTGGTCTACATGATATTTACTATACATTCCATAATAGGGGGGACGAAAAATATTTTCTTTACTTACGCCGGGTTCCTGATTTGCCTGTCCAACTGATTTAAACAAATTTCCATATGTTTCGAAAGGTTCTAATGAATAAACACCCTGATTTGCAAGCTGAAGTACCTCCCAAGCAGTATTTGCGGCATTGGTTAAATATTCATGATTATAATCATACGTACCAGTTGCAGCACCATTCATCAAAGGGCTTCCAGAATATAGTTGCACTTCCGTAAGTACCGCAAGTGCAATACCTTTGGTAAGCCTTCCACGGTTATTGCCCAAAGTCCTTTGTCCGGCAGGATGATCATCCCAATCAACAGGCAATAACTCTGATGCATTTCTTAAATCCAAAATTACTTTATCAGCTGCTTCATGGAAATTTAATGCCGGAAGCTTCATTTCGTCAGCTGGTTTTAATGCCTGATCGATATAGGGTATACCTCCCCATTGTTTCATAATTTCCCAATGGAAATATCCTCTAAAAAACAATGACTGCCCTTCCAAAACTGCTCGTTCTTCCGGAGTGGCATCTACTAAATCATCTAAATGTTCAAGTGCAATATTTGCAATACGTATACCATGCCAACTATTGTCCCAGACTCCTCTACCCTGGCTGATTGCCTGTCCTGCAACATATATATTAAACTGAGGCATGTTCCTGTACACACATTCTCTTGTTTGACCATTAACTACCGGCCAATAATCCCCTTCTTGCAGTAACCTGTTCCGAGACGCATGAACAACATCATCACCCCAATTAAAATAAGGTGCTTCCCATGGGTTAAATCCACGATCAATTATTTGAGCGTATCCGGTTTCAACGTATCCCTGATAGTTAAAGAACGTAGTAAATACATCCTCCTCGGTAACCTCAGCCTCTATTGTCTTATCCAGATATTCCTCACAAGAGAAAACCAAAATTGAGACTAGTATTAATATGATATATTTTAATTGAAATTTATTATACATGATAATATTTTTTTAGAATGAAACATCAATTCCTATATTAATATGCTTTAGCTTAGGATAAGCTAAATTTTGATCAAGGCTTCCTCTTTCATTGTCGAATGGCAAATCCGACCAAAACAACAGATCATTACCATTAACATATACTCTTAAATTTGACAATCCAATGTGCGATAATAGTGCCTTAGATAAAGAATAAGATATTTCAGCAGTTTTCAACCTTAGAAACGAACCATCGTAATGATAATATTCTCCAATCGGGGAACTAGTTCCTACCCTGGGTGCCTTAAAGGCTGCATCAGGATTTGACGAATGCCAGTAATCAACACTCAACTCACTTAAATTCGATTGTGGTTCAAGCTTTGGCGTGTCATTATTAGGTTTAATAACCTGAGTAATATTTGTAACACCATAAAACTGAATCATAAAACTAAAATTCTTATAATCAACACCCAGGAAAGAACTATAGGTATTTTGAGGTCTGTTATTTGGGAACCCATAAGGAATATTATCATAGGTAGAAATTATACCATCTCCATTAAAATCAATGATATCCCAGTCACCCGGCAATTTATATTGATTATTTTCAAGGCTGGTTTGGGCATAAACATCATCCCAATTTGTAGCTATATCGGAACGTATCTGCGTTTTAGTTTGGCCAATTGCAAAGCCTTCAGTCTTTTGATAAGCTGGAAAACCTTCAGGATCTTCTGCTTTTAATATTACATCCTGTGCACGTGTCAGACTTAACCTGACCCAATAACCTAAATTATTCGTGATTTTATATCGGTGTGTAGCATCCAACTCAATACCTGAAGTTTTTGTTTCACCAATATTTGCAGGCACTGGAGAAGCTCCAAAATAATCAGGAATATTACGTCTGTCGGAGGTCATAAATATATTATCTCTTGTATCATGAAAGTAATCAGCCTCCAATGCAAATAAATTTTCAAATAACGATAATTCAATACCAATATTCTTTTTAAATGCTGTTTCCCAATTTATATCAGGATTGGCAATAGTACCTTCTCTAAAAGCTTTATATATACTATACATTGATCGGGGGTCCCATGTCCCACTAAAATATCCATCATTAGAACCAAAATATGCTTGTCCTACGGTACCAAATCGTAAAACCCTGTCATCACCCGTAATCCAGCTATCGAGATATCCCCAACGAGGTATTCCGGCATCACTACCTACCATCCCGGCCGATCCTCTTATTTTTAATTTCGTCAGCCACTCCAAATGATTCAAAAACTCCTCATTGGAAACCATCCAACCTGCGGCTACTGATGGGAAAAAACCAAATCTGTATCCGGGACCAAATTTTTCTGAACCATTATATGCACCATTAACTTCCAGAAGATACTTGTCATTATAGCCATAAGTAATCCTACCCACCCAGTCTTCCTGATAGCTTGGAAAATTTGCACCACTTGCATCTTTTCGCCTGCTGAACAGCAATAATCCGGTTATATCATGAAGTCCAAAATTCCGGTCATAGTTTAACGATAATTGATAAAAAATACTCCGCCGTAAAGCACCCGAAGTAGGACTTTCAGGATTAACTCTCCATGGTCTTAAAATCCAGTCATAATCATTTACCGGTAAGGCTCCATTTGGATAAAAGTACGAAATTGCAGCAGATGAATCAGCTGCTGTTACTGCACTTAATATTGATGGATCAATATGTTTGAACATCGTTTGCCCCTGGTTTCCTCCATCTATTATATTAGGCCCAACCGATCCAAAATAATTATCGAATGATATTCTGCCATCTACTGACAATCCTTCTGTAACAAAATCTAGATTTTGCAGTAATTTAAAATCACTGCCAATGAACCCTCTGTTTTCCTTAGCAACACCGGCTTCCTTTAATACTGCCAAAACATTTGGGGGATTAGTATTACCTGGAAGAAATCCATACATTCCGTCAGAATATTGTGGTACATAAATATCCGGGGCAAGATTATATACTGAAGAATACACCCAACCGGGATAAAAAATATTTGCACCACTTTTAATTCCGGTATAACCACTTAAATTAACAGAAAATACTGTTGATGAGGTGAGATCAAAATCCAGGTTTCCCCTGAAATTTATTCGATCATAGGAATATGATGTATTATAACCTTTTACATCATTTTCCCCTGATTTAAATATATCTCCTTCATGTGTGTACCCTACAGAAGCAAAATATCGTGTTAAATCATTCCCTCCACTAACATTTAAGGTTACCTGCTGGTCTGTTGTAAAGTCTTTAAGCATTACATCAGGCCAATAAATATTTGGATACAACTCAGGATATTTTTGAGGAATTTTATAATTCTCAATTTGTTCTGTTGGCATAAAATAAGCCCACGATGCTTCATTTGTCGAAACCTCATGAGCGATACCCGCATTCTTCCAACTCTTTGCGGTATATGCTTCAGCCATAGTACTTATTTTGGATACTGTTTTAAAAGTATTGCTGGCTGTCAATGATAATTTTGGTTTACCTTTTGCACCCCTTTTAGTTGTTATTAATATGACACCATTAGCCCCTCTTACTCCAAATACGGCTGTTGCAGAAGCATCTTTAAGCACAGAAACGCTTTCTACTTCCGAAACATTAATATCATTCATTCTTCGTTCAATTCCATCTACTAATATCAATGGTGAAGCATTATTCCATGTAGACTGTCCCCGAATAAGTATTAATGGGTCCTCCCTTCCTGGCTCACCTGTTCTTGACATCACTGTCACCCCTGGTAGCTGACCCGATAAGGCATTACCTAAATTAACTGTTCCTCCACGTTTCTCAAGTACTTCAGCATCAGCTGTTGTAATAGCTCCTACTACACTTTCTTTCTTTTGAATCCCATAGCCTACAACTACAACATCTTCTAAACCAATAGTTTCTTCTTCCATAGTAACTGACACAGAATTTGTTTCTGAGATGCTAACCTCCTGTGTACTCATTCCTACAAAAGAAAAAACTAAAGTGTCGGCATCTGTCGGCACCAATAGTCGAAAATTCCCATCAAAATCGGAAACAGCTCCAATGGCAGTACCCTTTACAATTATACTTACACCGGGTATCCCAATACCTCCATTATCAATCACCTTCCCTGTTATCTCTCTTCTCTCTTGTTGTTGATCGGCAGCCGAAGCTGTAAAAATTAAAAAAATTGAAAAGAATAAAATTAGTTTCATCCTTATTAAAATTAGGAATAGGTCTTTCCGAAGAAAGCTTTGAAAATCTCGATTTTTCATCATATATTTATTCGGTTATAATTAAAAACAATAATCTGTTTTATTCCCGGAAGCCGGTTATTGGCAATATTCCGGCTTCCTTTTTTACACCTTGCCGTTTGTTTTTATATAAAAAATGTTCATAAAAATTTTCACGTTTTGCTATCTCTTTAAATGATTTCATGAATCTGAATTACAGATATATTTAAATCTCTGATTTCCCGGAAGAATAAAATAAGATAAGCATACTTCATGAAGCTTCCTTCATGAGGGAAGTGGAAGTGGCTATTATTTAATATTTTTTGGTTCATCCAGTTAATAGGTACTTATAGGGATAGAAAGAAATGACTTTCCTTTTTGTGGACATTTTTTTTATTTTTTTTGATTTTTTTTTGATTTCAACAACAAAGTCTGAAGGCAGTATCCTTCCGGATAATTTTATGTGAGCACTATGGAACTTTTTGATGTCATTATTAGCGTATTACAAAGGCAATAATACATTTGATCAGGCAAAACAGTTATTTTAAACTAATTAGGCAAATTTGGTGTCTGATGGCATTTCTACCAGATTCTTTTCAACATAAAGCTAATGAATAAAGTAAATTGGTAGCTAGGAATAAATTCATCAACAAAAAGTTTTAGATTTATGAGTAAATCTAAATGAAGTTTTATCAGTAACTTAATGATTTAATTTATATCCATACCATGAACTTTTACAGAAATTTCCAATTTAAAAATATTCCTTTATTACACTGGAAGAGAGTTTATGCTTCTGGTATATTAGTTGGTTCATGTATTATATGTTCCACACTAATTTCCAATTCTCAACCACTTGATGTTTTTGAGAAGGATAATAAATTTAGTTGGTTGCAATCTTCACGGGTCTTTTTACTGGATGCTTATCAACCTCCGTTTGCACCAGAACTTGAATATGATGCAAAATCCTGGGCTAAAACCATGGTTGAAATGAATGTAAACGTGCTCCGGTTTCCCACCATGGGTAAATATGCTACAATCCAGGGTGTAAGGTTTTCACAACATGCCGATCAGGGAAAACGTGACTTATTACAAGAGACCATTGATGCTTGTAAACCCATTGGAATTAAAGTTATACCATATATTTCCACCGGACACAAACTCGCTTGGTCTATGGTCACAGAAGATTTCCCGGAATATGGGCAGAAAACTTCTCCGGGAGGAAAACCTGCCCGGAGCCACATGTATGTCGGCGAGGACCATGGCACGGTTTGCTGGATGACTCCATATCGGGAGGCATTTCTGGATTTAGTAGAGCATGTTGTCAGAGATTATGATATTGATGGAATTTATTTTGATAAATGGGATTATCATTATTTCTGGCCTGGTAAAAAATTATGCTATTGCGATGGATGCCAATCGGGGTTTCGTAAAGCAACAGGCTTTGAGATTCCTTTCCATGAGGATGAAAAGAATTACACAGAAGAAGAACTTAAAACTATTGATCAATATCATCAATGGTATAAAGAATTTTATATGACAGAAGTTGTCGAAAAAGTGAGGGCAATTGTAAAAACGTATAAAGATATTCCTTTAATATCAAATATTAATGATCCAAGGATGATGGCCAGTCAGGATTCCCGTATTTTAAAAAACATGGATGCCTTTCTTTACGAACGCGGACATTCAATGCTGGAACGGGCAGAAGGAGTTGGAGTGCCACGATCTGTTGGATTACATGTATGGCCTTATGTAGGTGTTTATCACAATTGGCCGCGTCTTGCTTTTCAAGGTATTAATTATCAGCAGGAGATATTTACTAACTTAATGTTTGGCGGAGGTTCTATTATAGCCCAACCAACAGGATATATTGAACATCCTGAATATAGAGAATATGTAAGCTTTCCTTTTGGAATAATTAAAAAGTATGAAAAGACATTGCAAGGTCTGGAAAGTGTACCATTCGTTGGTGTAGTATTTGCTTATGATAGTCCCGACGATCATATTCAGAGTGGCTGGCTTTCCGGAATAACTAATGCACGAACTTCCACCCGGGGCGCATTCTCCGCATGTTTATACAACCATATTCAGGTGGGATCAATCAGTGAATTTATTTTAGACGATCCTGAGAAGCTTAAAAATTATCCCATATTATATCTTGCAAATATACCCTGGCTGTCAGATGAGCGTATAAAAAATATTAGTGATTATGTAGCTGATGGAGGTAACTTAATTGCAAGTTATGCCACCACTTTGTATGATGATAAAGGCAAACGGCAGGACCATTTTGGACTTGAAGAACTGTTCAAAGTAAGGCCTATTACACCGAAGGGCGAGTTGTCAAACATCATTAATAGTTACCGGGCAATGGTTGGTGGTCCCAATGATTTGTATTTACTGGCCAAAAATGAGACAAAGAAATTGTTAGACGAAGAATCTAAAAACAAATTGTTCCCTGCATGGTATTATGAACCAGTTGAAGTATTGGATGGCGGTGAAGTATTGATGGATATTGTTACTGGACATAATCGACAGTCAGTTCTTCCCGGGGTAATTATTTCAGACTATGGAAAGGGTAAAGTCGTATATTGTTCAAATGCCATAGAATCCCTTTACGATTATAATGGAGCTGCTATTGTAGGGGAATTCATAAATATGATGGTTGAGATATTATCGTTAACAAATGCACCGTACACATTAGATGCCCCTGCAGGACTTCTTGCCAACCTGACAGAAAAAGAGAATCAAATGGTACTGCATCTAACAAACTGGACCGGAAATAAATTTGAAAAACCCTGGATTAATGAATACTACATTGCACCTGTTGAGAATGTCCGGTTAAAAATTCGTATCCCGGAGGATAAAAGAATAAAGAATATCTCAATGTTTATTGATACCGATTATGAAAAAAAGATAGGAGGCAGACAAGTGGAAGTATTTTTACCAAAAGTAGAAGCTTATCAGGCAGTTATGGTTGAATTTGAATAAAAGATAATTCCTTTAATTTTTAAAGTACAAATCTGCGTACGTTTTTCTGTTTATTTTAATTCAATATGTACTACTAAAAAGGTTTCTGCTTTACAAACAGCATCTTTTTTGATCAATTATCTATGACTGTTAACTTTTGAACCTCACTACTTACACCCTTGTTGATGGTTATTTTTTGACAACTATAAAGCCTTACAAAGGACTTTCACCACCAAGTTAATTACCATGCACAGCATCATCCTACAAAAAAAGCCCCACATTAAATGCGAGGCTTTTTTTATTCCTGACTTAATAAATTACGCCAGACTGGATTCGAGCATCCAAATACGTTTTTCTGTTGAGGCAATCAAATCGCTAAGCATTGCAACTGTACCCTCATCACCTTCAGCTTCATTAAGTATTTCATTGAAGCATTTCAATAGATAGCGACTGTTCTCCAAAACTACTTCTACTCCCTTACGACCTTCGGTATTATATTCCGCTTCTTTGAGTTCAGCCTGCTCCAAAAAGCTTGCTAAAGTATGAAGTGGTTTCCCTCCAATCATAAGAATACGTTCAGCTATTTCATCAATAGTTTCTGCTGCTTCATTGTAATATTCTTCATACTTTTCATGAAGTATAAAAAACTGCACTCCCTTAACATTCCAGTGAAGTGCCCTTAAATTCTGATAAAAAATCTGGTAATCAGCCAATAACTTATTCAGTTTATCGACTACTTTCGGATTTGAATTCATAATGTATAATTTTAGAATAATCCGACAGGACTTAACCTGCCGGATCATTGTTGTTAATGTTTCTTTTTCTATTTGACTTCTTCAAA
>Ga0079223_10002684_pt1 | contig 11060 bp, 9 predicted proteins | sample Stecom2011_FD_75072 | JGI IMG/M metagenome (GOLD analysis project Ga0079223, IMG submission 75072) | Agricultural soil microbial communities from Utah to study Nitrogen management - Steer compost 2011 | ecosystem: Environmental > Terrestrial > Soil > Agricultural land | place: USA: Utah...
CGAAATCTAAGCCGTTATTTAAACCTTCACCAATTTCCACATGATCTTTCGGCGTAAAACTAAATACGGTCGGCTCACCAAATCGGCTTACTTCTTTATTTTGTTCTTCGTTGGCTCCTGCTGGCACTTCTGCCGCAGGTAAGTTAGGTACACCCGAGATAATCGTCTGCAATTCGGCTTGTACCTGTTGCAATTCGGCTTTGGCTGCATCTAACTGGTCGCCTAATGCGCCTACTTTTTCTTTTAATGGTGCTGGGTCTTCGCCACGACCAATAGCTTGGCCAATTTCTTTTGAACGCGTATTACGCTCACTTTGCAACGATTCGGTACGAACCTGAAGCTCTTTACGCTGTGTTTCAAGCGCAGTCAGTGCGTTTACGTCTAACACAAAACCACGACGCGCTAGCTGTACGGCGGTCTCTTCTATTCCATCACGAAAATGCTTCGCGTCTAACATGGTGACTACTCTCTTTTAAAATTCAGGTAAATATAAACGACTAGGCGCATTGCCAAATAACAAAACACTAGCCCGACAATAAGCTGCACGAGTAAAAAGCTTACTAATGCTAAATAATTCTGATTCAGCCAAAATTCAACCGCCACAGCGGCCATCGCTGAAAATGTGGTGAGCGCCCCGGCAATGCCCGAACCTTGTATCCAAAGTTGCCGTGGCTGCCATATACCTTGTTCAACAAGCGCCGCCGCCAGCCCTAAATACATGCTGCCTATTATGTTAACGATCACAATGGAAAAAGGGAAACTCATGGGCGAATTTTCGTGGAAAAAACCATGAGTAAATTCACCAAGAATAACCCGTAACATCGCACCAAGTGCTCCGCCTAATGCAACCCACATTAGCGTTTTCAGTGATAAAGGGGTTGTCATAGTCCCCCCACCAATAACTGGCCACCTAAGTGCATGCCTAAAACGACGGCGAGCATACTGAACACAATACTGAACGTAATATAGCTAAAGGTTATCCATAGGTTGGCGCTTTTGCGTTGCACAAGTTCTAAAATAAACATGGAGAAAGTAGTAAACCCACCAAATATACCGAGTTCGAAGAAACTAATGAGTGCTTGGTGATTGATTTCTAAACCTAACAGCACGCCAAGCCCAAGTGAACCTAGAATGTTTATAAATAAGGTTCCTAGCATGGAATTCCCGTATAAACGCTGGGCCAACTGAGTTAATAAGTAGCGCAACACAGTACCTAATGCGCCACCTAAAGAAATTAAAAGTGCTGTTAGCAGCGGCTCTTTCACGATCTAAGCGTCCCGCTTCCAATGGCTTGCTAAATCTAGGGCGCGGAGACGTTCTAATTTAGCTTGTATTTGTTTCTCTAAACCACGATCCGATGGCTGATACCACTGAGTTTGTGCCAATTCTGGAGGCAAGTAACGTTCACCCGCTACATAAGCTTCAGGCGCATTATGTGCGTATTGATAGTCGGCACCAAAACCTTCCGCTTCATGTACTTTCGTTGGCGCATTGCGTAAGTGTTCTGGTACTGGATACGAAGGGCCTTCTTTGGCTTCTTTGAACATGGCATTAAACGCCATATAAACCGCATTACTTTTCGCCGCACAGGCACAAAATATGGTGGCCTGGGCAATAGCTCGCTCCCCTTCTGCAGGGCCCACTCTGTGATAGGTGTCCCATGCGTTAATCACTAATTGCAGGGCGCGTGGATCAGCGTTGCCAATGTCTTCCGACGCGATAGCAAGTAAACGCCGAGCAATGACTAAAGGCTCACCCCCTGCGGCAAGAAAGCGACAATACCAATATAAAGCGCCATCGGCCGACGAACCACGTACCGACTTATGAAATGCTGATAAAAGATCATAATACTGGTCACCATTTTTGTCAAATTGAATGGCTTTTTCGCCTGTGACTTCTTCAATTAAAGTGCGGGTAATTTTTCCACCTACAGCTTCCTCAACAAAATCGGCAGCTATTTCTAAGTAGTTAAGAGCACGGCGGGCGTCGCCTTCTGCCACATGTAGCAAAAAAGCTTCGGCTTCAGGCTCAAAGCTTAATTGACGATCGCCTAAGCCTTTTTCTGTGTCTTCTAAAGCTTGCTGAATAACTTGTTTTAACTGGTCGCTATCTAGCGAACGGAGGCGATAAACTCGGGCACGAGAAAGCAGCGCATTATTTAGCGCAAAACCTGGGTTCTCGGTCGTTGCACCAATAAAAATAATTGTACCGTCTTCAATAAAAGGTAGGAAAGCGTCTTGTTGGCTTTTGTTAAAGCGATGCACTTCGTCAACAAATAGCATGGTTTGCTGCGTGCCAGCGCGCTCTTTTGCCCCAGCAATGGCAAGGCGTATTTCTTTCACGCCCGAGGTAACTGCAGAAATTCGTTCCACGTAAGCATTCGCCGCCTGTGCAATCAGCTCTGCCAATGTGGTTTTACCTGTTCCTGGCGGCCCCCAGAAAATCATCGAATGCAAAGTGCCTTGTTCTACCGCACGGCGCAGGGGTTTATTCGGCGCAAGTAAGTGGCTTTGGCCTACATAGGTGTCGAGTGTGTCTGGGCGCATACGTGCCGCAAGCGGTTGATACTTTGCCGTGCCTGGCTGCCGAGCTTGTTGCTCTGGCAGTTCGTCGTCGCCCATTAAACTAAATTGTTTGTTCATTACAGATCACGCTGATCATCAATATCAACGCCTGTAGGCACGGTAAACTCAAAGCGGCTTGGTACTATCGGCTGGTTCTCTTGCATATCGCTCAACATAAACACACTACGTTGGCCGTAGGCGTCACTCAATTCCATTTCAACCAATTGCTGATTATCGTTAAATCGTAATACCAGTTGCTGACCTTGCGCTTCGTCTTGCCCGTCAATGGTCCAGCGCCCCTGATTGAATTCAATTTGAAAACCGTCCCAAGCATCGCTTTCTAATAATACTAATAGCGGATTAGACGCCATCGTTTGCGACTGAGAAAACAGCGACACTTGTTCGATAAATGGGTTGTAATACCAAACGGTTTCACCGTCAGCTACCAGCACAGATTCGTCTGGGCTTTCAGTTTCCCAGTACAGCTGGCTTGGGCGCTGTAATGCAAAAGAGCCCTGCATGACTTCAACTTTTTCGCCGTTCTCGTAAATATGCTGTTCAAAGCGCCCTGCCAGGGTACGAATATTACTGAGCAAACCACGTAAGGTTTCAACCTGCGGCACTGCAATTTCTTTGGTGCCTTCAGTTTGAGCTGCATGCGCAAGCACAGCCGTGTTGCCCATAAGGCCAAAGCAAAAAACAGTGGCCATCACGCCAGTTTTCAAAAAACGGTTCAACAACATTAAACGTCCTTAATAATCAATTCGTGGTGCTCGGGCAGCAAGCACATCACGTGCGCCGCCTGGCCCTGCTGTACTTACGACGCCACTCACTTCCATTTGTTCCACAATACGTGCTGCGCGGTTATAGCCAATTCGGAATTGGCGCTGTACTGAAGAAATAGATACGCGCCCTTTTTTTGTCACAAAAGCAACCGCTTCGTCATATAAGGGGTCTGATTCTGCGTCTTCATCGCTTTGTTCACCCGGTAACAGCATGTCATCGTTTGCGTCGCCACTTAAAATTTCTTCCAGGTATTGCGGCTTGCTCCGCGACTTCCAGTCTGCCACGACCGCATGTACTTCATGGTCGTCTACGAAGGCCCCGTGCACACGTGTTGGCACACCAGAACCAGGCGGCAAGTAAAGCATGTCGCCTTGCCCTAGCAACTCATCGGCTCCCGACTGATCAAGAATAGTTCGCGAGTCAATTTTCGACGACACTTGGAATGCAATTCGAGTTGGAATGTTGGCTTTAATTAAGCCGGTAATTACGTCGACTGACGGGCGCTGGGTAGCTAGTATTAAGTGGATACCCGCAGCACGTGCTTTTTGCGCAATACGTGAAATCAGCTCTTCTACTTTTTTACCAACAATCATCATCATGTCGGCAAATTCGTCGACCACAACAACAATGTACGGCAACTTTTCTAGTTCGGGAACAGTAGTGTCCATAGTGTCACCCGGCTTCCAAATAGGGTTCTTTAATGGTTCTCCCGCTGCAATTGCGGCAAGTACTTTGTCGTTATAACCCTTCACATTACGCACGCCCAAGGCCGACATTAAACGATAACGCCGTTCCATTTCACCGACACACCAACGCAGCGCATTAGACGCGTCTTTCATGTCGGTAACCACTTCGGTTAATAAATGTGGAATACCTTCATACACAGAAAGCTCGAGCATTTTCGGGTCAATCATAATCAAACGCACGTCTTCCGGTTGCGATTTATACAGCAAACTGAGAATCATGGCGTTTACACCGACAGATTTACCAGAACCTGTGGTGCCGGCCACTAATAAGTGCGGCATACGAGCTAAGTCCACAACCACTGGCTTACCCGCAATATCTTTACCCAGTACCATAGTTAATGGCGACGGCGAATTAATAAAGTTTTCACAGGACAGCACTTCTTGTAGCTGTACTATTTCACGGTTTTTATTGGGTAGTTCAAGCCCTACAAATGACTTACCAGGAATAACTTCCACCACCCGCACAGCAATAGCTGACAAAGTACGGGCGATGTCTTTCGAGAGGTTCGAAATACGCGACACTTTAACCCCTGGCGCTAAGTCGAGTTCAAACCGCGTAATCACTGGGCCTGGCTGTACGCCCACCACTTTAACTTCAATACCAAAGTCTTTTAATACCGTTTCTACGGTACGACTAATTTCGTCAAGCTCTTCTTGGCTTAGTGGATTTTCTTGCTGATTCGGTCGGTCAAGCAAAGACAATGACGGCAACGGGTCAATCCGTGCAGGGACCGCTTCAACGCCCTCGTCAGTAGCTTCTTGTGCACTGACAGTGTCCCAAGGTATATCGTCGACATTAGGTTCATCTTTTTTGGCCGTAACCCCCGACATAACGAGCACTTCTGGTTCTGAGTCAACGACTGTACGTACCGAAGGTAATTCTTCATCATTGTCGACTTGTTTACTGGTGCCACGACGCACAGTTAAACGTGTATCGGTAACAGGTAAGCTGTCCCAGTCGTTCTCAGCACTTTTTTGCTCTGCGCCACGTAAGAAATAGCGCCAAAACATCAGTTTGTTCCACCAAGGGCTTGTCGCGGTTTCACTTGTTTCAGTCGCTACTTTTACTTTATGAGCGGTTGGCGCATTTGTTTTGTCGCGTTTTAAAACACTTAAAACCCACGTAGAGCCTGTAATAGCCCATGCCCCAAGAGTATCTACAACTTTCAACCAAGACAGGCCAGTAACTAAAGTAATTCCTGTTAATACAAAGGTTATTAATAGCAACACTGTGCCGGGCACATTAAAATAAGGCACCATTGCTGAACTGATTACTCGGCCTAAAATACCGCCCGAAGAAAAATTATAAACGCTATCAAGGTTCAAACTAAAGAGCGCGGCACAACCGGCAATAAAAAGCAGTAAACCGATCATTCGCAAGCCTATCGTTAAATAGTCGATTTCAATCAATTGGCGTGTACGGTAGAACGCGAAGTAGCCCGCTAACATGGTTAAAAACGGAATAACATAAGCCATAAGGCCGAAAGTAAACAACAGGATATCGGCAAACCAAGCGCCTATTGAGCCAGCCGCATTCTGAATTTCATGGGTATGGCCCGCCTGTGACCAACCTGGGTCAGCTGGGTTAAAGGTGAGTAAGGCGGTAAGAAGAAAAATACTAATAGCACCGCTAATAAGAAGGCCAACTTCTAGTAATCGTTGAACACCTGTCATAATTATTATTTATTCCTCGTTCTTGCCTTTTGCGCTTTTATTGCGGCGCAGGATGACTTTCGGTTTGTGTTACCGGTTCAACGTCATAGCTAAAACTAGTGTATCTGCTTTCGCTGTTCACACCAGTTATAATTATCATTAACAAAGAATTGTATCATGCTAATATGTGGCTGCAAAAAATTGCGCCCTAGCCTACTGCTCAACGCTCTAGTTTTGCGCATTCTTTACCCCTAATTATTTTGAGGCTTTCACTATGTTAATTGGCGTTCCAAAGGAAATTAAAAACCATGAGTATCGTATTGGCTTAACTCCTGCTGCTGTGCGTGAGTATGTGGCTCATGGGCATCAGGTAATGGTTGAGCGTGACGGTGGTTTAGCCATTGGTTTCACCAATGAAGACTACATTCAAGCCGGTGCCCGCATTGCTGACACAGCAGAAGAAATTTTTGCTACCGCTGAAATGGTTGTAAAGGTAAAAGAACCACAACCACACGAATGTAAGCAAATGCGCGAAGGACAAATTCTATACACTTATTTGCACCTAGCACCCGACCCAGAGCAAACACGTTTATTAGCCGCAGCCGGCGTTACTGCAATTGCCTATGAAACAGTTACTGACAACCATGGTGGTTTGCCATTGCTTGCCCCTATGAGTGAAGTGGCTGGGCGTATGTCAATTCAAGCCGGCGCACACCATTTAGAAAAAGCGCAAGGCGGCAGCGGTACCTTACTTGGTGGTGTACCTGGCGTTATGCCTGCTGAAGTGCTGATTCTAGGTGGTGGTGTTGTTGGCACAAACGCAGCCAAAATGGCCGTTGGCATGGGCGCAGACGTAACTATTTTAGACCGCTCACTACCCCGCTTACGTCAATTAGACGATATTTTCCGTGGCAGTGTAAAAACCATTTACTCAACGGTAGATGCCATCGACTTCTATTCTAAGCGTGCCGACCTAGTAATTGGCGCGGTATTAATTCCAGGTGCAGCAGCGCCTAAATTAATTACTCGCAAGCATATTACTGATATGAAGCCTGGCTCTGTATTAGTTGACGTTGCTATCGACCAAGGCGGATGTTTTGAAACATCGAAAGCAACCACACACCAAGATCCAACCTTTATCATCGACGACGTTGTACATTACTGTGTAGCTAACATGCCTGGTGGTGTTGCTCGTACGTCCACCATTGCTCTGAATAACGCCACTTTACCCTATGGTGTGGCATTAGCTAATAAAGGCTTAAAAGCCATGGCAGATGACAAAAACTTCCTTAATGGTTTGAACTTGCACCGTGGTGACATCACCTATAAAGCAATTTATGACGTATTAGGTGAGCAATTAGGCTTGAACTATAAAGACGCGCTTGAAGCTATCACTAGCTAATAAAGACTTTTCACGCGTTTTCTTTACAGATGCAAACGAGCCGGGTTTATCCCGGCTCTTTACCCTCTGGTATTCGTTCCATACAATACCCCCATATAAACACTTTCATATTTATTCATTTGTACTGGAGTCTAAGTTCGATGGCTGATGTAAAGCATTGTAAATTATTAATTCTTGGTTCAGGCCCTGCAGGTTATACCGCTGCTGTTTATGCGGCCCGCGCAAACTTAAACCCAGTGCTAGTGACCGGTATGCAGCAAGGTGGTCAATTAACCACCACAACCGATGTTGAAAACTGGCCTGGCGACCCTGAAGGCTTAACCGGCCCTGATTTAATGATGCGTATGCAAAAACACGCAGAACGCTTCGACACTGAAATTATTTTTGACCATATTAATGAAGTTGAACTCAGCCAGCGCCCCTTTCGTTTAAAAGGAGACAGTGGCGAATACACTTGTGATGCTCTTATTATTGCTACAGGCGCTTCGGCAATGTATCTCGGCCTACCTTCAGAAACTGCGTTTCAGGGCCGTGGCGTAAGCGCTTGCGCCACTTGTGACGGCTTCTTCTATCGTGGCCAACAAGTATGCGTGGTCGGCGGCGGTAATACTGCTGTTGAAGAAGCCCTATACTTATCGAACATTGCTGAAGAAGTTCACCTTATTCACCGTCGAGACACCTTCCGTTCAGAGAAGATCCTTATTGATCGCCTGATGGAAAAAGTCAAAAATGGTAATATTACCCTTCACTTGAATAAAACCCTTGATGAAGTTGTGGGTGACGATGCGGGTGTCACCGGCGTGCGTATTCGCGACACCAAAGACGAAAGCATTGCAGACTTAGCCGTACATGGCGTGTTCATTGCCATTGGCCACAAACCGAATACGCAAATGTTCGAAGGTCAATTAGATATGGAAAACGGTTATATTAAAGTACAAACCGGCTCGAACGGCAACGCAACACAAACTAGTATTCCAGGAGTGTTTGCTGCCGGTGACGTGAGCGACCATATTTACCGCCAAGCTATTACCTCTGCAGGTACAGGATGTATGGCAGCACTGGATGCCGAGCGTTTTCTCGACAGCCAGTAAATATGATTCACAACTTATGATCCCCTACTACAGCGCGGAAAACTTTAGTTTTCCGCCGCTTGAAACAGCCTTACAAGAGCCCGACGGTTTACTTGCAGCTGGGGGGCTTCTCTCAACTGAACAACTACTACTTGCTTACCAAAGCGGTATATTTCCTTGGTATTCAGAAGGTGACCCTATTATGTGGTGGTCCCCTAGTATTCGAGCAGTGTTTTGGCCCAAACGAATTCACACAAGTCGCTCTTTGGCTAAATTTTTAAGAAGATCCCCCTATACCTATAGCTTTAACCGAGCCTTCCCTGAAGTCATTGAGTCGTGCGCTCGTGTACACGAACAAACCACTGGCACCTGGATAACACCACAAATGATTCATGGTTATAGCCAGTTACACTATCAGGGCCATGCACATTCTGTTGAAGTATGGCAAAACGAGAAGCTCGTTGGCGGCCTTTATGGTATACTCGTTGGTCAAGTGTTTTGTGGTGAAAGTATGTTTCATCGAGCTGACCATGCTTCCAAGTGCGCACTGTTGGCACTTGCCCAGCACTTAACACCCTTAGGGCTGCAGCTTATCGATTGCCAATTGCCAAATCCGCACTTGATGCGCTTAGGCGCGGAAGAAATGCCACGCGGCGATTTTATCCAACAATTAGCCCGTTTTAAGCAACACACAATTGCATCGTATGCATTAAAACCGCAGTTTATCGAACTCTAATAACAGATTAACGCACTATAAGTGTGGTAATTTATGTTCAAATACGTTAATATTGCCGGCGTTTTTAAAGCCAGATGTACAGACTGAAATTTGAGGAATTAATGGCGAAAGAAGATAGCATTGAAATGCAAGGTGTTATTCAAGACACTCTGCCAAACACTATGTTTCGTGTTGAACTAGAGAACGGCCACGTTGTGACCGCACATATATCTGGAAAAATGCGTAAGAACTATATTCGAATTCTGACTGGTGACAAGGTTACCGTTCAGCTTACACCTTATGACCTAACCAAAGGTCGTATCGTTTTCCGTACTCGTTAATTTGCTGGAAACGGGCTTGTAAACAATACTTTGCAAGCATGCCCAGATACTGCAGATAATAAAAAACCGGCCTTAAATGCCGGTTTTTTTTGTTGCTGACTTTTACCAAATATAATTATGAAGTGACGGTTTCATTTTCGTTATCATAAGAAAAATGTAAACCACCCTCTTCTGAACCCGGCTCGGCAACACTTACCCATACGTTGCCACCCTTAATAAGTCGGCCAAATAAAATTTCATTGGCGAGCGGCTTCTTCAAATGCTCTTGAATAATACGCGCCATGGGCCTTGCACCCATAGCTTTGTCATAACCATACTCGGTTAACCATTCTCTTGCTTCATTATTAATTTCAAGTGAAACACCTTTACGATCAAGTTGTGCTTGTAGTTCACACACAAACTTATCGACCACCTGTAAAATAACGTCACGCTCTAAATGGTTAAACCAAATAATACCGTCGAGGCGGTTTCTAAACTCCGGTGTGAATACCTTATTAATTTCAGCTAAGGCATCGAAGCTATGATCTTGTTGACGGAAGCCCATGGTTTTACGCACCGTCTCACGCACTCCCGCGTTTGTGGTCATCACTACTACCACGTTGCGGAAATCAGCTTTACGGCCGTTATTATCGGTTAAGGTTCCGTTATCCATTACTTGTAATAAAATATTAAAAATATCGGAATGCGCTTTTTCAATTTCATCAAGTAGCACAACGCTGTATGGGTTTTTAATCACAGCCTCAGTTAATAAACCACCTTGCTCGTAACCCACATAACCAGGCGGTGCACCGATCAAGCGACTTACCGCATGCCGCTCCATATACTCCGACATATCAAAACGCAACAGCTCAACCCCCATAGCTTTCGCTAGTTGTTGAGTAACCTCTGTTTTACCAACCCCAGTTGGGCCAGCAAACAAGAAAGAGCCGACGGGTTTGTTTTCTCCGCCCAAACCAGAGCGCGATAAACGAATTGCAGCCACTAAACTATCAATGGCTTCATCTTGGCCAAATACCACCATTTTGAGTTTACTGTCGAGTTTTTCAAGCATGGTTTGATCCGTTTGCGAAACAGACTGTGCTGGAATGCGCGCAATTTTGGCAATAATCGATTCAATATCACTCACACCAATGGTTTTCTTTCGTCTCGAAGGCGGTAACAAACGTTGGCTAGCACCTGCCTCGTCGATAACATCAATGGCTTTATCAGGCAAATGACGTTCATTAATATATTTCGCCGACAGTTCTGCTGCAGCCCGAATAGCCGGTTGTGTATAACGAATACCGTGGTGCTCTTCGTAACGATCGCGTAGCCCCATTAAAATTCGAGTGGTGTCTTCCACCGAAGGCTCTGCCACATCTATTTTTTGGAAACGACGAACTAAGGCACGATCTTTCTCAAAGATATTTTTATATTCTTGATAGGTGGTTGAACCAATGCATTTCAATTCACCGCTGCTTAGTAACGGCTTCAATAAGTTCGAAGCGTCCATCACTCCACCCGATGCAGCACCTGCACCAACAATGGTATGAATTTCATCGATAAATAGAATAGCGTGCTCTTGCTTGCTTACTTCATTTAATAGTGACTTAAAACGTTTCTCAAAGTCGCCTCGGTATTTTGTTCCGGCTAATAGGCCACCCATATCAAGACTATAAATAGTGGCGTCTTTAATCACCTCAGGTACATCACCATGCACGATACGATAAGCCAAACCTTCAGCAATGGCAGTTTTACCAACGCCAGCTTCACCAACAAATAAAGGGTTGTTTTTACGGCGGCG
>Ga0079223_10002686_pt1 | contig 11057 bp, 9 predicted proteins | sample Stecom2011_FD_75072 | JGI IMG/M metagenome (GOLD analysis project Ga0079223, IMG submission 75072) | Agricultural soil microbial communities from Utah to study Nitrogen management - Steer compost 2011 | ecosystem: Environmental > Terrestrial > Soil > Agricultural land | place: USA: Utah...
AAATCACAATTTCACAAACCCCACACTTTTCACCTTACTTTCGCCTATGGTCCGTATCTTATAATTCCCAGCGCTCCATCCCGAAGTATTTACATAAAAAGTATTCAATCCTTTCTGCAATTCTTCTTTTTCGGTGATGGTATGTACCTTTTTGCCTTGATCGTCGTAAATATGAAGTGCAATTACTTCTTTTTTGGGCATAACTACTTTGATGGTCAATTGATCGCTTACTGGGTTTGGATAGGGACGTATCACCACCATTTCAGTAGGGGCAATGACCTTACATACTTCGTTGTTTTGTAAAACTGATTCTGTGAACTGCGCTGGAGAGATGATTCTTCCTTCGATGCAAAGGTAATTCTGTGCCTTATCATCTGCAAGAACTGTTGCGCTTGGAGAGGCTGAGAATATATAAACATCTTCTTCACCAGCTTGCAGCATTCCTGCCCAAGATTCCTTAATGGTTCCGGTTCCAGGTTTTCTCAAAAATAAATCAACCTTTGAAATGGGAGTCGACCCAACGTTTTTTAAACGTACACCGATTGTTAAATAACCATTGGATTCTTGACTAAACAATTGAGAAATTTCTAAGTCTGTTTCGCGATCAATCACTGTTCTTTTTACACTTGCACTGTCTGAACAACCATGAATATTTTGAATCAATAGCTTAACTTCATATGTGTTTCCAATTTGACTTTCATCAAAAACGATACTGGTATCTGGCTGTTGGGCTGTGGCGAAATTCCCAAATGTCCAATCGTATTGATTTGCTCCTGTACTTGTACTTTCAAAAACAATAGGATAATCTGTTACAAAGGCATTCGGTGAAAATTTAAAACTTGCTTTGATAAAATCCTTAATGGTTATGGTGGAAACAGCAGAGTTCGCGCAGCCGAATGCCGAGGATACTGTTTGTTCTAAGCTGTATGACCCACTACTTGAGAAGTTATTGCTTACTGTGAATCCTGTTACTGGCAAGCCTCCATTGAATGCCCAATCGACTTGTGCAACACTTCCATTGGGAATAAAGGATTGGTCCGTAAATTCTGTTGCTATTCCAGCACATGCTTGATTCATAGAGAAATTAACCTGTGGAATGGCATGAATTTTAATGGATTTACTTTCGGTAGAACTGCATCCATTATTGGCTGTAGCGGTTAAATCTACAGTATAATTTCCTTGCACAGCATACGGTTTTTGTGGATTCGTTTGGCCTGAATTGGTACCATCTCCAAAAGTCCATTGATAACTTGAAATTGTTGCTGGAGAATTTACTGTAGAGGCATTGACATAATTGACTACGTTCCCTTCACACACTTCTGTAAAGGTAAAGTCAGCTACTGGCGTGGGGTCTATTGTTTTGGACTGTACCAAAGTGTCAATACATCCAAAAATGTCTGTTCCAATCAACATCACATCAAAATCTCCGGAAGCATCAAAAAGATGAATGGTATTTTGACCACTTGCTGTGTTGTCTGTTCCGCTTAAAGGATCATCAAAATTCCAATTCCAATCCGTGATGGTTTGTGGACTCAATTGTCCGCCGTTGAACTCAATGTTTTGGTTTTGGCACTCCTGATTTGAAGTAAATGTCATGATGGGATTGGCTTTGACTTCTATTGGAGTGGTCAAGGTATTGAAACATCCCGAGGAGGTCTCTATGGTTAAGGTAATGTCATAATTTCCATCTGTCGGATAGGCGAAATCTCCAGTAGCCGACGAAGCAGATGAACCTTCACCAAAATCCCAAGCCCATGAAATGATGTTGGAACCATCCGTGGTGGTGGATAAATCTTCGAAATCGAAAGGTATATATGGACAAACTGAATTAGGAACTTGAATTTGAACATTTGGTGCAACACCTATTATTGTGATACTAATAGTGTCTTTGACTTCACAGCCATTGGTATTGTCTGCCGTCACATGATAAATCCCCGAATTTGTAATTTCAATTTCTGATGTTGTTTCCCCAGTGCTCCATAAATAATTTGATGTGTTATTGTTGGGGAATAAACCTAAGCTATTTCCCTCGCATAAGTTGGTGTCTGGTCCTAAAGAAGCTATTATTTCAAAATCATCTCTATAAAAACTTAAAGTATCAGATTGAAATACACATCCATAGGAGTCAGTGACTTTAACATGTACTTCTTCGGATGAATTTATTATTAGAGTATCAGCAATAGAACCGTCTTGCCATATAAAATTATAATTAGCGCTTAAATGTGTGTTCCATATTATTGAATCACCGTAACAAAAAACTTGTTGAGTTGGATACTCAAATTTTTCTGTGAGCACTTCAATAGTATCTTTTGATACAAACCCAAAAACATCTTCTACTTCAACCCAATAGGTTCCAGACCTGTCAACCACAAGACTGTCTGCTGTTGAGCCATCCGACCACAAATAGGATTTGAAATTTTTACCTGCATTTAATACAGAGTCACACACGGAATAAATAATATCAGCACCTAAATTTACTGGTTCAGCATAATAATATTGTAAATAAGAGTATACAGAATCAATTTGATTTTGTGATAAGATCTCATCATAAATCAACAATTGAGAAAAGTCTCCATGAAAAAAACGATCATTGTATATTGTCCGTTTCCCCATAGTTAAACCTGGCAGATTACTGTTCCCAATACTTCCTTGCGCTTTTAAAACAGAGTTCTCATATATTTTTGATGAAGCACCATTGAATTCAGCATGCGTAATTATAAAATCAAAAGGACTTGATTTAGAGTATGAAAATCCTCCACTAGCAAAAATTCTTATGGTAGTGCCTCCTTGATTATCTATCATATGATTGCTTCTATCATCTAAAAATACACTCATACCGTTTCCAGTTATTCTCCAAATTGAAAAAACAGTATATGACTGAGTTATGGTTTGAGAAAACAAAGTTTCTAAAGATTTAGAACCGTTAAAACTAACTATTGGCTTATTGTTAAATGCTGAATCATAAAATTTTGGGCGCTGAGAAGAATTATTTTGTATTAAGTGGTCGTTATTTATCGATAAATCATATATGGTATCTACCAAACCATTAATATCCTTATTAAGTGAATCTGCAGAATACCAATGCGCTAACCCTTGAATGTCATTAGGGTTAATTTGACTTGTTAGACAAAGTACATTAAACAGAAATATAATTGTTAAAAACTTTCTCATCATGAATTGCAAACACTTATTTTTTTCAAAGGTATCACTAACTGAAAGATATTCAATGAATGGCTTTGGTGGAATTTAAATTTAGTAAATTTGTATCATTAAAGGTGAGCATAAAAAGTTTTATTAATTCTATTGATAATAGAAAGCTTGAACCTTATAAATTGCATTTAGAATTGTGGAAATAAAGAACAAAGCCATATCAATAAGTAACATTTCTAAAAGCTATGTTATTGGAAAACAAAAGGAGTCCTCTTTAAGGGGCTCAATATCAGGTGTTTTTAAACAGAAGAACAAAGAAAAAGAATTGTTCTGGGCACTAAAAGACATCTCTTTTGATATCGAACAAGGTGAAGTAATTGGCATTATTGGACGCAACGGTGCCGGAAAGTCTACTTTATTAAAAATTCTTTCGAAAATCACCCAACCCACAGAAGGAAGAATCGAAATTAACGGCCGGGTGGCTTCCTTATTAGAAGTAGGAACAGGTTTTCATCCAGAATTGACAGGAAGAGAAAATATTTATCTCAATGGAACACTGCTCGGAATGACCCGAAAAGAAGTGACTGACAAACTCGAAGAGATTGTAGAATTTTCGGGCGTAAGGAAGTTTATTGATACACCCGTTAAGCACTATTCTTCTGGCATGTATGTTCGGTTGGCATTTTCTGTAGCAGCTCATTTAGAGCCTGAAATCTTAATTATTGATGAGGTTTTGGCTGTAGGTGATGCAGAGTTTCAAAAGAAGTGTTTGGGAAAAATGAAGGATGTAGCTGGTGAAGGAAGAACAGTGATTTTTGTAAGTCATGATTTAGTAGCGGTAAAGAACTTGTGTAGTCGAGCGATATTGTTAAAAAGTGGACGAATTTATTTTCAAGGAGAAGTAGAAGACGTTATTGATACATATATTTCTGAGCAGAACGTGAACTTAAGTAATAAGTTTATAAATAATGTCACCTTGAGAAATGATGTGTTTATAAAGTCGTTCGAGATTACTTCACATATTGAAACAGGAAAGCCATTTAATTTTAAAGTTATAATAAACTCTTCAGCTAATCTTACAACTGATTTTGCAATCGCTATTCGTACATTAGAAAACAATCCATTAATGCATATTTATTCTGGACATGTAGGTGAAAACTTTAAAACCAAAGAGGGAGACAATACTATATTTGGAGAAGTAGAAATACTAACGTTAGGAGCAGGACCATATAATTTAAACTTATGGTTAGGATTTGGTAAAGTAGTGTATGATTTTCACCAAGAGGCTATATCAATCTTAGTAAATGAAGGAGCAATTCGAGAAGGAGGACCGGTTTCAACAAAAAATGGTTACCCAATAATCACAAATGCTAATTGGAAAATTAAATGATAGATTTAAAATATGTAACACAAAATAGAGAGGTATTTTTTGAATTTGCAAAAAAACATATTAAACCAGATAGTAAGGTATTAGATATCGGAGCAGGTGCAGGAGCATTTGCGGAATATTGCGAAAAAAAAGACATTTATTTATATGATGGGAATGAAGAAAGTGTAAAGCAACTGGAGAAAAAGTATGATAATGTGTTTTTGGGAAGTTTACCACAATTACCTTTTGAAGATGAGTTTTTTAACGTTATTCATTGCAGTCATGTCGTAGAACATTTAGAACCACAAGTGTTTTATGATACTTTAAAGGAAATGAACAGGTGTTTAAAGTCAGAAGGAGTTTTAATAATTTCTGCTCCTTTAATGTGGGACAGGTTTTATGACGATTTATCCCATATTAAGCCATATAGTCCTAACGTATATATTAAGTACTTGACAGATACTGGTAATAATAATTTCACCCGTAATAAAATATCAACAAGATATCAATCTTTGGAATTAGTATATAGATATTATGAAGTGTTTTTTACTGAAACTATGACGCGAACAAAAAAGAATGTTTTTTCTTACATAATTTCAAAAGTAATTAATCTTACATATAGGGTTGGGTTCAGAAGGTATAAAAGAAACGGATATACTATTGTGTTAAAAAAGAATACATAATGTAAATGAAAGAAAGTATTGTATCCATAGTAATCCCTGTTTATAACCGACAAGAATTAGTCAAAGAAACTTTAGACAGTGTTCTTGATCAAATTTATCAAAATTGGGAGTGTATTGTAGTTGATGATGGCTCAACCGACGATACGTGGGAAGTTTTAGAATCTTACGCTAAAAAGGATACAAGAATAAAAATACATAAAAGACACAGAGCGCCCAAAGGAGCACCAACGTGCAGAAATATAGGAGCTGAGTTTTCTCAAACAGAGTATCTCATATTTTGGGATTCGGATGATATTATGGCTCCGTGGTGTGTGAAAGAAAGGATAAACTTTATGATTGATAATCCAGAATTGGATTTTGGATTGTTTCAACTTTTAAATATTTCAGATGACGATAAACCGTCTTTAAGGTGTCATATTGGAAAGGTTGATTATTTAAAACGATTTCTATCTTTTCAAACAACTTGGGGAACACCTGCTGTAATATGGCGAAAATCATTTTTTATTTTGATTGACGGATGGTATGAAAATGCAAAGGTATGGCAGGATGGAGAAATTCATATTCGTGCATTACTTAAAGAACCTATATTTGCATGGGGAAGTATAATCCCTAGTGGAATAATTCGGTTTGGTATTGATAAAAACTCCATTTCTACAAACATTGACGAAGTTTTAGTAATATTAAATCGTATCGCTGTAATATCCTATATTTATCCATTATTACCTATAAAAAATAAAAGATTATTAAATAAAGCTATACTAGCAAGGATATATGTCAAAACATACCACTTTTCAAAAGCAAATAAATTTTTAATTATAAAATCAGCATATGAAAAGGGAATAATATCTAAGAGTCAAAGAAGTAATTATCAAACTATTTATAATTCATATAGTTTAATTAAAACCTTCCCTATACTTAAAGGAATATATTATCGAATCTTTATTAGGAGTAAATTTAAAAATTACGAGTTTTGGAAAGTAGAGAGAGTAGAAAACAATGTCAAAGACGAATTACTGAGAAAAGTAAGATTATTAAAACTTGAAAATGCTTTTAGAAAGCAGATTGAGTTAAGTTTTAAAAATTAAATCGGCTTGTACCAGTAATAAAGACAATGTTTTGTAAAACTATTTAATATGAACAAACTATTTAGAAGAATCAATAACCGAATTGTTTTATACAATTACAAGAAAGAGATTAATAAAAAAAATCATTATGTGAATAATGGTACCAGTTGGAATCTAGACATTGAAATACAAGGTAGAAACAATAAAATTGAAATAGCTAAGGGTTGCAGTCTGCGTAATTTGAAGATAATAATAAAAGGAGATAACCATCAACTAATATTAAAAGAAAATGTGAATATTAAGGCTGGAATATTATGGTTAGAAGGTTCATCTAATAAAATAAAAATTGGTAGTTTCACAACTATCGAAAGCGCTCATATTGCTTCAATTGAGAGTAATTGTGTAGTAAAGATCGGAGAAGACTGTATGCTATCTGATAAAATTGTTTTTAGAAATGGAGATTCACATTCTATTATTGATTTGGAATCTGATCAACGCATAAATCCATCGGGTAATATCATAATTGATGACCATGTTTGGATAGGTTCAAACGTTACTATTTTAAAGAATGTTCATATAAAATCTAATTCCATTATAGGTATCAATAGTTTAGTGACGAAAGATGTTGATCAAAACACACTTGTTGCAGGGAGTCCTGCTATTAAGTTAAGACAAAATATAAACTGGAAAAGAGAATTAATCTAAATGCAACTCTCCATCATCATCAACTACAAAACTCCTGATTTAACATCAAGATGTATTGATAGTATTTACAATAGTGAGATTTCTTTTCCATTTGAAATAATAGTTGTCGACAATGATTCTCAAGACAATTCAAAAGTTCATATCACAACTCGTTTTCCAGAAGTAAAGTGGATAGGAAACACCTATAATGCTGGTTTTGGTCGGGCAAATAATTTAGGAGTCGAGAATTCTAAGGGAAAATATATTTTGTTTTTAAATTCTGATATGCTTTTAAAAGCAGGTCAAGATATTCAGGAATGTATAAATCCACTTTCTGAAGAAGGAGTTGGAGTAGTGGGTTGCGAGCTGTTCAATGAAGACGGTAGTTTTCAAAAGTCTTGTTTTTATGATGTTGCAACCATAAAATATTTGCTTTCATATAATATTTTATGGTATAAATTATTTAAACCTCAGCCCAGATCATTAGATGCTATAATGGGATCTTTCATGTTGTTTCGTAAAGAAGATTTTAAAAAACTAAAAGGGTTTGACGAAGACTTCTTTATGTATTCGGAAGAATTGGAGTTGTGTACACGGTTTAAGCAAGATTTAAATAAAAGGTGTGTTTATGTTGATACCTATTCAGCTATTCATAAGCATGGAGGTAGTTCTGATGGGACGAATTGGTCGCTAAGACAAAATATGCTTTCTAATGCCTTATTATATCTTAAAGTTAGAGGTTGGTGGGGATACATAGCATATCATTTGGTTTTTCACCTGAATATTATAACAAATACCTTCTTGTTTTTCACTCTTTCTAAAGAAAATAGAAAAAACTATATAGATTTGTATAGGTCTTATTTTTCAAATTATTGGATGTATTTTCAAATACCATTTTATTATACATTTAAAAAGAACAGAAAGTTTTTAAAAGCAAAATAATGAATGAGTTAAACCAGCCATTGGTAAGTATTGTTATGATTGCCTATAACGTAGAGCACTACATTGAAAAAGCAATAGAAAGTGTACTTTCACAAAAGGTTGACTTCATCTATGAATTAGTAATTGGTGAGGATTGCAGTACGGACAATACCCGTGAGATCGCTTTAAAATATGAATCTGAGTATCCCGAAAAAATAAGAGTTTTACAACATCCTGAAAACCTTGGATTGACACCAAACTGTGTGGCTACTCATAATGCTTGTAGAGGAAAGTATATTGCCCTATTGGATAGTGATGATTATTGGACAAATGACAATAAGCTACAAATGCAAGTTGATTTTCTTGAAGAAAATTCAGATTATGCTGGTACGGGGCACCAAGCTATGATTACATACGAAACTAACATTGAAACAGACAGGTTATTTGGTGAGATAGAAGACAAAGTATATGGTGTAAATGACATGATTACCCACCGAAAGTTTCATACCTCTTCATTTGTTTACCGAAAAAAAATATGGGATAATTGTGGAGGAATTCCCCCAAATATTTCTTCAAACGAGAGGGCTATTTACCCAATGGTAGCGATATTTGGGAAAATAAAGTATTTTAAGGAGAATATGTGTGTGTATAGGGTTACAGGAAAAGGATTAACCTCAAGAGTTGATTATAAAGAATTAGAAACAGATTTTATAATGTTACCTTGGTTAAAAAAGATTGATAAGAACTTTCCTATACGAAGATTCAAATCCTTTTTGCATTTATGCAATTACACTTACGGAGTGAAAACCCTTCCGAAAAAAGTACTGTTAAAGCATTACTTTTTATGCGTTTTTAATTCATTCTCATATTTCCCCAAAAATCTCGGAGACGTTAAATGGGCGAGTATCTTTTTTATAAGAGCATTTAATAAAAACACCTAATGGAAAAACTAATTTTCAAGTCTTATGCCGATTTAAGTAACGATATAAAGAGAAATCTTCATTTAATTACTCAAGAAGGCTTTGAGTTAATCGTTGGTTTACCAAGAAGTGGTATGATTCCAGCGTATATGATTTCTGCTTATTTAAATATTGATTGTACAGATATAGATTCATTTGTCGCCAACACTAAACTTCAAAGGGGTATTACGAGAACCACAAAAGCCAGCTTAACTTATCCACAGGATGCAAAAAAAGTTTTGATTGTAGATGACAGTGTATACTCAGGTAAGTCTATGAAGTTGGCTCTTGATAAAATGAATATAGAAATTATTGAGAAGATAAAAACACTTGCTGTTTATGTAAATAATGACAATCCACCATTTACTGATTTTTACTTTGAAATTCTTAATGGAAAGAAGTTATTTGAATGGGGGATTTTTCATAATAATATTATATCCAATTGTTGTTTTGATATAGACGGTGTGCTATGTCGCGACCCATTGATTGATGAAGATGATGATGCTGAGAAGTATAAAGATTTTATAATGAATGTTGAACCACTTTTTTTACCAACAGGAAGAATTCATTCTTTAGTTACGAATAGATTGGAAAAGTACAGAGAACCAACAGAAAACTGGTTAAAAAAGCATAATGTTCTTTATGATAATTTAATCATGGTAGAATTATCAAACAAGGAAGATAAAAACTTGATAGATGCAAGTGTTGATAATAAGGCAAAATATTACAAAAAATCGAATACAGAATTATTTATCGAAAGCTCTTTACCTCAAGCAGAGAAAATAGCCGTTTTCGCAGGAAAACCCGTTTATTGTACAGATAGTAACACATACATCGATCCATCTCCATTAAATAAAATAATCCACAACCCTTCAAGTTATTTTTCAATCCAAAAAAATTACTGGAAACATAAGGTTAAGGTGTTTTTAAGTCCTGTGTTACCAAAGAAGTATAAAGTTTAGATTTATTAGCTACAATTTCTTTAGCCATAAACTCCCTCCTGGATTTATTAAAGAATGATTTATTTTATTTAACTCATTAGAGTATTTATGTTGCAAATAATTATTAAATAGAATTATTTGATAATCTTTATTGTTCATTAAAAAAGCTCTTATAAGATATATCTCACTATAGCAAGTCTGATTTTCAATCCATTCACGGGAATATTCAAAAGGCCAAAATATATCATGAATATGTATAATTACTCCTTTTTGTAATATAGGAAGTATATTAAATAACCAATAATTAACATCACTCCCAGACTTAACTATATGACTTGTGTCTAAGAAAAGAATATCATTTTCTTCTAAATCATTGAAAATACTTAAGTCAACATTTTGAATTTTTTTTTCATGGATTTTTATAGAACCATAATCTTCTTTTCTTAACAAGGAATATAGCCTTTTAGGAAAAGGCTCAATAAAGGTTAATTGCATTTTTTCATCCCTTTCAATTTCATTAATATCTAGCATTATTGCGGAACTAAATCCAGACCCTACCTCGATTATTCGTTTAGGTTGAAAATGGTTAATCATACTATATAGCATTAAACCATCAATTGGGCAAATCATTGAATTATCGAAAGTATATCTGAGTTTTATATCATTTTTAAGATAAATAGACTTATTAGCTATTGAAATTAGTTGTTTTAATAATAAAACTTGGTTCTCAGAATTTAATTCAATATCTTTTATAGACTGTTGAGTATCGAACAACCTTTCATCTTTAAGCACTTCTTTTTTGTCGGGAATTGGACTCGCATAATGGCCTGGAGGAACAGCAAGACGATAGAGTCCTTTGCTGTGTAAAATCTTTCGGATGATATTCTTCATAATTATAGATTATTATTTGCAAATAAAAGTTGAGCTATCTTTATAGTTTTGTAAAAATGAGATTGTTTTAAAGATAATTAATAGATCAGATAAATTAAGTTTTAGAGTAATTTTTAATAAAAGTTCATATATAATAAAAGCTAATTGCTTTTATGAAGTTTTTCGGGATATTGACTTAATATCCCTCTTCATTTTATATATCTTTACCCTCAATTATGAAAAAAGTCCTCATTCTCGCCTACGATTTTCCACCTTACGTTTCAGTAGGAGGGTTACGACCGTATAATTGGCTGAAGTACTTAAAGGAATTTGGCGTTGAACCCATAGTGGTTACCAGACAATGGAGTAATGAGCATGGCAATGAACTGGATTATATTTCTCCCAGTGCTACCGAC
>Ga0079223_10002688_pt1 | contig 11055 bp, 10 predicted proteins | sample Stecom2011_FD_75072 | JGI IMG/M metagenome (GOLD analysis project Ga0079223, IMG submission 75072) | Agricultural soil microbial communities from Utah to study Nitrogen management - Steer compost 2011 | ecosystem: Environmental > Terrestrial > Soil > Agricultural land | place: USA: Utah...
CTGGGCTTGCCGCTCACCTGCATTGGCCACTTTTCAGACGGCGACGGCCTGGTCGTTCTGGATCGCGAGGGCGAGCCTCTTGAGCTTGGCGGGCGAGGCTGGGTTCACTTTTGATCGAAATAACGCGATCTTACACTTGCAAGAGTAGTTGAAGGGCTGGACCATCCGGATTGAGTGCTTCTCGTCCTTTCAGAGCGTCTTCGCCTGATTGTTCTCGCACGTGAATCCGAAGGTTCGTGCCATGCCTCTACTCCCTTTCCTGCGGTTATCCGCCATCGCGATCTGTGTCGCGCCGCTGGTGCCCGACAGCGCCCTTGCCCAGCCTGATGACCTTCTTCCCCCACCTCAGACTGCCGGCATCGCTGTCCCTGACGGTCAGATCGAGCAGGCCATCGAACAGCTCGACGCGCTTGCCGAAAGCTTACTGGAACGAAGCGGCATCCCAGGTATGGCAGTGGCCGTCGTTCACGATGGCGAGATCCCTTATGCGTCCGGCTTCGGCGTGCGCCAAATCGATGAAGACGCCCCGGTAGAGCCTGAAACCGTCTTTCAGATCGCTTCCCTCTCGAAGTCGGTGAGCGCCACCGTCGTGGCGCGGCAGATCGACCAGGGCCTGGTGAGGTGGGATACGCCTGTCGCTGAGCTTGTGCCCTGGTTCACGCTCTCGGATCCAGCCGTGGGCGAGCAGGTGACCATCGGCGATCTCTTCGCCCACCGCTCTGGCTTGCCCGATCATGCGGGGGATGACCTAGAAGACCTGGGCTTCGACAGGCGCACGATCCTGGAACGGCTGAAGTACCTGCCGCTCGAACCTTTCCGTATCAGCTACGCCTACACCAACTTCGGCTTAACCGCGGCTGCTGAGGCAGTTGCCGCTGCGACTGGAAAAGCCTGGGAAGATGTAGCGGCGCAGTCCCTTTACCATCCGCTCGGCATGACGAGCACCAGTTCGCGCTATGCAGACTTTCAGGAGCAGGCCAACAAGGCCCGTGGTCATGTCGCCACGCCGGACGGCTTCCAGCCGCTTCTTGAACGTCAGCCGGATGCGCAGTCGGCCGCAGGTGGGGTCAGTTCCACCGTTCTCGATTTGGCGCGCTGGATGGGCATGCTGCTGGATGAGGGACGGCTTGAAGGAGAAACCTTCATCTCCGCGGAGGCCTTGCTGCCCGCGATCACACCTCAGATCATCTCCTCACCAGCCTATGCGCCCGATGCGCGACCGGGCTTCTATGGCTACGGCTTCGATGTGGGGAGCGAGCCTTCCGGCCGCGTTCGCATCGCCCACTCCGGCGCCTTCTATCTTGGAAGCAGCACGAACTTCCTTCTGCTTCCGTCGCTGGATGTGGGCATTGTGGTGCTGACCAATGCTTCCCCCACTGGCGCAGCGGAAGCCTTGGCCATGGAATTCGCCGACTTGGTGCAGTATGGCACGATCACCAGAGACTGGTTTGAAGGTTACAGCCAGCTGATGGCTCCCATGCTGGCTCCGGTGGGGCAACTTGTAGACATGGAAGCGCCGGCCGAGGCAACGCCACCGGCAGAGTTGGCCAGCTATGCCGGCCTCTACGAGAATGACTACTTTGGAGAGGCCGAGGTACGGCTCGAAGAAGAGCAGCTGCGCCTGGTGCTAGGTCCTGAACGGCAAGCTTCCCCCCTCACCCATTGGAATGGCGACGCCTTCACCTACGCGCCGTTCGGTGAGAACGCGCCCCTCGGTTCCCTATCGGAGGTGGCTTTCACTGCGTCGCAAGGCCGCGCCGAGGCGATGACGATCGAGTTCCTGGACAGCTACGGCCTCGGCACCTTTAGTCGCGTAGACTAGCCGAGCGGTGCTTGGCGGAAGCGCGCGCCCAGCCCTTCCATCGAAGGCACGAAGCCGGGGAAGGAAGTGCCAATCGGGCTGGCGTCGTCAATGATCACCGGTTGTTCACTGGCCAGGCCGAGAACCAGGAAGGACATAGCCATGCGGTGATCTAAAGCCGCTTCTAGGGTCGCTCCTCCCCGGGGTCTGCCGCCACGGCCGTGGACGACGAGGCTGTCCGGCCCCTCTTCCACCTCCACGCCGCAGGCCGCGAGACCCTTGGCGATGCCGGCCAGGCGATCGCTTTCCTTCACCCGCAGCTCCGCCAGTCCACGCATGATCGTGCTGCCCTCTGCACAGGCTGCCGCTACCGCGAGCACGGGGTACTCGTCGATCATTGAAGCGGCGCGTTCGGGCGGCACCTCGATGCCCTGCAGCCGGCTGCTGCGAACCACCAGGTCGGCGATAGTCTCTCCGGCCTCCAGACGGCGATCCTCCTCCGTGATGTCGGCGCCCATCTCCAGCAGCGTGCGATAAATCCCATCCCGCAGCGGATTGAGGCAAACGCCTTCCAGCCGCACTTCCGAATCGGGAAGCAACAAGGCGGCGACCGCAGGAAAGGCCGCAGACGAAGGATCCGCTGGCACGCTAACCGCCGCTGCCGCCAGTTCCGGCTGCCCGGTGAGCCGGATTTCCCTTCCTTCAGGGCGGTCATCCACGAAAACCTCCGCCCCGAAGTGGCGTAGCATCCGCTCGTTGTGGTCGCGAGTGGGTTCCGGTTCGATCACGACCGTCTGCCCAGGCGCAGCCAGGCCAGCCAGCAGCAGCGCAGATTTCACCTGAGCTGAGGGCACGGGCAGGCTGTATTCGATCGGCAAGAGCGTACTCGGTCCGGCGACGGCCAGCGGGAGCCTCCCACCCTCGCGGGACACGAAGCTTACGCCCATACGTTGCAGCGGCTGCATCACCCTGCCCATCGGCCGCGAGCGCAAGGAGGCATCGCCGGTCAGAAAACTGGTGATGGGCTGCCCGGCAAGGAGGCCGAGCATCAAGCGCGCGCCGGTTCCAGCGTTACCGAAATCCAGCACATCATCCGGCTCCGCGAAACCGCCCACTCCGCGCCCAACCACCCGCCAGCTTCCGGGTGCTAGGCGTTCCACCTCGGCCCCCAACGCGCGCAAGGCTGCCGCGGTGCGCAGCACATCCTCGCCTTCCAGCAAGCCCTCGATGCGGGTTTCACCCACCGCAAGAGCGCCAAACATCAAGGCTCTGTGGGAGATGGACTTGTCGCCCGGTACCCGAAAATTCCCGCGCAAACGGTCGCTCGGCAAAGCTGCCAGGGAAGAGGCCGCGGACGTGGGTGCATCGACAGCTGTCACCGAAAGGTACTCCTCGCTCATATCGTGGCCGGAAGCAGCCAGTCGCTGTAACCGGCGTCAAAAACCTGCGTCAAGAAAGCATACCCGAAGGTGTTTGACAGCATCCCGCACGCGTGGCAAATGCCCGCCTCATTTATAGCCGAGCCAGGATCCGAGGAGGTTGCAGTGGCAAAGCCGGAATGGGGCACCAAGCGCCTGTGCCAGAGCTGTGGCGCCAAGTTCTACGACTTCAGTCGCTCGCCCATCCTTTGCCCCAGCTGTGGGGCTACGTTCGACCCGGATGCGCTGCTGCGGGCGCGCCGGGGGAAGGCCAGCCCCGCCAAGGCAAAGCCGCCCAAGGCGGAGAATGTCGACGAAGTAGATGAGGCAGAGGACGAGCTCGCGGATATCGAAGGGGATGACGAGCTGCTGGAAAGTGCCGACGAACTTGGCGACGACGATGACGTGCCAGACGTGGCGGTCGACGACGACTCCGAAAAGGAGAACTAGCAGGAGGCGGCGGAGCCAGAGCGGGGCCGGGATCGCATTTTTCCCTTGCAACCCGGGCCCGCTCTTCCTAGGTTCCAGCCGCCGCCGGATGGCTCTTCCTCCGGCGACCACCTGATGGGGCCGTAGCTCAGCTGGGAGAGCGCTACAATGGCATTGTAGAGGTCAGCGGTTCGATCCCGCTCGGCTCCACCATCATCAAAAAGGCCCGACCGTTCTGGCCGGGCCTTTTGCATTCCGCGCCTTTACTTTCCCTGAGAACGAGCGTCCGACTGCTGGGGCAGCGATCGGCCCTACCAGTGGCTTTCCTCTTTGGGTTAACATAACGCCCAAGGACGAAGATGAGCCATGGGAGGATTGCGTCTTGTTCGACACTACCCTCAGCGAAGCGGTCGAAGCGTTTCTGGAAAACTTCGGCAAGGCCTTGGAAGATGGCGATATCGAGCGCGCGACGGAGCTTTTCCAGGAGGAGAGCTATTGGCGCGACCTCGTCAGCTTCACCTGGAACATCAAGACCCTGGAAGGCAAGGAGCAGGTGGCCGAGATGCTGCAGCGACAACTCGCCCCCATCCGGCCGCATAGCTGGAAGCTGGCCGAAGGGGAGGCTCCTACGGAAGAGGATGGCATCATCACCGCCTGGATCGAATTCGAGACGGCCGTCGCGCGTGGCTACGGCCTACTACGCCTGAAGGACGGTAAGGTATGGACGCTGCTAACCACCATGGCCGAGCTAAAGGGTCACGAGGAGCCGCGAGGATTCGCCCGGCCACTGGGTGCCAAGCATGGTGCCGGCAAGAACCGAGAGAGCTGGCGAGAAGAGCGTGAACGTGAGGAAGCCGAACTCGGCTACAGGTCTCAGCCCTACTGCGTGATCGTCGGCGGCGGCCAGGGCGGCATCGGCCTGGCAGCGCGCCTGCGCCAGCTGGGAGTTCCGACAATTGTCCTGGAGAAGAACGACAGGCCCGGGGACAGCTGGCGCAAACGCTACAAGTCGCTCTGCCTGCATGATCCGGTCTGGTACGACCACCTGCCCTATCTAAAGTTTCCGGACACCTGGCCCGTCTTCTCCCCCAAGGACAAGATCGGCGACTGGTTGGAGTTCTACACCAAGGTGATGGAGCTCAACTATTGGACCCGCAGCACCTGCAAATCGGCCCGCTACGATGAAGCCGCCAAGGAGTGGACGGTCGTGGTCGATCGCGATGGTGAAGAGGTGGTGTTGCGCCCCCGACACCTGGTTCTGGCAACCGGGATGTCCGGCAAGCCCAATATCCCCGACTTCCCCGGCAAGGAGCGCTTCCGCGGAGATCAGCATCATTCCTCGCAGCATCCGGGGCCAGATGCTTACCGCGGCAAGAAGTGCGTCGTGGTCGGCTCCAACAATTCGGCCCACGACATCGCCGCCGCCCTATGGGAACAGGATGCCGATGTCACGATGGTGCAGCGCTCCCCCACCCACGTGGTGCGGTCGGACACCCTGATGGACCTGGGCCTGGGTGCCCTGTACTCGGAGCAGGCGGTACAAAATGGCATCACGACCGAAAAAGCTGATCTGATCTTCGCCTCCCTTCCCTACGCGATTCTGCATGAATTCCAGATCCCGCTTTACGAGCAGATGAAGGAGCGTGACAAGCACTTCTATGAGGGTCTGGAGAAGGCTGGCTTCATGCTGGATTGGGGAGATGACGGCTCTGGGCTGTTCATGAAGTACCTGCGCCGCGGCTCCGGCTACTACATCGACGTGGGCGCCAGCCAGCTCATTATCGATGGCGAGATCAAGCTCGCCCGAGGGCAAGTGACGGAGATCGTGGAGGACGGCCTGGTTCTGGAGGATGGAACTAAGCTCGACGCCGATCTGATCGTTTATGCCACCGGCTACAACTCCATGAACGGCTGGGCTGCCGAGCTGATCGGCCAGGAGGTTGCCGACAGAGTGGGCAAGTGCTGGGGGCTCGGGTCAGATACGACCAGGGATCCGGGGCCCGGGGAAGGCGAACTCCGCAACATGTGGAGGCCGACACAGCAGGAGGCGCTCTGGTTTCATGGCGGAAACCTGCATCAGTCCCGCCACTACTCGCATTTTCTCGCCTTGCAGCTAAAGGCGCGGCAAGAAGGCATTCCGACGCCGGTCTATGGTCTTCAAGAGGTGCATCACCTGGCCTGACGCCTCTTGATGAAGATGGCGTCAGCCGCAGCGGCTATATCCGCAGGCGGTACAGAGGTCGCACCCCTCCTGCCGCAGCAGGGAAAGGGAGCCGCAGCGCGGGCATTGTCGCAGGTCACTAGTACCAGCAGCGGGGGTATCGAGGCCGCTCGCGGTTGCCGCGGTCGCTTCGGCCCCGTGTCCGCCAATGGCCGTTGAACCAGGCAGAAAGCCGGTGTCGATCATGTGCTGTTCAATGATGCCGCCGATCGCCGCCAGCAGCGAGGGAACGTAACGCCCCTCCATCCAGGCGCCGCCCTGCGGATCGAAGACGGCTTTCAGTTCCTCCACGACAAAGGCGACCTCGCCCCCGCGTCGGAAAACCGCGGAGATCATACGGGTGAGCGCCACCGTCCAGGCGTAGTGCTCCATGTTCTTGGAGTTGATGAAGATTTCGAAGGGGCGCCGCTGCCCCTCCTGGACAATGTCGTTGAGCGTCACATAGATCGCATGATCGCTGGCGGGCCACTTCAGCTTGTAGGTGCGCCCTGGCAAGATCGTCGGCCGCGCCAGAGGTTCGCTCGAGTGGGTTGCTGCCTCGGCCGCAGTGGAAGGCGCCTGCGCAGTCTCCAGCACCGCCCCCCGAAGCGGGGTCGGCCGATAGGTGGTGCAGCCCTTGCAGCCAAGATCCCAAGCCTCATCATAAACCTTCCGGAAATCTTCGAATGAGATGTCCGCCGGTAGATTGATGGTCTTGGACACCGCGGCATCGACATACTTCTGAATCGCTGCCTGCATGACCAGATGCTCGCGGGGCGTGAGGTGCTGGGCGTCTACAAAAGCCGGTGGAAGCGAGGCCTCCTGACCAAAGCGCTCGCGGAAGGCACGATACGCCGGGTCACTCACGGTTTCGCTTCGCTGGCTTCCATCGGCTTCACGCACCCGGCGACGGTATTCGAAGGCAAAAACCGGTTCGAGACCCGAGGAAAGATTGTCGGCCAGCAAGGAAATGGTGCCTGTTGGCGCTACGGAGGTCAGTAGCCCATTGCGCAGGCCATAACGCTCGATCGCGCGCCGCAGTTCCGGTTTCAACCGCTGAGTCGCTTCGGTAGCGAGAAACGCCTGGCTGTCGAACAGCGGAAAGCTGCCCTTCTCCGTCGCCAGTTCGACCGACGCGAGATACGCGGCCTCCTGAAGCTCGCCCATCCAGGCTTCTACCGTTTCCACCGCTGCCGCGCTGCCATAGCGTAGCCCGCAGTAGATCAAGGCATCACCGAGACCGGTGATCCCCAGGCCGATGCGGCGCTTCGCTTGCGCTTCCTGACGTTGCTGCTCAAGAGGAAAGCGGGACGCATCGATCGCGTTGTCGAGCATGCGAACCGCCACCCCCACAAGCTCGCGCATGGCGTCCAGATCGAGGTGAGCTGTCTCTTCGAAAGGATCGCGAATCAAGGCCGCCAGGTTGATCGATCCCAAGAGGCAGGCGCCATAGGGTGGCAGAGGCTGCTCTCCGCAGGGATTGGTCGCCTGTATCGTTTCGCAATAGGACAGATTGTTCAGCCTGTTGATGCGATCGATGAAGATCACCCCCGGCTCCGCCGTCTCGTAGGTGGCGCGCAGAATACGTTCCCACAGAGCGCGCGCTGGCAGGCGGCGCCAGACCTTATCGCCGAAAACCAGAGACCACTCGTCGTCCTGCCGTATCGCCTCCATAAAACCGTCAGTGACCAGGACCGAAAGGTTGAAGTTGGTCAAACGGCCCGCGGTGCGTTTCGCATCGACGAAGGCTTCGATGTCGGGATGATCGCACCGCAAGGTCCCCATCATGGCACCGCGGCGGGCGCCGGCCGACATGATGGTCCCGCACATGCTGTCCCAAACCTCCATGAAGGAGATCGGGCCGGAAGAGGTCGATCCCAGCGACCTTACCGGCGCACCTTTTGGGCGCAGGGTCGAGAAATCGTAGCCGATACCTCCACCCTGCTGCAGGGTCAGCGCCGCCTCACGAAGATGCGAGAAAATTCCCCCGAGATCGTCTGGGATGGTTCCCATCACAAAGCAGTTGAACAGGGTGACATCCCGCTCTGTGCCCGCACCCGCCAGGATGCGACCTGCCGGGAGAAAGCGGAAGCCCTCCAGCGCGCGCCGGAACGGGTCCTGCCATTTGACCGGCTCCTTCTCCACTTCTGCTAGGGCGCGCGCCACCCGATCCCAGGTCGCGCCGATGTCCGGCTCCGGTGGCTGGTCGAGCGAGCCGCTGAAGCGATACTTTGCCTCCCAAATCTGTCGGGAGAAGGGGGAGAGCTCCGACATGCGATGTCTCCTCGCGCCAAGACGCAAGGGTAAGCAGCCTCCAGAATTGAATCAACGTGAGCGCGCGAGCTCTCTTGCCGCGCGCGCAGGGAATGGGCATAGAGTGGAGTTATGAAAAGGGTATTGCTCGCAGCCTCTACCACCCTGCTCCTGCTCGGCGCCTGCTCGAGCCAGGAAGCAGCCGTTACGCCCGGCTCCCTGCAAGGCCGGGCCGTTCCCAGCGTGCAAGTGGCGGTAGACAAGGACCGCGGGCTGGATGTCGCGCAACGCTGGTGCGCCTCTTGTCATCAGGTGGAGCCGCTGGGATCCCGCCGCAGCGCGGCCCCCAGCTTCATGGAGATTGCACAGGATCCCCGCAAGGACAGGGCCTGGCTGGAAGCCTTCATGGGCGAAGAGCACCTGCCCATGCCCACCTTTCGCCTCTACCCGGACGAGCAGGCGCATGTGATCGCCTACCTGGAGAGCCTCTAAATCAAAGGTGTAGTGTAAATTCACGCATTGAAGCGGGTCATTCTCGTGAACCCGATTCAATCCGGTCTGCTTTCGCCTCAGCGGTCGGGAGGTATTGAATAGGTCAGGGTCGCATGGGCGACGGGGTCATCGTTCTCGATGGCAGCGCTGGTGATGAGGACTTCGCCATAGGCCAGCCGCTTGCCCAGCTTGAGTAGCCGGCATTCCCCTACGAGATCTCCCGGCGGCGGCGGGCGCAGGAAGTTGATCGAGAGGTTCGTTGTCAGCGCCATCTCGACCCGGCCGATCGCCCCCAGGACCGCCACATACATGGCGAAATCGGCCAGGGTCATCATGGCGGGCCCACTGACCGTGCCACCGGGGCGGAGGACACTATCTGAAGCCGGCAAGCGCAAGCGGGCCGATCCCTCCCCAATCTCCTCGACGGAAACGCCGAGCATGGTGACCCACTTCAACTCGGTGGAGATCTCTTCAATCTCAGCCAGCGTGATCTTTGCCATTCGCCTCTCGTTTTCTTACTGCCGCTCGTTCCTGCCTTTATCTCTTGTACCGGCGCGAAAGGAAGGTCCACATTGAAATGCTATAACTATCGGTGGCGCATGCCCTCCGCGGCAGTCAGATTGAGGAGCAGCAGCCCATGACAGCAGTCGGCGCAAACGAGCCTCTACTTCTTCGCGAAGAACGCGACAGGGTCGCCTGGCTCACCCTGAACCGACCCAGGCAGTATAACGCGCTCTCTGAGGAACTACTGGCGGAGCTGACCTCCACCTTCGATTCGCTGGCAAAGAAGGAAGCGCTCCAGGCAGTGGTAATCGCCGGAGCAGGCAAGTCTTTCTGCGCCGGCCACGACCTGAAGCAGATGCGTGCTACGCCTGACCAGGAGTATTATCGACGCTTGTTCACAGCCTGCAGCGAGATGATGTTGTCCATCCGCAGGCTGCCGGTTCCGGTTGTCGCGCGAGTCCACGGGATCGCAACCGCCGCAGGCTGCCAGTTGGTGGGCGCCTGTGATCTGGCTGTTGCCAGCGATGACGCTCGCTTTGCCACCTCCGGCATCAATGCCGGCCTTTTCTGTTCCACTCCCGCCGTCGCCCTCTCGCGCAATGTCGGCACCAAACCGGCCTTTGAAATGTTGGTGACCGGTAACTTCATTAGTGCGAAGGAGGCCCAAAGGCTGGGATTGGTCAATCGAGTGGCCGCAGCGAGCGCTCTCGATGAGGAGCTAGGGGCGCTCCTGAACCAAATTCTCAACAAGTCTCCAGTTGCCGTTCGTACGGGTAAGAAGATGTTCTACGAACAGCAGGGGAAGGCACTGGAGGAGGCCTACGCCTACGCGGCGGAGGTGATGGCGTGCAACATGATGGCTGAAGATGCGGGGGAAGGCATTGATGCCTTTATTGAAAAGCGTGACGCAGTTTGGCGGGGGCGTTAACTCTGCGCTCGTCCTTCTTCTGACGGCCTTTATCGTGAGCGCCTGCGGAACCAGCAGCGGCGAGCGCGAGGTGCCGAGAGACCCAAGGGCCAACCTCTACGGGGTGAGCATCGCCAGTCTGCAGGCCAACCCCCAGCTCTGCACCTTTGCGCTGGGTGCCAGCGGCCATCAGCTGACGTCGGTGCCGGACCGTCCTATTCAAAATGGTTGCGGCATCACGAATGCGATCGAGATGAGCGCCACCTCGGTCGCCTTCAACAACGGCTTTGTTGCAACCTGCCCTCTAGCCGCGACCTACGCGATCTTTGAGGCCGACGTACTTCAGCCCGTTGCCATGAAGCACTTCGGCCAGGCCGTCGCTCGCGTGGATCATTGGGGAACCTACGCCTGTCGCAACCGGAATAATCGCATGGCCGGACCCCGAAGCGAGCATGCAACCGGCAACGCCATCGACATTGCCGGGTTCACGCTAGCGGACGGGCGAAAGATCAGTGTCCTCGACGGCTGGCACGGGAAAAGCGACGAACGCGCTTTTCTGCGAGAAGTCCACCTGGGCGCCTGCAGTCTCTTCCAGGGCGTCATTGGACCGGATCACGATGCGGCGCACCGCGATCACTTCCATCTGGACATGGGTCGCTGGCGCTTTTGTAGATAAAGCCGGGGGCGTGAAGGAGAAAGTCAGGGACGGCCTAGCCAGTCCAGGATCAGCTCGATCTGCTCGCGTCGCATCAGCGCCGGCGCATGGCCACTGCCCGCGATTTCGACAACCTCGGCACATGGCCCTCGCTGCTTCATCTCCGCTGCGGTCGCGGGGGTCAGAAGTTGCGAGTGCTCGCCGCGCAGCACCAGCACCGGCTGGCGCACAGCCTCCCAAAAACTCCAAAGGTCTACGTCCCCTCCGACCGAAGTGGCGAAGGCGTTGCCCAGGGCAGGATCGTAGTTGCGCCGCCAGCGGCCATCCGCAGTCTGGGTGAGGGAGCGTTCGATGAGACGCTGCCACTGCTCATCGTCCAGGGGGCCAAAGCCCTAA
>Ga0079223_10002689_pt1 | contig 11051 bp, 9 predicted proteins | sample Stecom2011_FD_75072 | JGI IMG/M metagenome (GOLD analysis project Ga0079223, IMG submission 75072) | Agricultural soil microbial communities from Utah to study Nitrogen management - Steer compost 2011 | ecosystem: Environmental > Terrestrial > Soil > Agricultural land | place: USA: Utah...
GATCTGGCCCAGAAGGTCGACCCTTATCTACGCCCGCTGTATGACGCACTTTATGAAATGCTGGGTTTTGAGCAGGTCACCTGGATGATTGAAAAAAGTGTGATTGAAATTGCTCCCCTGGCATTTATGCGGGGTCGCACGCTGAATAATTCGTTCATTATTCTTGATGAGAGTCAGAATACTACCCGGGAGCAGATGAAAATGTTTCTCACCCGGATAGGTTTTGGCTCAACCGCCGTCATTACCGGCGACACCACCCAAGTTGACCTGCCCCGTGGCCAGAACTCAGGCCTGATCCATGCCGCAGGCGTACTTAACAAGGTAGCCGGCATTAGCTTTACCCACTTTGAAGCAAAAGATGTCGTTCGGCACCCTCTGGTACAGCGCATTGTAGAGGCTTACAGTGCTTCAGAAGGCGGGAGCGCAAAGAATCAGTGAGTATTCTGACAGTCGATTACCAGGATGTGTTCAAAGGCCCAGGCCTGCCAGATGAAGCCCTCTTCCGGATTTGGGCCCAGGCGGCCTGGCTGGGCGAAGAACCTTCAGAAGTCACTATCCGCATTGTCGATATACCTGAGAGCCAGGCGCTGAACAGGGAGTATCGGCATAAGGACAAGCCGACCAATGTGTTGTCCTTCCCATTTGAGGCACCACCCGGTATAACGGTTCCGTTAGCTGGTGATCTTGTTATATGTGCACCGGTTGTTGAAAATGAAGCCAGTGAGCAGCATAAAGATGCTGTAGCCCACTGGGCCCATATGGTCGTGCACGGTATGCTGCACCTTCAGGGATTTGATCATATTCAGGACAGTGATGCCGAGGTTATGGAAGCTCTCGAAATCCGGCTGTTAACTCAGCTTGGCTTTGCTAATCCTTACGACACAGAGGAATCGGAAACAGACTCATGAGCGACGATCAGTCGAGTCACGGCCATGGCGGAAAGTCTTGGCTGGAACGTATATCACATGCTTTTTCAAATGAGCCAGAGTCTGTTGAAGACGTACTGGAGCTGCTTCGGGACGCTGAATCACAGAATATCATCGATGCCGACGCCCTGAGTATTATCGAAGGCGCAATGCAGGTGATTGACATGCGGGTGGATGAAATCATGATCCCACGCTCGCAAATGATCACGGTAAAAGCGTCCCAGGATCCCAAAGAATTTCTCGGTGAAATTGTCTCAACCGCCCACAGTCGCTTTCCTGTTGTTGGTGACAGCCCGGATGACATTATTGGCATACTCTTGGCCAAAGACTTGCTGCCACTGGCACTGAGCAATAATCTCGACTGGGATCATGTACGTGAAATCCTTCGGCCACTCACATTCGTGCCCGAGAGCAAGCGCCTTAATCAGTTGCTCAAGGAATTCAAGGAAAACCGCAATCACATGGCCATCGTGGTTGACGAGTATGGCGGCACCGCCGGCCTGGTCACCATTGAAGATGTGCTTGAACAAATAGTTGGTGAGATTGAGGACGAACACGACTTTGATGAAGAAACCCATATCAAGGTTCGTCGGGATGGTACGTTTGCAGTCAAGGCCGTCACTCCTATTGATGACTTTAACGAATACTTCAAAACCAACCTGGATGAAGAAGAGTTCGACACCATAGGCGGCGTAGTACTCCGGGAGTTTGGCCATCTGCCCAGACGGGGAGAAACGGTTGCATTCGGTGGCTTGCGTTTTACCATTGCCAACGCTGATAACCGTGTCATCCGTTTGTTGAAGGTCGTCCGAAGTGACCAGTGATTACCCAAAGCCCCCTTGCTCAAAAAGCATTATCTTTTTTAACCACTGGTGCGCCTTAACCATCCTCGTAATTGCCGGGGCATTACAAACACTAACCTTTGCACCATTTTTTCTTTGGTGGTTAGGCCCGGTATCTGTTCTGCTAATACTACTGGTTACCGTGCCACTGGCGCCTGAAAAGCTGTTCAAAGCCGGATGGTTTACCGGCCTGGGGCTATTTGGCAGCGGTGCCAGCTGGGTTTATATCAGCATTAGTGAGTACGGTAACACAGACACCCTCATTGCTATTTTACTTACGGCTCTGTTTGTGGCTGGTCTTGCGTTGTTTCACGGGCTGGCATTCTGGTTCTGGGGAAAGCTCGCCAGACACAGCGCCATTCGCCGGCTGATTCTGTTTCCCGCCATCTGGATTTTAGGTGATTGGCTTCGTGGCTGGCTGCTCACCGGATTTCCCTGGCTGTACCTCGGCACGGCTCATACCGATGGCCCCCTGGCTGGCCTTGCCCCACTTGTCGGTGTGCATGGTATAACCCTGTGGATAGCAATAACAGGTGCCGCTATTTACGGCATCTGGTGGCTTGTTACAGGCTTGCGCTATGGCGCGGCTGCATTAGTTGCAGCCCTGGCGTTGGCACCCTGGCTGGCAGCACCTGCGATGAATCAGTTGGCCTGGACCAGGATCAGTAGCGAACCAGTCAGTTTTGCAGCCATGCAAGGCAATATTTCTCAACACATCAAATGGGACGCTGAATTTCTGAAAGACCAGATAGTGACCTATCTCGGAATGACGAAAGACGACTGGGATACCGATCTGATTCTCTGGCCAGAAACAGCCATACCCATCCCTCAGGACCAGGCGGGCGAGATCATTGACTATATCAGCCAGCAACTGGGAGAGCACAGCACGCTGATTACCGGTATCCCCTGGTACGGATTCAGTGACCGCACAGAGAGCTTTACCTATCACAACAGCATTGTGGCCATTGGCGATGCCGAAGGTATTTACCACAAGCAGAAACTGGTGCCCTTTGGAGAATACGTTCCTCTTCAAGGGGCATTGCGCGGCCTGATCGGTTTTTTTGATCTGCCCATGAGCAGTTTTAGCCCAGGGCCAGAAAATCAGGGTCCGTTGACGGCCAGCGGTTTGAAAGTCATGCCTTTTGTTTGCTATGAAGTGGCGTACCCCGATTTTGTTGCCGTTAACAGCCGCGGTGCAGACCTGCTACTCACCATCAGTAACGATGGCTGGTTCGGAGATTCCATCGGCCCTGTACAACACCTTCAGCTTGCCCGTATGCGCGCACTGGAAACTGGCCGCTACATGCTTCGCGGCACTAACAACGGGGTTACGGCAATCATCAACAACAAGGGCGAGATAACTGAAACCATCCCTCATTTTGAGAAAGCCGTTTTACATGGCAATGTCTACGCTGCAAAAGGCAGCACACCTTATATGCAAACCGGCTCATGGCCGGTGCTTACGCTAGCGGCCATGCTGATTGTGTTCGTTCGGGAGCGGGTTATTCCTCCGGTCTCGGCCAGCGGCTCGTAACACGCTCATAATACTGCGATCCACAAGCGTCACAGGGTTCCAGTTGGCTGGTTGCTGTGAGACAGCGCATGTGGCCGCAATTGAGACAATTAAACATGCCGGCCGTGGCGATCTCGCCGGCGATGTAGTTGCCGGCAGTTTTATTATCCAGTTTCTGCTGCAGTGTCAGCGTGTCTACCAGGGTTTGGTCAGCTACCGACAGTAAGCGGTCTGCCAGTTGCTGTTCCAGCAATGAAATATCCAGTTGCAGCCATTCAGCAAGGCCTTCTCCGGTTTCTTCAACAAACTGCAACAGATGTTCCAGATCACGCTTGAGGTAAGCCCCCAGCAAATCTGTTTCCTCGCGGGTCATCTCTTTGAGTTCATATTCGAATTCAACGGCGTTGTTAACCTCCTGCTCCAAAGCCTGGACGGTTGCATCGGGTATTTGCTTCAGACGGGTCTCGACCCGTTCCAACATCCGGTCATAGGCTTTCAGGGCTTTACCGGAAAGGCGGTTGCGTTCAGGTGCTGTCATGGCTAGTTCCTCATTCCTGATCTGATTGTTTCAGCAAGAGTGGCAAAGAGGAATGTGCATTCCCTTCCCTTCAGCATGGCACAGAATCCATGGATTGGCAGACTACCTGTTAAGCCTTCTGTGCGCTAGAATGACCGGCCGCTCCGAACATCTTTTTATACAGGGTAACTTTGGTAATGGCAGGAATGGACGAGCAATACAATCCACGTAACGTAGAACAGGAAGCCCGCAACTTCTGGGAAGAAAACAACACTTTCACGGTAAAGGAAGATCCGGGCAAGCCCAAATACTACTGCCTGTCCATGTTTCCCTATCCCAGCGGCAAATTGCACATGGGCCACGTTCGCAACTACACCATTGGCGATGTTGTTTCCCGCTATCAGCGCATGCAAGGTAAAAACGTCATGCAGCCCATGGGCTGGGATGCTTTCGGTCTGCCTGCTGAAAATGCTGCCATCGCCAACAAGACGGCACCCGCCAAATGGACCTACGCCAATATTGAATATATGAAGAACCAGCTTAAGCAGCTTGGTTTTGGTTATGACTGGCAACGGGAGCTGGCCACCTGCAAGCCGGACTACTATCGCTGGGAGCAGTGGTTCTTCACCCAATTGTATGAAAAAGGGCTGGTCTACAAGAAAATGTCCACCGTGAACTGGGATCCGGTGGATCAGACGGTATTGGCGAATGAGCAGGTTATTGATGGCCGCGGCTGGCGCTCGGGAGCTTTGGTTGAGCAGAAGAAAATCCCGCAATGGTTTATTCGCATTACCGACTACGCCGAAGAACTGCTGAATGATCTGGATCAACTGGAAGACTGGCCAGAGCAGGTCAAAACCATGCAGCGGAACTGGATTGGCAAATCGGTGGGTACCGAGCTGACTTTCCCGCTGAAAGACAGTGACGACGGCCTGACTGTATACACCACCCGTCCGGACACGCTGATGGGTGTTAGCTACATGGCGGTTTCCACGGACCACCCTCTGGCCAAAGCCGCCGCCGAACGTGACAGCAGCGCGGCTGCGTTTATAGAAGAGTGCCGCAGTAGCAAAGTTGCTGAAGCGGAATTGGCCACTATGGAAAAGAAAGGCATTGACACCGGCTTCAAGGCTATCAATCCACTGACTCAGGAAGAAATTCCAGTCTGGATTGCCAACTTTGTCCTGGCGGGTTATGGCACCGGTGCGCTGATGGCAGTACCGGGCCATGACGAGCGTGATCACGAATTCGCCCGGAAGTATCGGCTGCCAATCAAGCAGGTTATCGCACCCAGTGACCATCAAGACATTGATATTCAGGAGAAGGCCTTTACCGGTAAAGGTGTACTGGTTTCTTCTGGCAAATACACTGGCCTGACCAGTGACGAAGCATTTGACGCCATTGCAGACTTCCTTGAGCAGCAGAAGATTGGCAAACGCACGACTAACTATCGCCTGAGAGACTGGGGCGTTTCCCGCCAGCGATACTGGGGAGCGCCTATTCCAATGGTGACTCTGGAAGACGGCACTGAGCGGGCTGTACCTGAAGACCAGCTACCGGTCCGCTTGCCCGAAGATGTCACAATGGACGGTGTTCAATCACCCATAAAGGCAGACCCGAATTGGGCTAAAACTACCTTTAAAGGCCAGCCCGCCACCCGGGAAACAGACACCTTTGATACCTTCATGGAGTCTTCCTGGTATTACGCCCGGTTCTGTAGCCCCAACTATGACAAAGGCATGCTCGATCCGGCGGCCGCAAATTACTGGCTGCCGGTTGATCAGTACATTGGTGGAATTGAGCACGCGATTCTGCACCTGCTGTACGCCCGCTTTTTCCATAAGCTGCTGAGAGATGCCGGGCTGGTAACCAGTTCAGAACCGTTTAACCGCTTGCTGTGCCAGGGTATGGTGCTGGCAGATACCTATTATCGCGAAGACGACAAGGGTGGCAAAGTCTGGATTTCACCAGCCATGGTGACGGTTGAGCACGATGAGAAAGGGCATGTTGTCAGTACCACTCACAAAGAGGACGGCAAGCCGGTTATATCTGGTGGCACCACCAAGATGTCCAAATCCAAAAACAATGGTATTGACCCACAGTCAATTATTGATCAGTACGGGGCTGATACCGTCCGCCTGTTTATGATGTTTGCAGCATCGCCAGAGCAGTCACTGGAATGGTCAGACAGTGGTGTAGACGGTGCCCACCGCTTCCTCAAGCGTATCTGGCGGATTGTTCACGAGCACGTTGCAGATGGCCCTGCGCCTGCCCTGGATATCGCCGGATTGTCTGATGTTCAGAAAGGACTCCGACGCAAAACCCATGAAACCATTAGCAAAGTCAGCGATGACATCAGCCGTCGCCTGACCTTCAATACGGCAATCGCGGCCGTGATGGAACTGTTGAATGAAGTGAACAAGCTGGATTGCACAGCCCCCCAAAGCAAGGCTGTTCGCCAGGAAGCACTGGATACAGCCGTTATGGTGTTATCACCCATCATTCCTCATATTTGCCACACACTCTGGAAAGCACTTGGCCACGTGGAGCCGGTGGTTGATGCCCCCTGGCCGGTGGCCGATGCACAAGCCATGGTACGCAGTCAGATTCAGATTGTGCTGCAGGTCAATGGCAAGGTACGCGGTAAAGAGGAGGTGGCCGCAGATATCAGCAAATCAGAGCTGGAGGCCCTGGCGCTTGATAACGAAAATGTTCTGCGGTTTACCGAAGGCAAAACCGTTCGCAAAGTGATTATAGTGCCCGGAAAACTGGTGAATGTGGTGGCCAACTAATATGCCCCGGCGTGTGCCTTTGGAAGCGGTATGCCGTCAGTTTTTAGCGGTTCTGCTGACCGTTATGGCCGGTGGCTGTGGCTTTCAGCTCAGGGGTGCACCACCGGTATCGCCAGCATTACAACCGCTGGCAGTGAGTTGTGCAAACCAGGTGCCCATTAGCCTTTGCGAGGCAGTGCTGGATCAACTGACCTTGGGCGGCGTGAATTTGCAGGACGAACGCACTGCAAAATTCGTTTTGCGTCTGAGCAATTTCGAGCAAGATCGCCGCGCCACCGCAATTACCGGGCAAGCCGCGGCTGCAGAATATACCCTGCGCTATTCGGTTGGTATGGAGTTGATCAGCCAGGACAAGATGCCAATGATAGCCTCTACCCGGCTGACAACCAGCGAAAGTTACCGATATGACGAGGCCAATGTCCTGGCCAAACAACGCGAAGAAGACACTCTTCGCACCCAGCTCAATAACCGGCTTGCTCAACAGGTAATCTTCCGTTTGGCACCTCTGACCGAGGCCCGCATCCAGGCCATCAGAGATCAGCAGTCAAAAGTACAATGAAGATTCAGCCTGCTCAGCTACCCCAACTGCTTAAAAAAGGGCTTTCTCCGGTTTATCTGGTTTCCGGAGATGAGTTGCTTCTGGTTCAGGAGTGTTGCGACCAGATTCGGCACGCCGCCCGGGACGCAGGCTTTCATGAGAGGTTAACCTTTCATGCGGATAATCAGCTGAACTGGAATATTGTTGCCGAAGAATTCAGCGCATTATCTCTGTTCGCAGAGCGCCGACGTATCGAAATTCACTTGCCTACGGGGAAGCTGGGCGACGGGCGGGCAGTTTTAGAGCGTGTACTTCAGGAACCACCAGAAGACATCATTTTGCTGCTTATCAGCGCCAGACTGGACGCCGCAGAAGTCCGGCGCAAATGGTACAAGGAGCTCATGAACAAAGGCGTTCATGTGCCCGTCTGGCCGGTAGATGCCGGAAAATTTCAGGGCTGGCTTCAGCAAAGAGCATCCAGTCAGGGATTGAGCTTTACCCGACCGGCTCTGGCGATATTAACCGAGCGGCTGGAAGGTAATTTACTGGCCGCCAGTCAGGAGCTCAACCGGCTTGCTCTGCTGGCCGATGGCAATACCATTGACGAGAAAACAGTAGAACAGTCTGTGCAGGACAGCTCCCGGTTCAGCGGGTTTGAGCTGGTATCCGAGTTACTTGCTGGCCGGGCCAGTCATGCCTGCAAAATAATTGGTGTATTGGTACAGGAAGGTGAGAACCCACTGGGCTTGCTAGCCGTGCTCACCCGTGATCTTGGTGTTGTCATGGAGCTCAGAGCGGTCATTCAGCAAGGGGAAAACACCTCTGCCTTTCTTAAAAAACAAGGTGTTTTTCAACCACAGCGAGCCCGCATTTTAGAACAGGCGGCACGTCGTCTGGCAACATCACAGCTTCTCGAAGCATTGACTCTGTGCAGCCAGATTGATCGCTCAACCAAAGGTTTTGATGACCTCTCGCCCTGGCATCACTTGCGAGACATGGCGGCGCTTCTTGCCGCATAGTCCCGATTTGGATGAAAATCGCCAAGACATACTGCCTCATTTCTGTCTGTGATCAATATATTCATATCAAGTTGAAACAAAGTGTTAACAAGTTAACACAACGCCACAATTTCATACGCTATTCACTCTTTCAGGAGCAACCTCTGTGTCATACTTCTCATTGTAAGTGAACCTTATGTCATATTTTTGGCGCACCGATCAAATAATGCTCAATACGGCCCGATTGGCCAAGGCACTTACAAAGACTGCGAGGTATAAAACCCCATGAAAAAATTCTATGTTGTCTCGATATCACTCGCCCTTATGTTCACCACCAGTCTGGTAATTGGCAAGAATACCCGATTCAGCGATCCGGGCACCGTTGTCACGGATCAGTTCTGGGGAAATCTTTACGCAGAGGGCGGCAACTCATTTTTCTGCAACACCCCGTTCACCAGCAAGAGTTTTGTCTTGACCGAGGGCTATATATACCCACTGGCTGATATCCGCACGGCCCTGAAGTGCGGGACTACCCGCGAATGTGAACAAAATAATACTTACCGGCAGATTGCATCAGATCTGCATAACATGATTCCGGTGCGCACACGCACGGAGATGAAGCGACGCAATATCCAGTATGAAAATCTTGGCCCGAGCATTCGAACCGATGATTGCGGTATTCGCGAAAGCGCCAGTTTCTTTGAGCCGCCTGAGCGCGTAAAAGGTGATGTCGCCCGCACTGTGGCTTATATGGTAGATGCCTACGATTTACCCTGGCTGGGTGCCACAACCGTGTTCGAGGGCTGGAACCGGCTGGATCCACCCGATGACACAGAACTGACCAGGCATCGTCAGATTGCAGACATACAGGGCAACTCAAATCCATTCGTATTGAATCCTGAGCTCATCGACCAGTTCTGAGTTATTTCCAAGACACAAAAAAGCAGGCTCAAGTGCCTGCTTTTTTGTTATTACCAAAGGTTATTGCTCGGCTACCGAACTAAAACTCTTCGGCGGATAATGCCATTATTGACTTGCTGCCACTGCGAATTCCTTCCGCAAGTGAGGCTGTCTTGGGTAGCAGGCGATCAAAATAGAAATGCGCCGTTTTGAGTTTACCCGTATAAAAGCCAGACGTATCACTTTCGGCCTTAGGTGCCGCGGCTTTGACAACTTTTGCCCACATATAGGCCAAGGCGGTAAAGCCAAAGAGGTCCAGATAATCTACTGACGCTGCCCCGACGGCATCCGGATTACCCTCAGCCTGCCCGATAACGTGTTCAGTAACATCAGACAAGCGCTCAAGTGCAGCGGCCAAAGGCCCAAGGAAGGGGTGCAAGCTGCCATCAGATGCATTTTCTTCTATAAAAGCAGCAACATCCTGAGCAAACAGTTCATACAGCTTACCCTGGCTACCGACTACTTTCCGGCCCATCAGATCCAGTGCCTGAATACCGTTTGTCCCTTCGTAGATCTGGGTTATGCGGCAATCTCTGACTAATTGTTCCTGCCCCCACTCCCGGATAAATCCGTGGCCACCAAATACCTGCTGGCCAAGAATACAGGCCTCAAGGCCCCGGTCTGTCAGGAATGCCTTGGCAACCGGAGTCAGCAGAGCCACCATTCCCTCTGCGTGTGTGCGGCGCTCTTCATCATCCGAATACTTGGAGATATCCAGCCATTGCGCAACATAGGTTGAAAACGTACGACCACCCTCAACATAGCTTTTCATGGTGAGCAGCATGCGGCGTACATCGGGGTGCACAATGATTGGATCAGCCGCTTTCTCTGGCTGTTGGGCACCTGTAGGCGCACGACTCTGAATGCGCTCCATAGCATACTCACGAGCGCTCTGAAGAGACGCTTCGGCAGCACCAATGCCCTGAATGCCTACCCCCAGGCGCTCATAGTTCATCATGGTAAACATGGCGGCCAGGCCTTTATTTTCCTCACCAACCATCCAGCCTTTTGCGCCATCGTAGTTCATTACGCAGGTGGCAGAGCCTTTAATGCCCATTTTCTTTTCGATAGAACCACAACTGAACTTGTTGCGTTCGCCCAGAGAGCCATCATCGCCAACCAGAAACTTTGGCACCAGGAACAACGAAATACCCTTTGGCCCCTTGGGGGCATCCGGCAACTTGGCGAGCACCAGATGAATGATATTCTCTGCCATGTCGTGCTCGCCCCAGGTAATAAAGATCTTGGTGCCAGTCACACTGAATGAGCCGTCATCGTTGGGCTCAGCTTTAGAACGAATAATGCCCAGATCCGTACCGGCATGGGGCTCTGTTAAATCCATAGCGCCTGCCCAGACACCGGAGTACATATTTGGCAGGTACTTCTCTTTCAGCTCCTGGCTACCATGGGCATCCAGTGCCAGACAGGCACCAGCGGTCAGCATCGGGGCCAGACCAAAGGACATATTGGCACCCTGCATCATTTCCTCAAACTGGGCCACCAGCGTTTTAGGCATACCCATCCCGCCAAATTCGGTATTACCTCCCAGCCCGTTCCAGCCGCCTTCCACAATGGTCTGGTAGGCCTCTTTAAAGCCATCCGGTGCAGTAACTTCACCGTCATTCCACTGACTGCCCTGTTCGTCACCTTCTCGATTCAGCGGAGCCAATACACCACTGGTGATTTTGCCAGCCTCTTCCAATATGGCGTCCGCTGTGTCCGGATCTACATTTTCGGCAACTTTGGGCAGTGATGCCCAAAGTGAAGGCACATCAAATACTTCATTCAGTACGAAACGCATATCACGTAGGGGTGCCTGATAATCAGCCATTAAACCTCTCCAAATTCCAATCAGTCTGTCTGCGCAGATGAAAGACGAGTGCAAAACCAACACGCCAGCCTGGGCCATGCATCTGGTTTGTTATCTTTTATGGGCGGGTATTCTAACCCAAACTTGTTCGTAAC
>Ga0079223_10002690_pt1 | contig 11048 bp, 8 predicted proteins | sample Stecom2011_FD_75072 | JGI IMG/M metagenome (GOLD analysis project Ga0079223, IMG submission 75072) | Agricultural soil microbial communities from Utah to study Nitrogen management - Steer compost 2011 | ecosystem: Environmental > Terrestrial > Soil > Agricultural land | place: USA: Utah...
GCGCGCATAGGAAGCATCGGTGAGGATTTCCTGGTAGCCGGTCATTGAGGTATTGAACACCACCTCGCCCACTGACATGCCATTGGCCCCGATGGCGGTACCCTTGAAAACGCTGCCATCTTCGAGAACAAGTATGGCGGGTCTGGTGTTCTCAATAATCAAGTTGAATCCTCCACATGCAGGTGTCACTTTCTTTGTGCCGAGCGAAGCGGCCGCACCAGGGGGGAATGCGTAGCTGACAGGTAACTTTGCTCGGTGAAAAACCTGGCCGCAGGTTGTAAAAAAGCGAGATGAACGCCGGGTTTCATCTCGCTTTTGGACATGTCTCTTACAGGGCGACCCCTGACACGGCTTTAAGGTATAAACTGGCGGGTAATTTTAAGGGAAAAAGGCGGTTTTGTCCAACCTTTACAGCGTCTTAGTTACACTCTGCTGCAAACTCGAGCTTTCCTTGCCTACCCAGGGGCAGCTTCTGTCCCGCGCCTCCAAGCCTCCCGGCTGTGTTACATAGCTTCACATTTCTATCACCTAATTGTGGTAGCATAATCCCCTTTTTAATGCCTGCTCGGCAAGGGTCGCCAATGGGCCTGTCTTTACGCCTTCCCACTAGCCTACTGTTATTGCTCATCTGGGCCATTCTGTTTTTACCCACAGCCTTAGCGCTCAGGCTAATGGCCTCCCAACCATGGGCTTCATGGCCAATCGTTATGGCCGCCACTGCCTGCGTCACGCTAGGGCTCTGGTTACTGCGCAGCCTGCCCCGCTCCTTGAGTGCAATTTTGCTACCAGGCGTCATTGCTCTGACGCTGAGCATTCGGGTCGTACAGTTAGGACTGGTCAACTTTAGCGGCACCGATTTTTCTTCCGAGTTCTTTCTTCATCTGGACTGGCAGACCATAGAGGCCAGTTGGCATCTGTACCGCTGGCGGGTGCCTCTCGGTATAGCAGGCGCAGTAGGAATCTTCCTGCTCTGCCTATGGTTATGCCTGCGATTGCCAAAACTCCGACTAAAACAATCAGTCGCAAGCAGCGGAGTCTTTGTCTTGGGCTTGCTGGGAAGTATGTACTCACTACCAGAAGTTCGACTGTATCAGGCGAGCATGGATCAGTGGCGACAGCAAGGACAGTTGCCCGAATTTTATGAGTTGCAACAGCGTTGGCAACACAGCGCATTGGTCAATACCCAGGTACCTACCAAGTCAACTCTTCAGGTTGCGTCCCCTGAAACGCCCAAAAATCTGATACTTATCTACCTTGAATCGGTGGGCGTCTCTTTGCTGGATAGCAACCAGTGGCCAGAGCTTATGCCCCACCTCCAGGCAATGCATCAACAGCATTCCCTGGTGTCGCACTTTCATGCCAGTGGCTTTATCACCATTGAAGGTATCGTCAATAGCTTGTGCGGCACCTTGTTTCCTTTTAACAATAGTAGCGACAGCCTGGCCAACGGTGCCAATTTGGGCGAGGAGATGGCTTGCCTTGGTGATGTGCTGCAAAAAGCCAATTACACAAACCATTATCTGGGCGGCGCTTCCATTGCTTTTTCAGGCAAAGACAGTTTTTTATCGGCTCACGGGTACCCTGACCCACGCGGCATTGAGTATTGGCAGTCCAAAGGTTTGCAGTCTCGCAAGGACTCCTGGGGACTCAGCGATCCCGATCTTTTCATCCAGGCCACTAACTTGCTGGAAGAGCTGCAACAACAGCAAACACCCTTCAATCTCACTTTGCTCACCATAGGCACGCATATTCCCGGTTTTTTATACGAGGAGTGTCAGCCATATGCACACAGCGACCAGGCGTTTTTGCACGCCCTGCATTGCACCGATCAATTGTTGCAGCAATGGCTCGACGAGCTGAGACACAAAGGGCTGCTGGACAATACGCTGGTGGCCATCACCGCCGATCATCAGGTGTTTAGCAACAGCGCCATGCGCAATATTTTTGGCGATGCGGTGTATGACCGGAGGCTGCCATTGATTTTGCTGGACACCGAACCCCTGCCTTCACCCGCCAGAGACATTGGCGCGGCTTATGATCTGGCACCGACCTTACTGGACCTGCTACACATTCAACACAATGTGCAGTTTCCATTGGGCCGCTCGCTGTTACAGGACACTGACCATCCACATTACTTTGTGAACCGCTACGAAGATGTGGTGAGCGGCCAAACAACCCGGCGTGCAACACACGCCTGCGAAGTCAATGAAGAGGCTCCCGATCAATGGCTGGAATTGATGACAGCTTGCCAGAAAGGTGATCTTTTCAATTTGCTACGACGCCAGGTGGAAAGTGCATCGGCATTGCGAGTTGTGGTTAATTGCCGCAACCGTCAACCCTTGACGGTCTCTGTGGGGGAGGAAGAGGGAGTACAATTTTGGATCAATCAACAAAGCCCAGTAAAACCTTTTACTTATATTGGCCGCCCTATAGAAAAAAATCAGCCGGGACTCTACATGGCCTGGTTTGATTCCAATGGACGACTGCTTAATTGGCAGTTCTCCCCGGCCAAATCGGCCCACCAGCGGCTGATAGACTTGCCTGACACAGACACAGCCATTAGCTGGCTGGCTTTCTGGGCACCCGACTCCGAGGCCAGGCTGCCCGAGTGGCTGCCGGGCGAGCACGATCAACCGAGTGTTTTCTGGGGAGTGAAAGATGAAAACGAAGTATATTGGCAAGTGACGACCATCGCCAAAGAACCCGGCTTCACCTGGAGCTTGACGCAACAGTCGTGTCGCGACCTCTATCATTAACTGGCTATTTTTCACGGGAGCCCAGCGTGTTATACGATCTTGAACAGAACCCTGCTCTAGACCCGCAATTAACCGCCGATGTCTGTATTGTCGGCGCCGGCCCAGCGGGCATTTCTCTGGCGCTCACGCTGGCACGTAGCAACCCTTCCTGGCACATTGTTCTGCTGGAAGCCGGTGGCTCGGATAATGCCAACACGCGGGAAAGAAATATCTACTCTGTGCAGCCCGGCGAAAAGTCCTATAACGTGCTGGACATTTCCCGGCGCCGTAAGCTGGGCGGCACCACCGCCCACTGGGGCGGTTGGTGCAAACCCCTGGACGCTACCGATTACGAAGATAACCCGCGCTGGGATGTGCCCGCTTGGCCTCTGTCGCCAACCGATTTAACACCGTTTATGCCCAGCGCTCTGCGCTGGGTGGAAATCGCCAGCGATCAGTTTCAAATAGAGTCCCTGCAGGAAATCCAGGCGCGACATTTGCTCTCTCTTGCGCCCGATAGCGGTGTTGCCGCATCCCTGTTCCGCTTCAGCCCTCCCACTCGTTTTGGCGAGCGCTACCTGGACGATTTGACCGAACAAACCAACCTCAGCTGCTTATTACATGCCAATGTCTATCAGGTCATCGAGCACAACGATCGCGTGACCGAAGTGAAGGCCAAACCCCTGGATGGCGATACCTATTCCGTCTCCGCCAAGCAGTTTGTTTTTGCTATGGGCGGCATGGAAACCACACGCCTGCTGCTTAATATGCGTGACTCAAAAACCGACGACGGCGAGGGGCTCTATTCTTATCATTTGGGTCGGTACTTTGCGGACCACTACGGGCTGCGTGCCGGCCAAATGCTGGCACCCGAGGACATCAAGTACCATCGTTTTTCTGACAGCTCCGGCCCGATTATGCCCGTGCTGCATTTTTCTGCCGCGCATATCCGCGATCAAGGTCAGCACAACTCTTGCATTATGCTCACTGCGGTGAGCGATAATAACTCGCTGCTGCAAGGCTACAATTCGCTGAGCATTCCAGGGTTAGCCCAAGGTTCCTATTGGCACTATCAAACCCAAATGATTGTAGAGCCACGGCCCCACCCCGAAAGCCAGTTGTTATTGACTGACGAGCGCTGCGAGCTGGGCCTGAAAAGGCTCAAGCTCGAATGGCGCCAGCACGAAGATGACTTTCACTCCACTTACGCCCTCCATGAAACCCTGGGTCAGGCTCTCAGTTTATCGGGTCAAGGACGCTGGCAACTCTCTCGTCCCGACTCTGCCGAGGTGCGCGCCAATGTTGACGGCGCCTGCCATCATCTGGGCACTACGCGCATGGCAAGCGCCAGCGATGATGGGGTGGTTGATCCAAACCTGAAGGTATTCGGCCTGGAGAATCTCTACATAGCCAGCAGCTCAGTATTTCCGCGCTACGGCCACGCCAACCCCACTCTTACCCTGATCGCTTTATCCTTGCGGTTAGCCCAGCACTTATCAGGCAAGGAGGAGCTGCCAGCATGATTAGCCGACGTTTATTTATTGCAGGCACCGCCACCACTGCGGCGGCAACCACGGGATTGTTCTGGCTGGGCAACCAGCACTACAAAACCACCGGGAAAGGTTTGATTAAAACCGCGCTGGGCAAACCTTTTGATGAGCTGCTTGAGTCATTGAACGCTTCGGAAAAAATAGCGATCGCCTGGCTCGAATCACTGACTCAGGCCCCTACCCAAAATGAATTAGTCGAGCACTTTGCCAACCTCCAGGGACTCGACCAACAGAGCCTGGAGCAACGTCTTACCCAGGCAATCCAGACAGATTTTTTGCAAGGCAACTTCTGTCAGCTCGACGGCTGGCAGCTCTCGCTCACCGAGTGTCGTCTAGCGGCTTTGCGCTACTTGAGCCTGCCTGCTGAGTCACAGAGACACGACCAATTGGCCGAGGCCTCAGAAAGTACTGCCGATACCTATACTGAGGGCGAAATAGCACCGCTGAAGAACTGGGGGGACCAATCCACCTTGCAAGGACAAAAGTTTAACGTCCAGCCTGATGGGCATAGTGGTCTGTGGTTCCAGTTTGAAGGAGCGCCTGCGCACGCCAAGATTACCATTGACGGCGAAATTGTCCGCACGGTGATTTCCGACAAAGTGGTCACCTCGGGTCTTTTCGAAAGGATGCAGGAGCGCATTTTATCCACCCCCGGCCTGTACGAAATTGCTCTGATAGACCCGGTGAGAAAAATCAAACAGACCATTGGCAACTTTGAGGTAAAAGCAGACCTGCGCGGTATCTTTTTACGCGGCGAGCGCGAAACACTTTTCTGTGCGGCCACCGCTTGGGGCCCAGAGCAAACACAAGTGGGCGTGGCAGCTAATGAGCAGCCCGACGGCTCCATGGGTGTTTGGGTGCAGACCCCCTGCTTCCCCGAGGGAGGTCAGCTTATGTTTGTGGAGGATTTATTAAAAACCACAATACGGGAATTTGGCGTAACGGCGACTATTCCTCTCGCCCTGCTGGGTGTTCCCGGCGAGCATCCTTTATATTTTTACGATGTAGAAACTGAACAGAAAAGCCTAATCGGTCATATTCTGTTGAGAGAGCCATGAGGTCTGTCTCGGCAATTGCTACTGAAAAATATCTGAGAAGTCCGGGAATTGTTTTTCCAATTCCCCGGCGGCGTGCAGCGCTGTCGATAAACTCAGGTGGTGCTCATCGTAGGTGAAAGGCTCAGTGCCAAAATGCACCTTGCAACTTTCAATCATCTTGTCCTGGCATAACAGCGCCCGCTTACTGATAAAGCGGTAGCCCAGCGCAGCTCCCTCTTGCAATTCATCTTCATAAGCAGCAAAGCTGCGTCTCACATCCTCACGCAAACGCGGATCAACATTGTTTGCCATTAACGCAGGATAGTCCCGTTTAAGCACGATGTAATTACCCAGAACAACCACCGGGATATCCACTAAGGACTGAATATGACGATAGGTGTTCCATAAATGTTCGGGACGGTACCATTCAAAATACACACCGATAACCAGCACATCGATTTGCTGCAAAAACTCTTTCGAAAGTCGTTTCTCATTAAGCTCAATACACTTTTGTTTATCGCTCCAACTATCCGCTATGATTTTATGATCTTCCGGCACCAGTGGTGGACAACCACCTAGTGAAAGACTGCTATAAGCGTAATCCGGGTAAGCCGTAGCGAGAATATTCAAGGCATCGGCGGCATGGCTATCACCCGTAACCAACACCCGTTTCCCTTTGGGTCCGTGATAGCGACGACACTCATCCCAGCCCACCTGTTGGCAATTTTTCTTGATAATATCAAATCGACGCTGTTTACCTTCTTCTATCATCTCAGCTGACAGCTGTTGATCCTGGTACCGCCAGGACCATCCTTGCTGCTGGATAATTACCGCCGAAGTCACAATTGCCAGACCAGCCACCATGCTGACCACTGCTGCAAATTTTCCCGCCGAGAGTTTGAGCCCGCGCTGTTTGTGCCGGAAAGGGTACTCCACCAGGACATACTGCATGATGGCTAATATCAAAGTAAAAATAATCAGCCAGACAATATCCTTGGCCTCCAGCGGAGACACATGAACATACTTATAAAGCACGATCAGCGGCCAGTGCACCAGATAAATCGAGTAGGAAATCAGGCCGACAAACAACACCGGAGCCCAGCCAAGTAACTGAGTGGTGTACTTACCGCGCCCAAAAGCGATAACCAGTGCCGTCCCCAGGCAAGGGATCAGCGCTGTTAATCCGGGGAAGAGCCATTGGTCGTTAATGACAATAAAGGACCAGAGAATAATCACCAGTCCCAAACCCGCCAGAGCATCATGCCAGTTTTGTTTGACCTGCTGCTCCGGCCGACACCAATACAGCAGCCCGCCAAAGGTAAACTCCACGATGCGAAAAGGCATGAGAAAGAACGCCATTGCGGCATCCTGTCGCAAAAGAAACTCAGCCGCTAATAAGCTGAGCACACCGGCCAATAAAACGCCGATAAAAGCCGCGCGAGAGTTGCGCAAGAACACCAACAGTAACGGCCAGAGCAAATAGTACTGCTCCTCTACTGCCAAACTCCAAGTGTGCAACAGGGGCTTGAGGGATGCCTCGGTATCAAAGTAACCCGCCTGACTCCAAAAGAGAAAATTGGAAACTGATAAGACTGCAAAAACAGACTCTTGGGCTAAGGCCTGATAGTCAGCCACTGACAAGATAAAAAAGCCGGCCACCAAGGTGGCCGCTACCGTGGCCAATAATGCCGGTGCAAGCCGTCGGACACGACGACCATAAAAGCTGCGAAAGCGAAACCGACCCGCCTCGACAGACTGGCGAATATGGGAGGTAATTAAAAAGCCCGAGATCACAAAAAATACATCGACTCCAGCAAAGCCGCCGCTAAACCAGGAAAAATCGAGATGATAAAAAAGCACCCCCAATACGGCCACGGCGCGCAGGCCATCCACATGCGGTAGATAATCAGGTCTTTGACGCAGGTTTTTTATCATGGCGAGCATAAGGTAATGCCTTTTTACCGGGTGATCGCTGCGTTGCCAGCACCGTAAGCAGTTTTTTCTCTGAGCAGGATCACTTTAGATTCAGCACATCCTGCATGTCGTATAATCCTGCAGGCTGCTGCTGCAACCATAGCGCGGCACGTACTGCGCCATTGGCAAAGGCGAGACGACTGCTTGCCTTGTGGGTAATTTCTACGCGCTCACCGTCGGCCAGAAACATAACCGTGTGATCGCCCACCACATCGCCGCCGCGTACTGTGGCAAAACCGAGAGTGTCGCGCGAGCGAGCGGCAGTTTGGCCTTCGCGACCATAGACGGCCACTTGTTTTAAATCACGTCCCAGCGTGTCGGCTATCACTTCGCCCATACGCAGAGCCGTACCTGAAGGGGCATCGACTTTATGCCGGTGATGGGCTTCAACAATTTCAATATCCGCCTCAGCAGCCATCACTCGCGCAGCAGTTTCCAGCAGTTTGAAACAGAGGTTGACGCCGGTGCTGTAGTTGGCTGCAACGCACAGGGGAATATTTTTCTGATAAGCCAGCAGTTGTTGTTTTTCCTCGTCGCTAAAACCCGTGGTGCCAATCACTAGCCCCTTGCCGTGCTCAGCACAGAGTTTGGCGTGCTCCAGTGTTGCCTGGGGCGAGGTAAAATCGATAACCACATCAAAAACATCTATACATTCAGCGAGGCTGCTAACGATAGTGACGTCTTGGTTTCCCTGCCCAGCCAGCTCTCCGGCATCGACACCGACAAGCGAGCTACCCGGTCTGACCGTGGCCGCCGTAAGTTCGGCATCACTGGTGGCGAGAGCGGCTTCGATGAGGATTTTACCCATGCGTCCGGCGGCACCGGCAATGGCTATACGTGTTTTCATATGCAGTTCCGAAATATTATCTCAGTCGTTTAACAGGATCGCTTTTGTTGTACGGACAAATCGGGGCTTACTCTTCACCGCTGTCTTCAAACAGATGTCCCAGCTTACCTTTTTTGGTTTCCAGGTAACGAACGTTATGTGGGTTGCGCCCGGTTTGATGGGGAATGCGCTCCGTCACAGCAAGGCCCATATCTTCCAGCGCCTGTACCTTGCGTGGGTTGTTGGTCATCAGTTTCAATGCTTGAATATCCAAGTGCGCCAACATGGGTTTTAACATGCTGTAGTCGCGCATATCGGCACCAAAGCCGAGTTGCTCATTGGCCTCCACCGTATCGGCGCCGCAGTCCTGTAAATGATAGGCGCGGATTTTATTCAGTAGGCCTATGCCTCGGCCTTCCTGGCGCAAATAAAACACAGCCCCGCGGCCCGCCAAAGCAATTTTATGCAGGGCGGCCTGTAGCTGCGGTCCGCAATCACAACGCAAACTGAAGAGCGCGTCTCCTGTCAGACACTCCGAATGGACGCGGGCCAGCACAGGCTCGCCATCGCTCACATCACCCATGGTCAAGACCAGGTGTTCTTTTTCCAATACGCTATCGGAAAAGCCGTGCATCACGAACATGCCCCAGGGAGTGGGGAGCTTGGAGGATTCCACAAACTCAATGGTCACCGAGATTCCGCCTTTTAATGTCGGGCGCGCAATACCAGCACGCCTCTTTCAGTGGTCATATCCACCAGTTTCAAAAAACTATTCCCCAACAGAATAGCGCTCGGGGCGTCGCCGGTAATCACAAACGCTTCCACGTGTTTAATGGTGATGGCACCTACGGTCACACTATCGAGCCAAACCCGATAAGCTGGTGCCACTCCATTGGCAGTGCTGACGCTGATGCGCTGGCCCGCCGCATAATGAATGCCGAGCCGCCGGGCCTCGCTGGCCCCCATGGCCACCGAGGTCGCGCCCGTATCCACCATAAACTCCACCGGCAAGCTATTAATTCGCCCCGGCGTTATATAGTGGCCACCGCGTCCGCTGGCAATGCGCACTTCGGAATATTCAGCTTCGCTAAACGCCGTGGAAATTTGTCGCGACAATGTAAGCGTGTATTCCTGTCCGCGATAGCTCACCAGCGCGCTATCTGTTTTGCCACGAATCAGCGTCACTCCCTCGGGGCTTTGCTGGCCGTCACGCAACATGCGTGAGGTGCCATTAATGTCAATTAAGGCGCTGCCTTCGGCCAGCATTTTCGCGCTCAACTCCGCCGCACTCTGCGCCCACATGCAGAGCAAACCCGACATCAGCAAGCCTGCTGTCATTATTCCTTTGAGGTTTTTCATCTCGTCTCTCGAGCTTAGAGCCACCAGGCCAACAGTTGCATCAGCAGCAGGGCGTAGAGGGCCGCAAGAATATCATCAAGCATGATGCCCAGCCCGCCGTGAACTCGCCGATCAACCCACCCGATGGGCCAGGGTTTGGCGATATCAAATAACCGAAAGAGTAAAAAACCAACCAGCATCCACTGCCAGCCCGCGGGCGCCAGCAACATGGTGAGCCAGTAACCTACCATTTCGTCCCAGACGATGCCCGAGTGATCGTGAACACCCAGTGCCGCCGAGCTGCGGTGACACCAGTAGACGCCGAGGGCAAATGTCACTAACAGCCATAGCAGATACAGCGGCAGCGTCAGATTCAGCAGCAGCCAATAGATGGGCACCGCCAGCAAGGTGCCAGCCGTACCGGGCGCTTTGGGTGCCAGTCCGGCCCCAAAGCCAAAGGCAAACAGATGACTGGGCTGGGTCAGTAATTGACGCAGATCAGGTTTCGGCAGAGCCTGGTTCATGAGAAATGTTGGTATCCGTTGCGCGCAGGAGAATACTCCTGCCCATCGAGTTCACAGTGTACACCACTGCCGGCACAGATCTGACCGATCACCGTGGCTTGAATCTGCCCCTGTGCCTGAAGCTTGGCCAGCGTTTCCATGCGTTCGGGCGCCAAGGTAAACACCAGCTCGTAATCATCGCCTCCGCTCAGCGCCCACTGCCGGCTCTGCTCTATAGGCATGGCCTGCAGCGTCTCGCTCAGCGGCACCTGCTCCACATCCACAATCGCCGCCACATCACTGGCGTGACACAGATGAGCCAAGTCGGCGAGTAAACCATCGGACACATCCAGCGCGGCGCTGGCAAGGCCTCGCAATAATTGCCCCTCGCCCAGACGCGGCGTGGGCCGGTAAAAACGTTCGTATAGGTAAGAAGAGGTGTCCGGCTGATCGAGATGTGCCAATGCTGCGGCGCCATCGCCCAAGGTGTGGGTCACCAATATAAAATCACCCACGGAGGCTCCGTCGCGGCGCAAAGCCTGCCCCGGCGGCACCTGTCCCATCACCTGTATGGTTAGGCTGAGAGGACCGGCTGTAGTATCGCCGCCCACCAACACGCAGCCGTAGAGTTGAGCAGCCGCTTGCAGCCCGATGCTAAAGCCCTGTAGCCACTCGCGGCGCTGGTTGGCCGACCAGGTGTCGGGCAAAGTCAAAGCAAGGGTAAACCAGGCCGGTGTCGCACCCATGGCCGCCAGATCACTGAGATTGACGCGCAAGGCGCGCTGGCCTACATCTTCGGCAGGAGCAGCAGCCGGGAAGTGTACGTCTGCCACCAAGGTATCCACCGCAACGACTAATTGTTGCTGGCAGTCCGGCTGCAGCAAAGCAGCATCGTCACCCACCCCGAGCACCACCGATTCAGGCAATGTCTCCTGCGCCTGGGTGAGATAGCGTTTTATCAGCTCAAACTCGCCCACACTAGCCCCGCGCGGCTCGCACTTCGACCGCCCGCACTTGGGCGGCAGCTCGGTCGAGCACGCCGTTGACAAATTTATGGCTGTCGGTGGCGCCAAATTTTTTCGCCA
>Ga0079223_10002692_pt1 | contig 11047 bp, 9 predicted proteins | sample Stecom2011_FD_75072 | JGI IMG/M metagenome (GOLD analysis project Ga0079223, IMG submission 75072) | Agricultural soil microbial communities from Utah to study Nitrogen management - Steer compost 2011 | ecosystem: Environmental > Terrestrial > Soil > Agricultural land | place: USA: Utah...
CAGCTGAATCAACAGCCATAAGTTCAGGTAAAATGCTTGAACTATAGTTAAAGACACTGCCGTGTCTTTTGAACCACAACCTTATTGATATCCTTTTTATGATTCCAGTTATTGCCCTTGTTGGACGCCCGAATGTAGGTAAGTCCACGCTTTTTAATCGCCTGACACGCACACGCGATGCCTTGGTGGCTAACCACGCCGGTCTGACCCGCGACCGAAAATACGGCGAGGGCAATATCGATGGTCGGCGTTTTATTGTTATTGATACCGGCGGGATCAGCGGTGAAGAGGAAGGCATCGACAGTATGATGGCGGGCCAATCCTTGCTCGCGATCCAAGAGGCCGATATTGTTTTATTCATCCTCGACAGTCGTGAAGGTCTCAATGCCGCTGATCACATGATTGCCAAACATCTCCGGGTCAATAATAAAAAAACCTATCTGGTTGCTAATAAAATTGACGGCATGGATCCTGATATTGCGCTTGCGCCGTTCTATGAGTTGGGGCTGGGCGAAATATTTGCCACCACTGCAACCCACGGGCGCGGTGTGAAATCGATGATGGAAGAGGTGCTCGCGGAAGTCCCTGAGGTTGATGAAAATTACGTCCCGGAGGTCGCGAAGGGCATCAAAATCGCTATCGTTGGGCGTCCGAACGTGGGCAAGTCGACGCTCGTTAACCGGATGTTGGGCGAGGAGCGGGTAGTCGTATTTGACGAGCCGGGAACCACGCGCGACAGCGTTTATATCAATTACGAGCGTTTCGATAAGCCTTATACAATCATTGATACCGCGGGTGTACGCCGGCGTAAAAATGTTTCGATGAGCATCGAGAAGTTTTCCATCGTCAAAACCATGCAAGCAATTAGCGACGCTAATGTGGTTGTTTTGGTAATGGATGCCAGCGAAGGCGTGGTTGATCAGGACTTACATTTAATGGGCAGCACGATCGACGCTGGTCGCGCATTGGTTATTGCGCTCAATAAATGGGATGGTCTGGAAGACGCCCACAAACAATATGTAAAAAACGAACTTGAACGTCGTTTGCGTTTTGTCGATTTCGCCAATATACATTTTATTTCTGCACTGCACGGAACCGGAGTCGGTAATTTATATAAGTCCATCGAGCAGGCTTACCAGTCGGCTACCGATAAATTCTCAACCAACTTCCTCACCCGAATTCTGGAAGATGCTGTACGAGAGCATCAGCCGCCAATGATTGCCGGGCGTCGAATCAAGTTACGTTATGCGCACCCAGGTGGACATAACCCGCCGATTATTGTGATTCATGGTAACCAAACTTCAGAAGTTCCGGCGCACTATGTTCGCTACCTTGAAAAAACCTTTCGTCGGGTGTTGGAGCTGCACGGTACACCTGTGCGGATTGAATTCAAATCGAGCGAAAACCCCTATGCCGACAAGAAGAATGAGTTGACCGCGCGCCAGTTCGCCAAGAAGCGTCGACTTATGGAGCATGCGAGTAAGCGAAAAAAATAGTTTTTTGCGCGCGAAAGGGATATCCCAAAAAAGTTAATCGTTTTTCATAAAATGCCCACTGATGTGGGCATTGTTCATCTATAGTCAGATATAACTCCGTCTGTTTTGAATCCTAATATTTTGGATCTTCCTGTCTGGATCCTTTCATCTTGAACGCCTCTATCCGCCCATGAACAACCTTGTGGTTATTGTCATTAGTCTGGCTATTGGATTGCTACTTCAAAGGCAGCGGCGCTGGCCGGAAGGCTCCGCGGCAACGCTGAATTTATATGTGGTCTATGTTGCGCTGCCTGCCTTGGTGCTTGCGGAGATTCCCCGACTTACTCTCGATCATCACGCGCTGTTAACGGTGGTTTTTGCCTGGGGAATAATGGGCGTTACGGCTTTAATTACCTGGGTGACGGCGCGGTTATTTAACTGGTCGCGAGCGGTAACCGGCGTATTAATGTTAACGGTGCCTTTGGGTAATACCGGTTTTGTGGGCATTCCACTGATTGATGCGTTGCTGGGAACTGCAGCCGTTCCTTACGCGATTCTCTATGATCAGTTCGGCACTTTTATCGCGCTTAACACTTATGGAATTTTGCTCGCGGCCTACTACGCAGGAACCTCGACAACCTGGCCTCGGTTGCTGAAAAGTATTGCCAGTTTTCCGCCGTTTATTGCACTTATTCTTGCGTTTCTGACCTTGTGGTGGGACTACCCGGTTTGGCTTTCTGAGACCTTCACGCGTATTTCGGCCACTCTGGTTCCGGTGATTATGGTTGCGGTGGGGCTGCAATGGCGCTTGAAATTAGAGCGGGCAGCACTGGTGCCCATGGCTGTGGGGCTGTTTTACATGCTGGTATTAACACCAGCGCTGACGTATCTGGCGCTGCGCTCGCTTATGCTGACAGGCTCGCTTATGCTAACTGAAGAGGTGGCTCGCGTGATTCTTTTGCAATCCGCGATGCCCGCGATGATTTCCGCGGGGGTTCTGGCGATGTCTTACAATCTGTTGCCGCGTCTGGCATCGAGTCTAGTGGGTTACAGTTTATTGCTATCGCTGTTTACCACCTGGGCGTGGAGTCGGTTGTTTAGTTAAGAGTGAAAAACGGAGTTTCAAGTTTCTCGCGGTCTGCGCTGCGATCCAAATGAAACCCCTTTGCTATCGAAAATTTTCGTAAGTTTTTTACAGTCTCTCTCTATTTGTTGTGCCAAAAAGGTTGCCCCAGGGTCGGGGTGCTGGGGCTGGCAGTCTGGCGCTTATGCATAAGTCCCGCTTGATGAGCTTTTCTGCCGGCATTGATCGCCATGGCAAAAGCTTCCGCCATCAATGGCGGGTTACTCGCTTTTGCAACGGCAGTGTTTAATAGAATTCCATCGAAGCCCATTTCCATCGCCTCGGCCGCCTGTGAGGGTGCGCCTAGTCCGGCATCAATAATCATTGGTACGTTATGAATGCGCTCGCGTAGCGTGCGCAGATTATATCGATTCAATAATCCCTGACCCGTGCCAATCGGTGAACCCCAAGGCATTAATACCTCGCAGCCGACATCCAGTAGTCGTTTGCAAAGAATCAGATCATCGGTGCAGTAGGGTAGAACTTTGAAGCCTTTTTTTATCAGGATATCCGCTGCCTCGACTAAACCGAAGGGGTCCGGTTGAAGATTGTAGTCATCTCCAATCACCTCCAGTTTTATCCAGTCGGTATCGAATAGTTCGCGCGACATTTCCGCTAGAGTCACCGCTTCTTTGACAGATCTGCAGCCGGCCGTATTTGGCAAAAGTCTGCAGCCACTTTCCTGAATATATTGCCAGATAGCTTCGCCATCGCGATTGGCAGGGTTTTGGCGGCGCAGCCCCAGGGTGACGATTTCACACCCTGATTGTTTGATGGCATCGCGCATGATTTGAGGTGACGCATAAAGTGCAGTGCCTAATAAAAACCGGCTGGAAAAGGACTCGCCGTAAAGTGTAATCACGTCATTCATATCAGCCGCCTCCTACAGGTTTAACGATATCAACTTCATCTTCGGCTTGTAACGAGCGCTCTGCATAAGTCGCGCGTGCGACAAACTCTCCGTTAATGGCGACTGCCACTTTACTCTCGCCGTAGCCCCATTGCTGTAGTGCGTCCTTGAGTAAGGTATCGCGTGCAATTTCTGTCGGTACGTTGTTAAGACTGATGGAAATCATGATCAACAATTCTCCCCCGTTAACAATGAATTAAAAGGCTTGTCAGTTGAATTAAGAATTTGAGCGAGCACATTGCTGACAACTGCCGGTGCCAATAGGTAACCGTGACGAAATAATCCATTGGCCTGAATTAATCCGTCTTCAGCAGTGACTTTGGGCATGTTGTCCATGAACGCCGGGCGAAGGTTTACATCCATCTCCAGAATACGTGCTTCGGCAAACGCTGGTGACAAGGTGTAAAGCGCGCTGCTTAATTCAAGCGATGATTGCAAGCTCATAGGTGAGCGATCTTCGCTTTCAATTTGCGTGGCACCAATAATAAAACGGTGATTGGGTTTAGGCACAATATAAAGTTGGTAACGCGGGTGCATTAAGCGCACCGGGCGCTGCAAATTAATTTCGCGAGTCTCCACATGTAGAGTTTCTCCTCGCACGCCGCGCAATTTATTGGCGAGGCTTTTTGCACCGAGGCCGCGACAATCGATCACCAAGTCATACTGCCGTACACCTTCTCCTGTAATTACTTGGTGAGGTTTTACCTGAACAGGGCAGTGGTCGATGCATTGGCCGCCGAGTAAATTTATCTCTGCAAAGAGCTCATCCAGAAGATCGCGATTGTTGAGGTGGCCTTCGTCTTCCAACAATAAACCCGATTGAAAGGTTGAATGGATATCTGGCTCGAGCTGCTGGATTTCCTGCTGGTTGATGCGACGATAGCCGCGCGGCGCTCCCAAGATAAAAGCGAGTTCCTGTTCGAGTTGGTGTAATTCGCTCTGATCTTGCGGATGCGCAATAACCAAACTGCCGCGCTGGCTAAACAGCTTTTGCGTGCGCTCTGCATGGGTAAATTGCGTAAGCCATTCTGGCCATTGTCGCAGCGCGAACATGCCCATTTCGTAGACTGAATATTCTGAAACAACCGCTTCGCTTAAAGGCGAAATCATGCCTGCGGCAGTAAAAGCGGCCGCCGGTGAGGGCGAGAAAGCGCCAGCTTCATATAAAGTGACGTGATGGTTCTGCCGAAGTAATTGCCAGGCAATCAGGCGACCGAGAAGGCCCGCGCCGGCAACGGCAATATTGCTGTGTTGGTTGATATTCACGAATCCCCGCCTAACAAGTTGAGTAAAAGGGGATCAGGTGTGCAGAAGAAGAATGAGAAAGGTCGCTGAGCAATTGCGTCGCCTTGTTCCCTCCGCAGGTATAAACCTGATCAGGTTCTACGGGTTCGGCCGTACCGATCTCAGCCTTCGTATATCCAGTGGATACCAGGGCGCCCCGACAAGAGCGGACAATATACTTATCTCCGGCTTGGCTCGCAATCAGCAACAGGGTTACGAAATGACTTTTTCTACCCGGCAGACTAATTCGCCCTGTGCCAGGCGGGTGTTGATTAGCTCACCCGGAGTAGTCTGTGTGCTTCGCGTGATTACCTGCTGTTGAGTATTGGTGGTAATGGAATAACCGCGCTCCAAGGTACTGAGCGGGCTAACAGTCTGCAGTACACGTACAGCAGCACCCAGGCGTTGTTGTTGCTGTTGTAATTGTCGGCGCGTATTTTTTAGCAACTGATCTGAAAGCATTGCAACCTGCTGATTCAACTGCTTCAAACGCTGCTGGGGTTGCAGTGGTCGCTGGCGCAGCATCAGCGAATTTAATTGGGTATGTTTTGCCAATAGCTGGTGATCCACAGCGCGTACCAGACGTAACTCAAGGCTATCAAGACGTTGCGCTTGTTGTTGCAGTGCTTCACCGGGGTGGCGCAGGCGCGCCGTCAGCCAATGTAATTGTTGACGGCTCGCGCGTAATTTGCGCCCCATAGCCTGCTCCAGCAGAACCTCATAACCGGCAAAGGTTTGCAGCCATTCATTAACATCGGGAACGAGTAATTCTGCTGCGGCTGAGGGCGTGGGCGCGCGTAAGTCGGCGACAAAATCAGCGATGGTGAAATCGACTTCATGACCAACCGCACTAACTATCGGCAAGTCGCTGGCAAAAATAGCACGCGCTACTTGTTCTTCGTTGAATGGCCATAAGTCTTCCAGTGATCCGCCGCCACGACCCACCACCAACACATCAAACAAGCCGGAACGGTTGGCCTGTTCGATTGCTTTTACGATCTGTGGTGCAGCTTCTTTGCCTTGTACGGCAACCGGAATCACCGTGACTGGAATCGCCGGAAAGCGTCGCTTGAGAACGGCGAGGATATCTCGAACCGCGGCACCGGTGGGCGAGGTGATGACCGCAATGTGATTGGGCAGTGAGGGCAGGGGCTGCTTGTAGGTTTGCTCAAATAACCCTTCTGCAGACAACTTTAATTTGAGTTCGTCAAAGGCGCGCTGCAGAGCTCCCGCTCCGGACTCCTCCATGTGCTCAGCAATAAGCTGATAGTCTCCGCGGCCTTCATAAAGACTGACGCGCGCGCGCACTAACACCTGCTGGCCCTGCTGCGGCGTAAAGCGCACTAGTTGGTTGCGATTGCGAAACATCGCGCACCGAACTTGCGCCTGGGCATCTTTTAACGTGAAGTACCAGTGTCCTGACGAGGGTTGCGAGACATTGGAAAGTTCGCCTTCAACCCACAACAAGGGAAGATGTGTTTCCAGAAGCTGTTTCGCCCGGCGATTCAGCTGGCTGACGGAAAGAATATCGCGGTTAATGCCGCTGGAAAGAATGTCATTGGTTAGCATGACCGTCATTCTAGGCGATGACCTGCCCGGACGGCTAGGGTGGAGGACTTGTAACCGCCAAATTTAGCTCAACATCAGTGGGGACGGCGGCGATTTAAACACTACATCTGGTGGTTTCTGGTTTACCCTGAACCGTCAAACAGTTATAATTTTGCGCTTTTATTTACACTCTGGTTAGAGGTTGGAATGTATGCTGCGGATTGCTGAAGAAGCCCTCACGTTTGATGATGTTTTGCTGGTACCGGGTTACTCGGATGTGACGCCCAAAGACGTATCGCTTAAAACCCGATTAACGCGTGATATCCAGCTCAACATTCCTTTGATTTCCGCCGCGATGGATACCGTGACCGAAGCGCGTCTCGCGATCGCCATGGCACAAGAAGGTGGCATTGGCATCATTCATAAAAGCATGAGCATTGAACAGCAAGCGCTGGAAGTTCGTGCAGTGAAGAAGTTCGAGGCCGGTGTGGTTAAAGATCCCATCACCATCAACTCAAATGCGACTATTCGTGAGCTGACTGCGCTGACTCGCAAAAACAATATCTCTGGTGTTCCGGTACTCGAGAACGGCAACCTGGTCGGTATAGTGACAGGGCGCGACGTTCGCTTTGAATCAAACCTTGATGCGCCGGTTTCGAGCATCATGACGCCACAAAGCAAGCTGGTGACTGTCATTGAAGGCGCCGGTGCTGATGAGGTGCGCGGTCTGCTGCACAAACATCGGATTGAAAAAGTACTGGTTGTTAACGAGCAGTTTGAACTGCGCGGTTTGATAACCGTAAAAGATATCAACAAAGCTGAAAAATATCCTAGCGCTTGTAAAGACCCCGAAGGTCGTCTGCGCGTAGGCGCCAGTATTGGAACCAGTCCAGATACCGATGAGCGCGTTGCAGCGCTAGTCGACGCGGGTGTAGACGTGTTGGTGGTAGATACGGCTCACGGCCACTCCAAAAACGTTTTGGATCGCGTGCGCAGCATCAAAGCCAAATATCCTCAGGTACAAATTATCGGTGGCAACATTGCCACCGGCGCCGCTGCATTAGCCTTGGTTGAGGCGGGAGCAGATGGCGTGAAGGTTGGTATCGGCCCAGGATCAATCTGTACGACTCGTATTGTGAGTGGTGTTGGCGTACCGCAGGTTTCTGCGATTGCCAATGTTGTTGCAGCATTGAAAGACACTGATGTCCCGGTTATTGCCGATGGCGGTGTACGTTTTTCCGGTGATATCGCTAAAGCGATAGTCGCTGGTGCACATGCGGTAATGATGGGTTCAATGTTTGCTGGTACCGAAGAGGCGCCCGGTGAAGTCGAGCTTTATCAAGGCCGTACTTATAAGGCTTATCGTGGCATGGGTTCTCTCGGCGCCATGGCCAAGACTCAGGGTTCCAGTGACCGTTATTTCCAGGATGCCAGTCAGGGCGCAGAAAAACTGGTTCCAGAAGGTATCGAGGGGCGCGTGCCTTATAAAGGCTCGCTTACCGCAATTGTTCATCAAATGATGGGCGGTTTGCGCTCTGCAATGGGCTATACCGGTTGCAACGACATTCTTACCATGCGCACTAAACCTCAATTTGTGCGGGTCACGGCGGCGGGTATGGGCGAAAGCCACGTACACGATGTGCAGATCACCAAAGAGGCACCGAATTATCCGGTTGGTGGACGCTAAAAGACGAAAATCTCGGGCGGCTTTGCCGCCCGAATGGTTTTTATCACCACTAAAATTGCTTTGTTATTTACAGTTACCTCATTTACAGCCACTTCAGATTTGGAACATTCATGACCCAGGATATCCACGCCCAGCGCATTCTTATTCTTGATTTTGGTTCTCAATACACGCAGCTAATTGCCCGCCGCGTACGTGAAATCGGGGTCTATTCCGAGATTCGTGCTTTCGATATGAGCGAGGCAGAAATTCGTGAATTCAACCCTCGCGGCATTATCCTCGCCGGTGGTCCCGAATCAGTGACCGCCGCGCAATCGCCCCGTGCTCCTGAAGTAGTATTTACGCTCGGCGTGCCGGTTCTTGGTATTTGTTACGGCATGCAGACCATGGCCGAACAATTGGGTGGCTCAGTTGAATCCTCTGATTTGCGTGAATTTGGTTATGCGCAAATCAAAGTTCAGGGCGATAGCGAATTACTCAAAGACATCAAAGATCATATTGATCACGACGGCGGCGCCTTGCTGGACGTGTGGATGAGTCACGGCGACAAAGTCAAAAGCTTGCCCGCCGGATTTGAAATTATGGCTTCAACGCCGTCATGCCCGATCGCAGGTATGTACTCAGCAGAAAAGAACTTTTATGGAGTGCAGTTTCACCCCGAGGTGACCCATACGCTGCAAGGCAAGCGTATTTTTGAGCATTTTATTTTGACGATGTGCGCTTGTGAGGTGCTTTGGACTCCAGCCAATATTGCTGAAGATGCGATCCGTCGCGTTCGTGAGCAGGTCGGCAGCGATAAAGTGTTGTTGGGATTATCCGGTGGTGTGGACTCATCTGTTGTTGCGGCTTTGCTGCATAAAGCCATAGGTACACAGCTCACCTGCGTTTTTGTTGATAACGGTTTACTGCGCAAAAATGAAGGCGATCAGGTGATGGATATGTTCGCCAAAAACATGGGCGTTCATGTGATCCGCGCTGATGCCGAAGATCTGTTCCTGTCCAAATTGAAAGGCGTTGCGGACCCTGAGCTAAAACGTAAAGCCATTGGCGGCACTTTTATCGATGTCTTTGATACAGAAGCCACCAAACTGAAAGATGTTAAATGGTTAGCGCAAGGCACGATTTATCCGGACGTGATCGAGTCGGCGGCAGCTAAAACCGGCAAAGCGCACGTAATTAAATCCCATCACAACGTTGGCGGTTTACCAGATGATATGGCCTTTCAACTGGTGGAACCTCTGCGTGAATTATTTAAAGACGAAGTGCGTGCAGTCGGTCTGGAATTGGGCTTGCCCTACGATATGGTGTACCGCCATCCGTTCCCCGGGCCAGGTTTGGGCGTTCGTATTCTGGGTGAAGTTAAAAAAGAATATGCAGATATTTTGCGCGAAGCGGATGCAATATTTCTGGAAGAGCTGCACGCTGCAGGCTGGTATCACAAAACCAGTCAGGCCTTTGCCGTATTCCTGCCGGTAAAATCAGTTGGGGTTGTGGGTGATGCACGTCGTTACGAGTGGGTTATCGCGCTTCGCGCCGTGGAAACCGTCGACTTTATGACCGCACGTTGGGCGCACTTGCCTTATGAGCTGTTGGAAAAAGTATCCAACCGCATCATCAATGAAATCGCGGGCGTATCGCGCGTGACCTACGATGTATCGAGCAAACCGCCAGCAACCATTGAGTGGGAGTGATTCAAGCCTGGCACCGCCAGGCATTCGATAGCAAGAACATTTCCAGAAGCCCGCACAATCGCGGGCTTTTGCATATCTTATTTGGCATCTTTTGGCAGTCAGCGGAAGCCACAAGCAAAGCTTGCGAGTCTGTCGCCTTTCGCGGCGAGCGAGATTCTCTGGCACCTCCCCAAGTAAACATTGCCGAGCTGCAGTCGGCGATATGAAAGCGGGCAATCGAAGCATCTTGGCGAGCACCTTGCCCTGCAAGCTCCAGGTTGCTGGCGCTGTGCGATTTTAGCTCGGGGTGCCCGTTCTTTTCTTCATAGTCAAATTGATCCCGACATGTCACTCAGACTAATCACGGTTGCTTTCTGGTGCGCCACGCTTTACCTTAGGTTCCGACCAGCTTGTATACAAGTATAAAAGGGGCTTTGGTGCATGAATTATCCGTTAAAAGTTAGTCTTGCCCTGGTGGGGTTAGCGATCACAGGCGCGCTCATATGGAATACAGCAGATCGAAGCGAAGGGGAGCAGCCACTCAGCACCAGTAGCGTGTGGAAACCTTACGACGGAATGGCACAAAACAACGTCAATCAAGCGGATTATTTTGCGCCTCTGTTTATGCCAGTGTTGACCTCACCAATAGAGGGTTCTATGGCATTGGTAGCCGAAGGCCGAGTGGCCGGCATCTACTACAGTGCTGAGGACGCCAAGGTTGTGCAGGTTGCCGCCGAGGCACTGCGCGATGATATTCAATGGGTAACTGACCAGCGTCCCCAAGTCAGCACTGATGCGCCGCAAATGTCGCATGCCGTTTTGATCGGAACCATCGGCCAAAGTCCGCTGATTGATGGTTTGATAAGCGCAGGCAAGATCGACGTGTCTGCCATCAAAGGCAAGTGGGAGGCCTATGCTGCCGCAGTAGTGCACAACCCGCTTCCCGGCGTTGATCGGGGCTTGATTATCGCCGGCAGCGATCGTCGCGGAACGGCCTTCGGTGTTTTCGGTTTATCCGAATCACTGGGCGTGTCGCCCTGATATTTTTGGGGCAATGTGCCGGTGCAGAAAAAGCCCGCTCTCCATATCGGTGGCAGCCATACCCAGCCTTCTCCCGGGGTCAAATATCGCGGCATTTTTGTCAATGATGAAGACTGGGGCTTTCAGCCTTGGGCCGCAAATACCTTTGAGCCGGAGGTCGGCAATATCGGCCCCAAAACCTACGCCACAGTATTTGAACTGCTACTGCGGCTTCATGGCAATGTTATCTGGCCCGCAATGCACGAATTCCCGGTGAAGAGCACGCCTTTCTACGAAATCCCTGAGAACAAAGTGGTTGCGGATAACTATGCG
>Ga0079223_10002694_pt1 | contig 11047 bp, 11 predicted proteins | sample Stecom2011_FD_75072 | JGI IMG/M metagenome (GOLD analysis project Ga0079223, IMG submission 75072) | Agricultural soil microbial communities from Utah to study Nitrogen management - Steer compost 2011 | ecosystem: Environmental > Terrestrial > Soil > Agricultural land | place: USA: Utah...
ATCTCGAGAACAGCAGCCGCTTCATTGGGACTTCCTCCAGGCTGCATCGTAGAGGCGGGCGATCGCCAGATGCGCCTGGGCGAGATAAGCATTCAGGCGCTGTTGATGACGCTCAAGATGTCCATCGACTTGCACGCTCAGCGCTGCGCTGCGGGCGGTGATCGCCGTGTCTACCTGGGTCAACTGTTGCTCAACCCGCACTTGCAGGCGCTCGATATTGGCCAGGGCTGGCCGAATATCTGTGTGGGTCGCACTGATGTTATCTACCCGCGCTTTCGATTCGGTGAGCTGCGCAAGCGTGGTGTTAATGGCGGCGGCGTCTTTTTCGCTTTGCCAAAGGTTATGAGGAAACTCTTGCGCCGCGCGCCACATCAGAATGCCGCCATAGATACGCAAGCGCTCACGGTATTCGGCAGTATCTTCGCCGGCCGCCTGCAACCGCTGCATGGCGACCTGCGCTTCTTCCACGCGTCGATACAGCGCGCGCGTGGCGTCGTCGGCCAGCGCCAGATAATCCTGATGGGATTTAATGCGTTGTAAACGTGCGTCCAATTGCTGTTGGGTATCGCGCAGAGCTTGCAGCGTTCGATCCAGCGCTTGCCGAGCCAGTTGTTGCTCCGGTCCTTGTCGCAAGGTCTGCTTATCAATTAATAACTGACGATAGATCTGCAGCTTGGGCTGCCATGCCTGCAGGACGTCGCGCAGTTGCAAAAGGTCACGCAATTCCTGTATCGCCGTTTGAAACGCATTTTCTCCGAAGAGCTCATGCAGATAGGCCGAACGCGTGTTAACTATGCTGGTCTTGTCCAGCTTGAGCCAGTTTTGCGCCGGCTCGTCATTCACCTTCACCAGTGGATCATCGTGCTGCGCCCTGGTGGACTCAGATGGATCGCTCACCCGCGCTAACAACTCATCCGGCGTAAGGCTTGAGCGCAACTGCGCGATTAAGCCCAGCTCAACATTGAGCAAAGCTTCTGCCTCTTCATAAGCTGCAAGCGCTTCGCCTTGGGCGTCGAGTTTTTCATATGCAAAGGGCAGTGCGAGCAAGGATTCCTGCACAGCAGGATCCTGCAAACTGCGCTGGCGCAAAAGCTGCCAAGGCTTAAGTGCCTGGGTGTATTCCTCTTGCGCCAGCGCCGCCCAACCAAATCCGAGCAGCGCACGATTGGCCCGACTGGAGTTAAGGTTCACTTGGGTGAAGGCGTCGATGGCGCCGATATAACTTTTTTGGGCGAGATAGCTATAACCCATTGCGGTATAGGTTTTGTCCTGCAGCGCGCGATATTCCAGCTCAGCCTTAGAGGTTTCGGGCGGGCTGTCCTCGAGCATTAGCCAGAAGTGTCGGGCCTGCTCAAAGTCGTTCCTGCGGGCAGCGGCAGCGCCAAGATTGTAAAGCGTGTAAGGCGCCCAATGACGCAAAGCGTCAACTTGGGTTTTACTGAGTGAAGATTGGCTGTGCGCGGAAGATGCATCGGGTGAAGCAAGATGAATCTGCAGGTTGATCTGCAAGGCGTGCAATTCAGCTGCTAACACCGGATTGAATTCGCGACTGACGCGCGCAAAACTCTGTTGAGCCTCACGCCAGTGGCCACGCAGGTAATGCAATTTACCCAGATAAAACCAGGCCGCATCTCGCACAGATTGCGGGTGACTCGCATCTTGCAGCAGTTGGTTGAAGATGGTTTCCGCACGCTTTTCCATACCGAACGCGAGGCTGATACCCCCGACGAAAATCTCCGGATTATCGCCGTGCCCTTGAATCCCGCCCCGCGCACGAGCAACCATCAGCTCGCTCAAGGCGTTGAGATAATCCTGCTGATAGTAGTGATAAAGCGCGACACCATAGCGCAGATCAGCAACCTGACTTTTGGGCGCCTCAGCCAGAGCCGCTGGTAGACAACAACCAAGCGAAAATACGCCCGCAATAGCGATGCGCATCAGGCGGCGGCAAGTCGTCAGGATCGCCGGCCGCAAGCTGGGCAGGGAAACTACATCTTCCATTCTTTGATATCGAATAGCGGTTGCAGCTTGGTGGAGGAGTCGATAATACGCAGCTCCAGTACCAGCGGTGCCTGAGCTTTAGTGACCACCAGCTTCGCTGCACGCTTGTAATCCTGTTGCGGCCCGCGACCGGTGAAGAAGGCAGCGATTTCATGTTCGCCGGATTTCAGATTGCCGATATGTAGACGCTGAACACCACCGCGATAAAGCGCCGTAACTTGCTTGTCGGAATAGAGCTCACTGGCGACCAACTGCCCATCAATTTCCAGGCGCACCGCATCGAGCGCAAAAAAATGTCCAACATCCATGGAGACATAAACGGCTACCTGACTGCTGGCCGGATAGAGCAACTCCTCTTCGAGGATAAGTAATTCGCGATTGAGCGTTAATGCAGCCTCTTTCAGGTCTTCCAGTTGCGGAGCGATGGGCGCTTGATCCATGGATTCGCTACCGGATTGAGCCAGCGCTGCCTGCCCGCATATCAGCCATAGCAGCAAGATCAGCCACTTTGCCGGCAAGCTCCCCAAAACGTTGGTCATGACCATTCTCCGTAGGCTTTATCGTTATAGTTCTGCCAGATTTCTCATCGTCAATTGTGCCTGAGCGCACAGATGAAACCCGGAGGCAGTTGCCTCGCCTGTTGTTATAGGCGACAGCGGCCGCCATTTTAGAAGCCCTGTGGTTTATTAGGTGTGATCGCCAGCACACTTGCTCTGAGTGGCGAAAAGTATTTTGTCGTCGTGAGGGTGCACGGTCGAGATGACAAAAAGACTGTCACCAGAAGCAACAAAGGATCAGGCAAATATTAGCTAAATATCAGGATAGTCGAGATTGTCGTTTTATTCTTCTTCTGACTTCAACTCGTCGGGAGAGGCAAGGCCGTTGCTGTAATGTACATCACCCGCCGTGGTGATGATGATGGCATCAAAATTCGGCAGCGCGTTGATCAACTTCAAGCCTTTTTCCACCCCCAGCACAAACACCGTGGTCGACAACGGATCGGTATCAAAGCCGTTGGGGCCGATAACACTAACGCTGGCGATGCCCTGCGTGGATTTCCCGGTTCGCGGATTGAGGATATGGTGAACCCGCTCTCCATCGGGGTCGATAAAGTAACGCTCATAATCGCCGGAGGTGGAAATGGCGACATCTTGCAACGGCAGGCGAATCGCTACAGCGTCTTCAGCGCGTGGGTCTTTGATACCAACAACCCAGGGGCGGCCAAACCTGTCGCCCAGCACGCGACTGTCGCCACCCGCCGAAATGTGCGCATGCTTGATTCCCAACTCGCGCACCAGCGCCATCGCCCGATCCACGGCGTAACCCTTGGCAATACCACCAAGATCGAGATACACATGTGGATTGCCAAAATATAAAGTTTGCGCGCGGGTATCGAGATGAACAAGCCGGTAGTTGATTGCGGGCAGCAAGTCCTGTGACTGGCGCTCGCTGGGTTGCAGCCGCGCGCGGTAATCATAATAACGCCCGAGAGAGGCAAAGGTGATGTCAAAAGCACCGTCGCTTAAACGGCCGTAGGCTAAGGATTTATCAATAAGTAACGTGAGCTCACCGGAAATAGATAAAGGCGTCTGCTCACTGGCTTTTGGCGCCAGACGGTTAGCGCGCGACAGCTGGCTGGTGTCGATATAAGGACTGAATTCGGCGTCGATTCGATGCATTTCCTTCATCACCGCTGCAACTGCAGCGCTCGCTGTGGGCGGATGCTCGTGCCATAAAGTGACGCTGACGCGGGTGCCCATGATGTCCTGGAAGTCTGATAGCCATGCGGCTGCAACAGGAGAAGAAAATGACACTGCAGAGATCAGCAACAACAAGGCAAAGATAGGGCGCACGCAGTACTCCACGAACTTCTTGAGGCTCAGCTATGAAAAACGGGCAAGCGGTGAAGACATGATTTTATCAGCGCAGACTCGCCCCCCAATGCTGATAGAAGCACGAAAAACGACCCTGCATGGCAGGCAATTAAAGATTAGTTTCAACCTGATATTGCACCCGACCTTCCGCGTCGGTGCCATTTTCACGTGCAAACATCGACAGCCAGGCTTCAGCATTGATGGTTTGGGCAAAATCCTGTTCCATGGAGAGACTGCCAGCAATATTGCCACCGCCGGTAGCGGGGAAAGTGCCGTTTAAATCGAGTTGAACCGGGCCGTCCAGATGAAAGATTTTGGCATTCACGCCGCCTTGATTATCACCGTTCAGCTCTGCCGCATAACTGCCAATGGGCATCCAGTTGCTGCCGTTAAAGATCTGCGCTGATCCCCAACTGACGTTGCCACCCAATTGCTGCAACTGCTGGTCTTTAACGCGTAATTGATCGAGATGAATGGATATCTGTCCGTCGATGGGAAAAGGCACTGTCTTTTGAAAGAGCGCGGCGGGGCCACTAAAGTCTGCCTGATGCACCTCGAAGCTACCGTCCATAGCCACGCAAATTTCGCCGTTCATCTGCTGGCCTTCCTGTCTTGTCTCAACAGTGGCGCACGGACTCAGAACCAACAACGACAAGGGCTGTAACTGCCACCGCAGCTCGCCCAGCGAAATATCCTCTTGGTCAATCCGAATACTCGCCAGACTCGCGCTACCTTTCCACAAGCTGCCGGTGATTCCACTAAGCGCCAGCTGGTTCGTTGCACGAGTCATCAGCCAAGCGCCCCATACCGCAGGGGTTTGATAGATCACAAAACCGAGCCAGAGCAAAACCCCGAGTACCACCCAAAGTTTGATAGACGCACGGCGCCCTGATGCCGGAGATGTTTTAGTCGCGCTTGCCATAGGTCTCTCGTATCCCGATAAACGTGGTTAATTTTTTTGCAGACGAATATTGACCGTCACCAGTCCGGGATCATTGGTTGCGGCAATGGACAAATCACGGATATTGATATTGTGCTGGTACTCGATGTCGTACAGCCATTGCATCAGTGACGAGTAACGAACCCGGTCCAGCCGCACACGCACCTCACCGGCGGTGCCGGGCTGGAATCCGCTCATGCTCAGGCCGTTGGCTTGCAGACTGGTATCAATCAAGCGGCTGATGTTGTCTTTGCCCGCGCCCGCCTGAGCACCTTCGTTGCGTGCTTGTTTGATTCTTACTGCCAGCAGTTGCACCCGCCCCAGCGATTGTGTGGCTGCAGCGTTAGTTGCCTGCTGCGCTTCGCGACTGTCTTGCAGAGGTGCAAGCACCGCTATCCACAACAGGTACAGCAGTACCGCGAGGCCGCCGAGCAACAAGGTGGTCTGCTCGCGCCGGTTAAAATTACTCAGGTAGCTAAAGAAATTATTCATAGTTATTCGTCAGTTGTTAATCAGGTTTGTCCGGCAAGTGAGTTAACTCAGAGCTTGCTGACTTTGAGTCGCGCCGAGTGGAGTTCACCTTGAGCACTGGCGCTGAGCAGTTCCGCCTGCATACCTTGCTGCTCGATTTTGGATCGCAGTTGCTCGATCGCATTGAACGCATTGGCTTGCAGATTGATGTTAATTTCGCGGGTATCTGCAGTGTATTGGATGCTCTTGATTTCAATAGCGGATTCGCTCGCCATTGTCGGCAGCACTTCTGCCAACAGCTCGGTCACGCGCTTGGTGTCACCCACCGGCTGCAGTCCTCGCGCAATGCCAGTGAGCTGTTTCTCTGCATCGACCAGCGCACCCTGAGGAACCACCTGACGATAAACCACTTCCATCTGCCGGCGAATATCCAGATTTTCGTTTTTGAGCACCTGAATCTGGTAGAGCAGTACTGCCAGGTGGATTCCCAGACATATACCAGCGAAGACTGCGACAGCGCGCCAGACACGCCACCAGCGCTCAATAGGCAAGCGTTGGGAGAAATCCGCCTGACACAGATCAATACTGCTGCCGCTGTAATCAAGCTGCCAGAAATCAACCAGCACCGCTTTAACAACTTGCGCTTCGAGGGCGGGCGGCAGCAGTTCTTGCAGCTGAGCCAGCTCTTCAGGACTGGTCGCGCGCAGGGTAATCTGCGGCAGATCGTCCACTCGATCCTGTGCGGTCAGCAGCATTTCCAGCGCAATACGTGCGCGCGACAGGTCAACGCTGAACCCCTGCTGGAGTGCATGACGCACCATCACCACGCCTTCACTCAGCTGTAACGTCCAAGCATCATTTGCGATGGCCGGGCGCTCTTCTTCACCCTTTTTCGCAATGGGCACGACTGGTGTGACCAAAGGTAAGGTCAGCGGCGCGGACCAGCAGCGGGTTACTTCAACGCCGATCGAAGATAACTGTGCAAACACATTTTCGAGCCAGGCCTTTTCCATATAGGCGATGCTGACTCTGCCTTTGGCCAGAGGCCCCAATGCAAAATGGAAGCGATCCACGTCGCCGATGACCGTGTCTTCTAGCTGAAAGGGCAATAGGTTACGCAGATGCTTCTTTTCTTTTTCGTTGTAGTCGAGTTCACGCGTAATTACTTTGGTTCCGGGAACCAGCAACCAGGCCTGGTGAGTGCCTGCACCCAAGACTTGTTGCAGTTCTTCCAGCGAGCCGCTGTCAGCACGTTCGAGAAGCGGATTGCTGGCTGAATCCAGCCAGCACCAGTGGAAGTTATCCGCTGCACGGTTAATGTAAAGTACGAGGTGGTCTGACATATCGCCTTGCTTCGCTTGTTATTGCAGGAATTAAATTACTGCATATTTTGTGATTATTTGGGCTCTGGGTAACACTCAATAACTTTCAATAACTTTCAATGATTGGCAATAGTTCTGGATACAGCCTGAAATCGTGATGAACTGTAACCTAATCATCAAAACCGCCACTGAGCCGTTGTAACTACTAATCTAAAGCCGGCGCTGCAACGACCGTTTTGGCAGGCCTCATCAGCTTAGTAAGTATCATTACGTAAAAGAACATCAAATTTTTTTGTCGGATTACGTTTTAGTAACACCTGCATGCCACGCCGCTGCTCCACCATGTCGACCTGAATATACAACCAGAAATACTCGGTTTTAACCGCAAGCCCGTCGGCGACCAATTCACCCGCTGCCCCACCGGCCGTGCCCCAGGCGCTACTGAAGTCGTTCACCGAAGCATAACCTTCTATCGGCAACTGCTCCGCCAGACGTTGTGCGGCCATTTCATCGAGCGGCTGCAGCTCGTTTTTACCATTAAGCGTACGCAATAACTGTGGCGACAAAGTGTTTATGTTCATGCCACCGCCCTCACCAGGCAAAACTGTGATGTAGGGACGTAACAACATCATCAATTCAGGCGTCATATAACGCACTAAACGCAATTCATCGACACTGCGAAATGGCCCGTTGGCAGCGTTGTAGGGCGGCTCCAGCCCTTGGTAATAATAGGATTCAGCACCGCCAAACCCGCTTTGCTCTTCGTCTGGATCCATCCAGTCAACGATAGCCTCAAGTATCTCGATGGCCTGCTGTTCGCTCACCGGTAAATCAGGAAAGGTTTGCAGCAAACGAATAAAGCGCCGTTGTGGTTCGGTGTAACGCTCCGGGCTGTTAGCAGGTTTATCGGCTGCGAACGGCGCCCCGCCCAGACTATTCAGATTTAGCTGGCTGGTGGCATCCACAGCGCGCGCTAATATCCAGCCGCCATCTATCTCGAAAGGGACTTCGGTATCCCAGCCTTCACCGAGATAATCCACCTCGGGATTTTGATCGGCTTCTTCCAGTAATTGCAGTGCGGCGCTTTCCATCCCCAGTAGATACGCGCGAGCCTGAACGCCGTGCCAGCGGCTCTCGGCCCGCGCCAGTCCCAACTGAAAGTCACCCGCGAACTTGATACTCAACCCCGCCACCAGCGCGACAATCAATAGCGCCATGATCAACACAGCGCCACTTTGCCGCACTAAGGCGCGGCTAATGGGTAATGTCAAAGAGGCGCGCACTGCGACCCATCCCCTCTACTTCTATGGTGATTTCTACCACTGCAGGTAGCGCAGTGGCGCCCTCACTGCCGCGATCCTGCTGTGGCCAGACTGATTCCCAATCGCGGGTGTAATCCGGCCCTTCGAGTACACTTGGTCCACGCTGCTGAATCCACTCCAGGGGCAGAAAACGAAATTGCACATCGACAACATTTTCCAGCAATAGCTGTTGCAGAGCGGCGTCTTCAAAGTCCCGTTGATCCATTGGTACATTGCGTTCCGGCAAATAGTCCCGCCAGAGCTCACCCTCCACCAGACGATAGCTCACTTGCTGTAGATCACTGCGCAAACGCTCCATCGGGTTTACCCAGCCGCGGCGGGTAAAGAAAATAAGTATCTGTTCCGCATCAGTGCCCGAACTGCGCAGGCTTTCTGCTTCGAAACGAAAGCGCAAACCGCGCGGTCCCGGATCTGGCTTGAGCACCTGACGCATATCGGCAGCAATAATTTGCCAGGTTCGGTCCAGCTGATTGATTTCCCCCATCACCTCGCGTGTTCGGTAAGCACCGTTAGAAGCACCGTCGATCGCCTGATAAGACATAGTCGCGATAATGGCTGCGATGGCGAGTGCGATTAACACTTCCAAAAGCGTGAAACCACGCGCGTCTACGCCAGCAGTAGCACCCGTCTTAATCATTTATAAAACCTGCCAGGCGCGCCAGAGGTTGTTTAGCGGCGCGATTCTGACGCGCTACAGCGGAGCGATTGTTGGTGTTATTAGCACTCGCTGGCCCGCCGTAGTAAACCGTCACATCAATGCGGTAAAAATCCTTAATCACGCTCTTTGTTTCTTCGGCTTCCATCTCCCAATACCATTGGATTCCGCCCATGTTGACCGTGCCATTAGCCTCTTCCGGAAGTTTCAGGCTGGAAAAATGATGCTGCTGCAAGCGAATACGCGTCAGTTCGTTTTCGGCTACCCAATACGCCAGGGTTTTCTCACGAATGGACACGGTGCCGTCCAATTGCGTCATAACCAGAGTCAACATCGCGGGCAAAGCCATGGCAACGACGGCCAAAGCAACCATTACTTCGATGAGCGTAAATCCTCTGCCCTTGATTCCAGGGGCTTTTCCAATTTTCGAGGATTTCCCTGTTGAGGCTGTTACCCAATGAGACATCATCGTATAGCGGCCTGTGCATCAGCTTCTGCCTGATCGCGGTTCAGCCAGTGCAGTCCGCCCATCATATCGACCTCAATCCGCTGGACACTGTCGTCATTGGTAAAGCCATCAACCTGCTCATAGAGCGCAAGCTCAAAAGGCGTGGCTTCGCCGCTGGGGAAGAATACCAACACTGGCGGCGTGGGGGTGAGATCGGGATCATGCTCATAAGGCTCACCCTCGACCACCATGTCCACCTGAATACGCGCGGGAAGACAGCGCTCCGCCAAGGTTTCAGAGACTTCTTGCCACTGATTGTCACGCCGTTGCTGCCAGCGATAGCACCACTGGGAATTGATTGAGCCATTGACCTGCCTGGGCACAAAAAACAAACCAATGATCTGACTATTGAGGACTGTCTGCTCAGAAACGAACTGGGCGGTTAGCACCAGATCTTCAGCTTCTTTTTTTGCAACCGATGAGCCGTCGTCACCGCCAATCGAAAGCGATACCACCCCCAGCGAAAAGCCGAGGATCAGAATCACAATCATGATTTCGAGTAGTGTAAAGCCCTGCTGTTTACACTTACCCACTGGCTTATTCACAAACTTACCCTCAAGGTTATCCACAGGGCTGAGAGCGTCTGACGAGCGCCCTGCTACAGCCGCTTACTCTGATGCGGCTGGTTGATCCCAGATATTGATATCGGCATTGGGGCCTTCGCCACCAGAGATACCATCAGCACCCGGGGTATAAATATCGTACTCGTGAGCCTCACCCGGACTCAGGTATAAATAGGGGCGTCCCCACGGATCCTGCTGCAAGGTTTCGATGTAACCCGAGCTTTTCCAGTTGCGCGGAATGGGAGCTATGGATGGCTTGGTAACCAAGGCCTCCAGACCTTGTTCACTGGTTGGGTAAACGAAGTTATCAATACGATAGAGCTTGAGCGCCGTCTGAATAGACTTGAAATCAGCCTGAACTTTCTGGATCCGCGCCTCATCCGCACGATCGAGTACAGCCGGCGCCACGATGCTGGCCAGCAGTCCGATAATGATCACCACCACCATAATTTCGATCAGACTGAAGCCCGCCTGACGGCTGAGAGCGGCTGGTGAACTGGATTTAAAACCCTCAAAACTTTTCATAGGGGCTTTTGCATTCATAGTAATTTCCACATTCATAATAACTCCCGCGTTCATAACAACTCAGTAGAGGATCAATACTTTCGTTCGGTTTAAATCAAACTGTTCATTTCAAAAATTGGTTGCAAGATGGCCATCACGATAAGACACACTGCCAAGCCCATAAAGACAATCGTCAGCGGTTCCAGCAACCCCATCGCCATGCCCAACATCATTTCCAGCTCACGCTCCTGGTCTTTGGCGGCGTTATCCAGTTGCTCTGGCAGGGTTCCATTGGTTTCACCGCTGGCGACGAGTTGCACCAGCAGCGGTGGAAAGGTCCCGGCATTCTCCATTGCACGATGCAGGCTGCTGCCTTCGCGTACCGCTGTCGCAACCTGCTCACAGGACTCCTGCAGCAGTCTATTACTCATCACCTGCCCTGCAATATTCAACGCCTGCAGTAAGGGTACCCCGGTAGAGGACAGCAAACTTAAGGTCGCCGCAAAACGCGCACTGTTGATCTGCCGCACGAGATTCCCAACAACTGGCAAGCGCAGTTGCCAAACATGCCATTGACGCAAGCGCTTTTCATTCTGCAGAAGCCGACGGATGCCGATGATGATGCCGAAAATGGCAATCAAACAATAGATACCGTAATTCACAATAAAGTCACTGGTGGCAATCAGGGTCTGGGTTAATACCGGCAATTCCCGCTGACTCTGCGAAAAAATACCGACCAGTTTGGGCACCACAAACGCCATCAAGGCGCCGATCACCGACAGACTGATTACCAGTAATACCACCGGGTAAATCATCGCCATCTTCAAGCGCTGCTGCACCTGTTGGCTGCTTTGGGTGTAGTCCGCCAGCCGTTCGAGGACAGGCCC
>Ga0079223_10002697_pt1 | contig 11039 bp, 10 predicted proteins | sample Stecom2011_FD_75072 | JGI IMG/M metagenome (GOLD analysis project Ga0079223, IMG submission 75072) | Agricultural soil microbial communities from Utah to study Nitrogen management - Steer compost 2011 | ecosystem: Environmental > Terrestrial > Soil > Agricultural land | place: USA: Utah...
CCAAGCCTAACTTCCTCAATAGGTAGATATACAATTCCCAATTTTATGTTTACACCAAGTCCTCTAGACTTTTGGTCATAGAAATAATCGAAGTAACGCAAGGATGTTCCCAGTGTGTCCAGTAATGTTTCTCTATGGTTAAAACTTTCAATATACTTTGAATTTCTAATACCGATACTCGCACCGTAATAGAAGTTATTCATATAGTTTTCTGAATATCCGATATGGAATTCTCCTATCCCACCATCTGTTAATATTTCACGTTCGTGATACATATCGCCAGCTGTTAATCGAGAGTAATACTCTTCTGTGGAAGCATCATAGTCAACCGCAAATACATCGTATGCCAATCCAGTTGTAAAAGGTCTAGCATCATAAATATTATTCGGGTCAATCCCATAACCATCAGCCGCTAGAACATCCAATAGTGAGTAGAAGTTTTGACCTTCGTATTTTCTTGTATTATTAAAGTTTTTCAACCTTGTATAACCAACTGTAATTTGACCATACCTTCTGGCAGAGCCACCTCCACGAATTTCGTTTGTAAATACAGCACCTATTGCACCAACCGAAAGCTTATTTCGAGAAGCATCCGCCATCATGTCGTTATACGACCCCTTATTCGTTATAAAGGAATTATTTAGGGCGAATGTAAATCTCGAAGAAGAGAATCTAGCCAAACTCGCAGGGTTAACTTGGATAACGCTAAAATCTGCACCTAAACCACCGAAAGAACCTGCCATGGCTTCAAATCTTGCTGAGCCAAAAATATCGGTTGTACTATTACGCAAAACATCTGTTTCATTTTGCGCAAAAACAGTTGAACAAAACAAAACAGATGCAACTAACTTTAATATTTTTTTCATATTTATTTTCAAATACAGTACCTATCTTCTACCTGAATTACTTCCCGATGAACTTGGAGAAGAAACACTTCCACCACGTGGGCTTGAATTACTCGGTGAAACAGTTGTGCCTCTACTTGGAGAAACCGTTGAATTTCTACTTGGAGAAACCGTTGAGTTTCTACTTGGCGAATTATAACCACTTGACCTTGGAGTTGTACTCTGACGTGAAGGCGAAGCAGTTCTTGTGTCTGTACCTCTTCTGCTATCAAGAGCTGGAGAAGTATTCACTGCAGATCTATTCGGTTTATAATCTTGTTGAACTCCCGTATTTCGCGGTACATTCATATCTCTTCTTTGCGAAGTAGAACTTGGTCTCGTTCCGCCAACAGATTTTGAAGGAACAACATATTTCACATTATTATCAGTACTTCGTCTAGAAGTACCAGAAGTTTGATCGTTTACACTAAATACAGTACCATTCGTAACCACAGATTTCTTCATAGTTCCTGGATATGCGCTTGAGCGATTAGAAGAAGAACCCGATGTTACCCCAGTTCTTTTACCGTAAAAGGCATTATCATTGGAAGCCTGATTGTTGTTATTGTGATTATTCACATAATAACTTCCACCATAAGGATTGTAATATCCGTAAGGACCGTAGCTATAACCACCGTAAGGGCTGTATCCGTAAGGACCATAAAATCCTCCTCCACCTCCGTAATAAGAGTTATAATAGTAAGAACTAGCAAAAGGACTAATCATCCCTCCCATTCCATACATGTACCCCATACTTCCGTACATTGAAGAATACGGGTACCCAAAGCGGTATCCCATATAAGGATAGCCATAATGATTTCCTCCAAAATAATTCATTGATGAATAGGAACTATAAGACATTCCAAATGGCATATAGGAATTTATTAACATAAAACGATTACGTGCTGAGACCTGATTTATATTTGGGTCTTCATAACGAAATCCGTAAGTTCCTTTTTCTCTTGCCTTAAAAGCCGCAAAGGAAGTCAAATCAGACTCATCTCCTCCAGCGTTCAACTCAGATGGTTTTTGCATATAAACGTCATTCTCCGATATGTGATTATAGTTCGCACACGAAGCCAACAATGCTATTCCTCCTACTACCGATAAAATCTTTCCTTTTGCTTTCATAACTACTTTATTTAAATTTAAAGATAACCAATTATACCTAATATCCAAAATGAGTTCTTATTTTTGTAACGAATTTAAACAATTTTAAGTATTATTGGATTAAAACTCAATATTAAATACAACAAAAATCATTCCAAAAAGTATGGCAACAAAAAGATCAGAAGATTATTCTAAATGGTATAACGAAGTTATTGAAAAAGCTGATTTAGCAGAACATTCAGATGTGAGAGGATGTATGGTAATAAAACCATACGGATATGCAATTTGGGAAAACATGCGTGCAGTACTAGATGCTATGTTTAAAGAAACAGGACATTCTAACGCTTACTTCCCCTTATTCATTCCAAAGTCATACTTAAACAAAGAGGCACAGCACGTTGAAGGTTTCGCAAAAGAAGCTGCTGTTGTTACCCACTACCGTTTAAAACTAGATGAAAACAATCAATTAATCGTTGACCCGGAAGCAAAATTAGAGGAAGAACTTATTGTTCGCCCTACTTCTGAGACGATAATTTGGAACTCATATAAGAAATGGATACAGTCATATAGAGACTTACCTATCCTTATCAATCAATGGGCAAACGTTGTTCGTTGGGAAATGAGAACACGTTTATTCTTAAGAACATCTGAGTTTTTATGGCAAGAAGGTCATACGGCACATGCTACCAAAGATGAGGCAATAGCAGAAACAAAGCAAATGCTTGATGTTTACGCAGACTTTGCTGAAAACTATATGGCTATGCCTGTTGTAAAAGGATGGAAAACTGAATCAGAGAGATTTGGTGGAGCAGACGACACTTTATGTATTGAAGCATTAATGCAAGATGGGAAAGCGTTGCAAGCTGGAACATCTCACTTCTTAGGTCAGAACTTCGCAAAGGCATTTGACGTTAAATACGCCGATAAGAACGGAAAGTTAGAATATGTATGGGCAACTTCATGGGGAGTTTCCACACGTTTAATTGGTGGACTAATCATGACGCACTCAGATGACGAAGGATTGGTACTACCTCCGAAGTTAGCACCAATTCAAGTGGTAATCGTTCCTATTCATAAGACAGAAGAGCAATTAGAACAAATTGATGCAAAAGTCAACGAGTTAAAAAATAAGTTAGTTGCAAAAGGAATCACTGTTAAATACGACAATGATGTCAACAGACGACCAGGATGGAAATTTGCTGAATACGAAGCAAAAGGAGTTCCTGTTAGAATTGCAATGGGACCTAGAGATTTAGAAAACAACAAAGCAGAAGTTGCTAGAAGAGATACAAAAGAGAAAGAAATCGTTAATTGGGATAACATCGAAGCGCATATAGAGAAACTATTAATAGACATTCAAGAGAATTTATTTAATAGAGCAATTGCCTTTCGTTCGGAAAACACAACGGAAGTTGACACTTACGATGAGTTTAAGAAGGAACTAGAAGAGAAAGGTGGATTTATATCCGCACACTGGGATGGAACTGCAGAAACGGAAGAATTGATCAAAGAAGAAACAAAAGCAACCATTCGTTGTATTCCTTTTGACTCAAAAGAAGAAGCAGGAGTATGTATTGTTACTGGAAAACCATCAACAAGAAGGGTGTTATTTGCGAAAGCTTATTAATATTTACGTTATTTACTTTAATTTTGTAAAAAAAAGTGTTCTTTAAAACATATTGATAATCAACAAGAAAGGAAATAAATTTAAAATATTTGAATTTTTCTCTCAAATAAGCTTGCTGTATCAAAAAAAGGTTTTATATTTGCACTCCGAAATTCAAAGTAAACAACGGCCCGTTCGTCTAGTGGTTAGGACATCAGGTTTTCATCCTGAAAACAGGAGTTCGATTCTCCTACGGGCTACAAAAATATTCTAACGAGAATATTAAAAAATTGAAACATTTAAACCATTTAAAGTGGATATCTAATTAAGACGGGATTGAAGCTTTAAATATGGCCCGTTCGTCTAGTGGTTAGGACATCAGGTTTTCATCCTGAAAACAGGAGTTCGATTCTCCTACGGGCTACTTTATATATACTTTATAATTAAAATTTAATATGGCAAATCATAAGTCAGCACTTAAAAGAGTAAGATCAGACAGAGCTAAAACTTTGTTAAACAAATACCAACATAAAACAACGCGTAACGCTATTCGTAGACTACGTGCAATGACAGATAAAACTGAAGCTGAAACTTTGTTTCCATCTGTTGTTAGTATGATTGACAAAATTGCTAAGAAAAACATTATCCATAAGAAGAAAGCTGCAAACCTAAAATCTGGTTTAGCTGCCCACATTGCAAAAATGTAATTCTTTGAGATAATTCTCTAAAAATATTTACAGGGAGTCTTAACAGGCTCCCTTTCTGTTTTTGAGGTATTTTCTACATCTGAACTCCCTACTCAATACAAAGCTGGAAGTCCAACTACTACAGCCGCTAAAACGTACTTTGGCACAGCACTTGCTCTATTCCAATTAGTTCATCACAATAATATTAGAATTGAACAGAAAGAACTCTATAATTCACATTAATATTTATATATTTGTGTAAGAAAAATTGAAGGGTTTTTATTTATAGAAAGATTGAAGTTTTAAAAGTAAATCACAAAAGTGAAAATTCTAAATTTTAAAGGTTGAACAAAATTAATTTTTTGAATACATACAAAACTGTAAAACTATGAAATTGAAAAAAAATCTTTTAGGAAAACTAATTTTCACCCTACCTTTAGCGATGATCTCATTCGGAGTATTGGCGCAGGATGGTGAAAACTTAATTGATAACCCAAGTTTTGAAAATGCACAGAATAAAAAAATCCGTCGTGTAGGAGATATTGAAAAAGCAAATGGTTGGGTTTCTGCAACTGGAGCGAGAGCTGACTTATATTCAGCAGAAGCAAAAGAAGAAAGCGTTATGACGCCAGACAATATTTACGGTAGTGAAGATCCAAAAACGGGTATCAACTACGCAGGGATTGTTGCTTACTCATACAGAGAGAAAGAAAATAGAACCTACTTACAAACACAACTTTCTTCACCAATGAAGAAGGGGATGCGTTACAGAGTTCAATTCTATATTTCGCTTTCAGAACTTTCAAAGTACGCTTCTAATAGAACAGGTGCTTACTTCTCTAAGAAACCGTTAGGCGGAACAGATAGACAACCTGCGATCATTACAGATGAAACACATATCGAGCATCCAAATCAAGTTATCTTCAACGGAATGTACGGTTGGGACTTAATTTGTGGTGAGTACGTTGCTAAAGGTGGTGAGAAATACATGACTATCGGTAACTTCACAAATGAAGACGGTATAAAAACTGAAAGAGTTCGTAAACCAAAAGATGCTAAAGGACAACAAATCATTGCTGCATACTATTACATCGATGATGTTTCTGTAGAATTATTAGGTCCAGACGAAGACTGTAACTGTCAATATGGTGACGAAGCTAAGTTTGAAACTTTAACTGTTTACCAACGTTCAGCTGAAATCAATGCGAACATGTCTGCTAAAGAACAAGTTGAGCAATACAACATTTTCTACGCAGCAGGTCGTTACGATGTTAGAATTGAAGGAGAAAAGACTTTAGAAGCACTTGTTAAGTTAATGACAGATAATCCAAGTATGAAACTTGAAATTACGGGTCACACTGATAGTGAGGAAGCACAAAGTCCAGAAGACAAAATACTTTCAATCAGAAGAGCTGAATACACAAGAACGTTATTAGGAGAAAGAGGAGTGGATGAGAAACGTATTTTTGTAAACGATGCGAAAAGTTCAATCTCTGCTCCATTTATTGATAGTGAAGATGATGAGAATTTAAAAGATGCTAAGAATAGAAGAGTATCTTTCAGAGCGCTTTAATTCATAACTTAAATTTAAGTTAATACTAGAAAACGCCTCCTTGTGAGGCGTTTTTTTATGCTGTATTTCTTTATTCAACCTTCCACTCTTTATAGAATTGCAACAGAAAGTCTTCCATAAACTGTGTTCGTTCCATAGCCATTTTCTTCGCTGTATCTGTGTGCATCCTATCCTTTAAGAGTAAAAGTTTTTCATAAAAGTGATTAACCGTATGCGAACGATCTTTTACATAACTTTCTTTAGTTTGATTTGTCTTCGGCAGAATTTCAGGTTCGTAAATTGGACTACCAACACTTCCTCCATAAGCGAATGTTCTCGCAATTCCAATAGCACCTATTGCATCTAGGCGATCTGCATCTTGAACAATTCTACCTTCCAAACTTTCCATTGTGTCTGCAACACCACTTCCTTTGTAGGAGACGTTCTTAACGATATAAGTAACCGCGTCTATAGTTGATTCATCTACTCCGTACTTAACCATCATTTCTTTAGCAATAGAAGCACCTAAATCAAAATCACCACCATTGAACTTATGGTCCGAAATATCATGCAACAAAGCAGCGAGTTCAACTACTAAGCTATCTCCTCCTTCCTTTTCATGAATTTTTAATGCATTTTTTCTTACACGGTCAATGTGATACCAATCGTGTACTGTAGCTTCATTTTTAAATTTCTTTAAAATCTCCTGCTCAATTTCTTGAATAACTTCTTTCATATTACTAACTTGTAATAAAATTAACCTGTTTAATTGCAATCTTAAAATTAATTAAAACAAAGCAACCATGAAATATATCGTAAAGAATCTGGCAGAATACTTTGAGTACCATAAATTCGCAACAGAAAAACCGGATCAATTTTGGGCGGATATAGCAAGTGATTTTGTATGGAAGAAGAAATGGGACACTGTTTTAACAGGAAGTTTTACAGATACAAATGTCAAATGGTTTGAAGGCGGACAATTAAATATTACAGAAAACTGTATCGATCGACATTTGAAAGAAAATGGGGAGAAAACCGCAATTATTTTTGAACCTAACAATCCTGATGAAGGAGCGAAAAACATTAGTTTTAACCAGTTGTCAGAAGAAGTAAATAAGATTGGAAATGTTTTAAGACAAAAAGGAATTCAAAAAGGTGATCGCGTTTGTATTTACCTACCAATGATACCAGAATTGGCATATACCATGCTTGCTTGTGCACGTATTGGTGCAATTCACTCTGTTATTTTCGCAGGATATTCTTCCAAGGCCATTGCGTCAAGAGTGAATGATGCAGCTTGTAAAATTGTCGTTGCTTCCGACGGATCATACCGAGGAGAAAAACAATTGAATCTAAAGACTATCATGGATAAAGCCCTAGAGGAATGTCCAACTGTAAAAAATGTTCTTGTTGTTAAAAGAACAAACAACGAAATCCAAATGCTTGCAGGAAGGGATGAATACCTTGAAGATTTAACAGAAAAAGCGGATGTGTTTTGTGAACCAGAAGTTATGGAATCGGAAGATCCCTTGTACGTATTATATACTTCAGGTTCTACAGGTACGCCAAAAGGAATGGTACATACGACAGCTGGGTACATGGTGTATACAGCACATACTTTTATGAATGTTTTCCAATATCAACCAAAAGATGTATTTTGGTGTACAGCTGATATTGGTTGGGTGACAGGACATTCCTACATTTTATACGGTCCCTTATTAAATGGTGCGACCACTATTATTTTCGAAGGAATACCATCCTATCCCGATCATGATAGATTTTTTGATGTCATTGAAAGACATAAAGTAACTCAGTTTTATACAGCACCCACAGCAATTCGTTCAATCTTAAAACAAGATATCGCAATGGTTGAGAAGCACGATCTTTCTTCTCTAAGGGTATTAGGAACCGTTGGAGAGCCTATTAATGAAGAAGCATGGAATTGGTACCATAGAAATATTGGTAAGGAGCGTTGTCCTATTGTAGATACTTGGTGGCAAACAGAAACTGGAGGAATTTTAATCTCTCCTATCCCATTTTCTACACCAACTAAAGCAACTTTTGCAACCTTCCCATTACTTGGAATTCAACCAGCACTTATGAATGCAGAAGGCGTTGAACAAGAAGGGCCACTCGTTGAAGGAAATCTTTGCATCAAAACACCTTGGCCTGGTATCGCCCGTACGGTTTGGAATGACCATCAGAGATATCGCGATACTTATTTCACAACTTATCCAGGCTATTATTTTTCCGGAGATGCTGCCTACAGAGATCCTGCAGGATATTATAGAATTACAGGAAGAGTTGATGACGTTGTAATCGTAGCTGGTCACAATCTTGGTACAGCACCGATAGAAAATACAATTAATCAACATCCACTTGCATCAGAATCGGCAATAGTTGGCTATCCGCATGAAGTAAAAGGAAATGCACTCTATGCTTTTATCACCTTAAAAAAGGCAATAAGTGTAGATAAAGAGGAGGAATTAAAACGAGAAATCAACGAAGCTATCTCAAGTGAAATAGGTCCAATTGCTAAATTAACCAAAGTACAATTCGTTAAAAGTTTGCCAAAAACAAGGTCTGGAAAGATTATGCGAAGAATTTTACGTAAAATTGCAAATAACCAAACGACAGATTTAGGAGATACATCAACTTTGATAAATCCTGAAGCTATTCAGGCAATCATTGATTCTAAAAAAGATTAAAAATGAATGTAAATACAAAGATTTTAGTTAATTCTTTAGGAATTCTAAGCGTAGTTCTGATTATATGGATAGTTTATCTCATGAATTACAACAAACAACTTCGCGATGAATATGAAGATGTAGAGGTGAAATATGAAGCTACTGATGGATTCTTACGATTGATTCAACTAGAACTTGAAGTTTCGAGAGATAGTGTTAGGCTATTAGAACAACGCATGGATAGATTGAAGAATGATTTTGAAACTAAAGCAGGCAATTAATATTTCACTTGGCCATTAGAAATATCTACGATTTCTCCATTCAAACTCACTTGAAGTTGCCCCTCTAGGTCAGAGGAAACGATTTGTCCTTCAATTGTTTTATCGTCAATAATAAAGGGATGAGTTTCATTCAGCTTCCATAAGTTCTCATTGAACAACTGAAAGTAGTACGCTTCTCCTTTTTGTTGAAAGTCGTTTAGGTTTTTATTTAGAACTGCAATCAATTCAAATATCAATTCTTGAATTTTAAAGAATTTTCCGGTTTCCAATGATAATGAAGTAGCTCTCGGTGCGTTAAATTCCTGTTGATTAATATTTACACCAATTCCGATAACAGACCTTCTTTGCGAAGATGACAGTTGATTTTCAATTAGAATACCCACCATCTTTTTGTCATTGACCATGATATCATTTGGCCACTTTACCTTCACATCATTCACATACCCTTTTAAAAACTCCTGAATTGAAACTGCAACAATGTGATTAAGTGAAATAATGTTTTGTATTTTCCAAAGATTTAGGTCGGCCGCAATGCTTAGCATCAAGTTAGCGAATGGCTCTGAATGCCATTCTTTCATTCTTTGTCCCCTACCTTTTGTTTGAATATCAGCATGTAGGACAGTTCCAGAAGAAACTCTTCCGTTTTTAAATTCATTTAGAAGGTATGGATTTGTACTTTCCACACTTTCTAAATGAATTATTTTCTGTCCTACAATAGGAACTGACATTCTTAAGCTTTATTTAAAAATTATTGCTTATTTAAAACATAAGCATCTGCTAGTGAACCTTCAATGATTTCTCCTGCTTCACCCAACATTAACAAATGATTTTCACCAACTCTATATTGAGGCTTAGCAAGCTCAGACTCAAATGTAAGCGTGATTTTAGAACCAGCTGCATCCCATTCAAACTTTCCTGACTCTTCAAAAACAACTTGATCCTCCTTTGACGTTAAGTAAACATACTTGTAATGAAAAGTTTCATCTTCATTTAATGTAACTTCGGCTTCGATACCTTCACAATCTGCACAAGGTAAAAGTCCTTTATACGTTCCTGACCAGTCAAGAGAAACACGACTATTGTCACCATGAGAAATATCTCCCTCCACTGTTGAATCATCAATAATTTCTTCTGTTTGCTCTGTCGAATCATCTTTAGCACTATCACAAGCAAATAAAAAAGTTCCCATCACAAGAACTAACATCCATTTTAATTTCATTATTATTATATTTTATTACAATCTAACAAAGTTAGTCGATAAGTTATACACTATTTAAGAGTATTAAAATTCTATTGTTAAAGAATGTTACAAAACGTAGTGGTTCATTAACTTAGGTCAATTTCTGTAATATTAGGATTCTTTCTAATATCATCTATAACCAATTTTAACTTCGAATCTTCTGAAAATTCAAATCGAATAATATACACAAATCCATCCTCGTTCCTATTATAGGTAAATTCATAAACCTTCATTCTAGGAATCTCCATAATAGACTTATACAGTTCATTATTATCAACCTTATCATTGGTTACGACACGTAACTCCCTGTATTTATGCTTTTTAGAAACCATGTTTTCAATCGGTTTAAACAACCATAAAATAGTTAGAGCAATTGCAGTAGTAGCCCCTGCAGCAACAAACATACCACCACCTGTTGCTAAACCTATTGCAGAAACCGTCCAAAGTCCGGCCGCAGTCGTTAATCCACGAACGACACCTTTACGAACAAACAAAATTGTTCCTGCGCCAATAAAACCAATTCCCGTTACCACTTGCGCTGCAATTCTTGTTGGGTCAAACCGCATTCTTGGATCTGTAGAAGAATTTAAAGCTTCAAAAGCTGCATAATTAGAAACAATCATAAACAAACAAGCACCGACACTCACCATCATATGTGTTCTTAGACCTGCAGCCCAAAACTGTCTCTCCCGTTCTAATCCAATAAAACTTCCAAAAAGTGCAGCAAGCCCCAAGCGTAATAAAATGTCAACTTCTGATATCATTCTTCTAAATAGATTATTAACTAAATATAAAGATATGTATTATTTTCGAACCTAATTTTTTGGAAGAAGAATTTCTTTTTTTGTTAAAATTCTCGAATTATGCTTTGTGAAACAAATAAAATGATTATAATTGCAACAATGTTGCATTTGTAATGATTTATAAGATGAGAATAGCCCTTTTAATTTTAACTTTAATTAGTAGCCTATATGCTTGGAATCAATCGATTTC
>Ga0079223_10002698_pt1 | contig 11037 bp, 11 predicted proteins | sample Stecom2011_FD_75072 | JGI IMG/M metagenome (GOLD analysis project Ga0079223, IMG submission 75072) | Agricultural soil microbial communities from Utah to study Nitrogen management - Steer compost 2011 | ecosystem: Environmental > Terrestrial > Soil > Agricultural land | place: USA: Utah...
CATTGAGATTCGATATATTTACGGTTTCCGCAGCAGCCGATCCGCTTAAAACCAACTTGCCGTTTATATCAAACATTTCGTACCGAAGAACTTTGTGTGGTAGTGGGTAGTCGATCAGTATAAAATCTTGAGCAGGATTTGGATAGACCAGAAAATAATCTACTTCCTTATTGTCAACTCCTACAGAGATATTTTCCTCATCTTCTTCGCCCTCTTGCTCACCTTGTTCATCTCCTTCTCCTTCGATCAGAACGAGGGTTGTATTGGAAGGAGGTGCATTGTAAATATCAATATTTCCGGAAGGCCAAAGCACTTTAATACTATTGATTGTGGCTTCTTGACCCAACCCAAAATGTGCTGTAAGACTGCTCATAAACTTAAACCCATCGCCGCTTATTACTTGTCTCATAAAATTACCTGAAGGCGTATAAACTGTTATAGTTGAGCCTATTCCGTTTGTATTGCTCTCTACTCCCTGGGTAACAACTTTCACATAATTATTATCATTGCCTAAGTTTAGAAATAACTGTCCATTATTTACAATATCCAGGAATCCGTCGTTGTTGAGATCGCCAACAGGGCCATTACCACAAGGAATCATCATCCGTGTAAACGTCATATCGCCATTGTTGTGCATAAAAGTATTTCCCATTCCAAGAATATCGATATACCCGTCATTATCGAAGTCATGGCAAATATTCTCCCAACCTCCGCTCGTAACCAGATCTATTCCGCTTCCCGCTGTGATATCCACAAAAGTGCCGCCGTCATTTCTAAGCAATTTATGCCCTCCATCCGAAAAGGAGCTCACTCCTATCATCACATCCATGTCGCCATCGTTATCAAAATCTCCCCATGCAGACGACCATGCCTGCATAGGATCGTTTAAGCCCAGCGACTCACCAACTTCGGTAAAGGTCCCGTCCCCGTTATTTCTGTGGAGTTCATTGATTTTAGCCGGTGAGTTTCCACCCCGACATTTTGAAAGAAATAAATCCATATCGCCATCATTATCATAATCAATCCAAATCGAGCCATAGTTACCGCCCTGCGGCAAATCCCCGATTCCACCTTGATTGAAATGAAGGCTATCTCCATCATTCATAAAATACACATTGGGTTGCACGTCATGGCAAACAAAAACGTCGAGGTTTCCATCGTTATTCAGATCAATACAGTTTGTACGCTGCGAGAAAATGTATTGGGGATAAGTAATTTGCCGATAAAAGCTTCCGGTTTCATTTGCCAATAAAAATGACACTCCACTTCCACCACCCAAAACCAAATCGTTGTACCCGTTGCCGGTAATATCGCCGGCTGCCATACTCCAAGATGGGAAATTTCCCGGAATCTCGGACGGCACGTTTTCCATATTTAACGCCCCATCAGCTGTTTGATAAGTAATCTCTAGCGTTTTAGCCGAAGTTATAGCTACAATATCGTCCAGATTATCACCATTCATATCAACCACGCCCATTTTGGTACCGATCCCGGAAATTGGTATTGATGTAAAGCCAACAGCCGGCATTTCTTCTTCAGATATCTGAAAATCAAATCCGTTGCTCGACCATCTATTATCCCATGCCAGGAAATAAGTAACACCTCCTGTAAGCATACCGGTCCATGTGGTTAACCAATTTACTCCCGGTATATCATCAGCACCGCCAAAGCACTCCAGCGCATCGCAATTTCCGGTATAGATTTGAAGTCGGGTATCGCCCCCAGCATTTTGCGGCAAATTAGAAGTGATTGAAATATAAGTATTCACTTCGGGAGTGAACGAATACCATTCCCCGTGGGAAGGCAATTGCCAACCGTTGTTTCCATAACAAGTTGGAGTCGGCAGATCGCCGCCGATGGCTTCAACGGTATAAAATCCTTGATCTAAACTTAGTTCAATTGCTTCAGAACAGGTGCTTTGAGCAAAAGCGCCTGCCGAAAAAAGGCAAAGATAAAGCAGTAAATGTGGTTTCATGGTTTCAAATTATTGGTTTCTAAATTGCTATAAATACCTTATTAACATGGTTCTAATGAGTTTATATAATCATAAATAAGCTGAACTCCTTCCTCATGGACGACCGTTCGCCCTAAAAGTGGCATACGCGTATCTTCGGATACTGAGATAAGCCTATAAAACAAGGCCGATCTATCCGGATTACCTCCTGTAATAATGTAGGTGAGCTCCGGACTTATAAACGATTGGGGCTCTTCACAAATCCCCATTATTGCGGGGTTTACTGTTTCTTCCCACGCAAATCGAATAGAGCGATAATCACAATGACTTCCTGTACGATGGCAGTGTGCGCAATTCATATCCAGATATGACCGGACTCTGTCTTCGAGCAATTGAGAGTCATCATCCCAAGGCACCACGGTTTCGATATTGGCCGGGAAATTATTTTTGAGATACCCCACTTCGACCCATTTTATGAGCTGATTTCTAACTCCTTCGGGATAGAGAAAATCAGAGTTAATATTTTGTGGTTTCGGCCCGATTAAAAAAGGTGTGTCGCCTACTTTATGGCAAGTAAAACACTCTGATTCAGAAGGAATTTCATAGTGGGCAGTTCGGGACACACCTTCAGTGTCAAGCCAGTTTACAAGCGTAGTGCTACCGCTCATATCGAGAAACGCCTCGGTTTGTTCTTCATTCCAAACATACTCGGCAAACTCCCATTTATCATTGCGCAGAAACATAAGTCGGGTTTCTATAATGCGCCGCAAATCTTGAGGTTGTACCCGATCATAATAGAAGTTTTTAATAAAAACAGTTCCGTTTTCAAAATTTAAGGCATTGTGGTCACCATTGTATGTGGCTATTGCTGTGTCGGGCATCCATACAAATCGCAATTTATGGGCATAATCACTAAAAAGCGGCGTAATTACATCGTATGGCAAAACACCATTTACCGGTTTTTGGTTCTTCATATCGCCTTCAAAAAAATGATATTCTGAGAGCGTTTGATAGGGAACTTCATCCGGATTAAATACAACCGGCGATACATTTGGCTCAACTGGCTTAGGGTCAGGCACAGCATCGTCATCAACTTCGCATGCATTTATGCATACCGCAATTACCAATAAACAAAATCCGTATGCATAGTATTTCATAAGAGTATCTAACTCAAAAAATTTATATCGGACAGCAATTTACCAAAAATAGAGATAGCGACCTATATTGATTTTATTTATTTTCATAAAAAGAAAATAGATTTTTTGTTCTTCAAGGCCCATTCAGTTCTGGTTATTGCACAGAATGGTTTAATAACCAATAAATAAATTCCTTTTCATTACCTTTATGACGTACCTAAATAATAATCGGATGGATTTCACGAAAGAAGAATTTTTCGCATACCTATTGCTTTATGCCGCCGAAGCCGATTCTGTAGTTTCTTCTGAAGAGCGAGACTATATTTTGGGAAAAGTGCCGGAGGAAACCTATTCCCGTGTTCATAAAATATTCCTAAAAGATACGGATACTGAGCGCATTGATAGGATAGTTAAAAATGTTAAGATGGGTAATTACAGTCAGGCAACGCCTTACGATCTTATCTCGGAAATTAAAAAAACAATGACCATCGACGGCGAACTCGATGCTGTTGAAACAATTTTTCTTATTGGAATTCGCAGACTTCTTAGAAATTTGTAATAATCATCAAACCCTCATTTTCCGATAGCATTAATTTTATGCTTTCGCAAATAAATTTATCTATTCGCTCCAAAAGTTTTTCTTTTTTCCGGCTTCTCTAATTGGTTACTCTTTAACTTTCCGTATGATATTTCACAAAACGCATCAACGATGTCTCGTTTTAATTTTTATCCTAGTTCTTGTTTCAACGTTTGCAGAAGCACAAACCGACACTATTTATTTTAACAAATACAACATTATAGTCGGAGAAGTAAAAGAAATGAATCGGGGCGTGCTGACCGTGAAAACAGCATATAGCGATTCAGACTTTAAAATAGAATGGATTAAAGTAAAAGGTTTTAAATCGGATAAGCACTTTACAGTTGCATTAAGCGATCGATCCAGTCTGTCAAATGTTCAACTCAACTCTATCACCGAGGGAAAAATATCTCTAACTAGCGAAGAGGGAAATCAGATTATTGATATAGAAGACATTGTATACATCCGCCTTGTCAAAGACGGATTTTTAGACAAGCTGTCCGCATCTATCGACATCGCATACATTATTACTAAATCGAATGATTTACAACAGTTTAATATGCGAAGCACCTTAGGATACAAGAGTAAGAAATGGATATTTGGAGCGTCGTACAACCAGGTAATAAGCACACAGAAAACGGTTGAAGCCACTAAGCGAATGGACGCTGCAGTAAGTGCCAATCGCGAGTTAAAAAACGGCTTCTTTCTGGGCTCACAAGTAAATTTTCTCTCCAATACCGAGCAGCTTATTGACTTGCGAACAACCGGAGTTCTTGGAGCCGGATATTACATTTCGCGCACCAATAACATGTACTGGAACGGATTTTTAGGACTGGCTTTTAACAATGAAAGTTATACTCGTTTGCCGGATTCAGAAGATCCGAGCGACAATAAAACGAGTTATGAAGCGGCCATCGCAACCGAACTAAGCCTTTATGATATCGGTGATTTAAATTTATTGACAAATGTAGTGTGGTATCCAAGCATCACCGAAACAGGCCGCCATCGGATAGATTTAAAATTTGATGTGAAATACGATTTGCCTTTCGACTTTTACATTAAGTCGGGGATTACTCTAAACTATGATAATCAACCAACTGCGGGCGCATCATCATCCGATTATGTTTTTCAAACCGGATTCGGCTGGGAGCTTTAATATCCTTAACTTTGCACTCTAATATTTTTCAATATGAAACGGGTAGTTGTAGGTCTTTCTGGTGGTGTTGATTCGAGTGTTGCCGCATATCTTTTAAAAGAGCAAGGCTATGATGTAATCGGGCTTTTTATGAAAAACTGGCACGATGAATCAGTTATTCTCGCCAATGAATGTCCGTGGATTGAGGACAGCAATGACGCGATGTTAGTCGCACAATCATTGGGCATTCCTTATCAAGTGATCGATTTAAGCGCAGAGTATAAATCGCGGATTGTAGATTATATGTTTGCAGAATATGCTGCCGGTCGCACACCCAATCCGGATGTGCTTTGTAACCGTGAAATCAAATTTGATTCATTTTTAAAAACTGCATTATCCTTAGGTGCCGATTATGTTGCAACCGGACATTATTGTCAAAAGGAGGAGGTTGAAGTGAATGGCAAAACGGTTTATCGCCTCCTTGCCGGAAAAGATAAAAGCAAGGACCAAAGTTATTTTTTGTGTCAAGTTACTCAAGAACAATTAAGTCGGGCGCTCTTCCCAATTGGTCATTTAGATAAATCGGAAGTCCGTCGCATCGCTCAAGAACAAGGTTTTGTAACGGCAGAAAAGAAGGATTCGCAAGGCTTATGCTTTGTCGGGAAAATCAGTCTCCCTGATTTTTTACAGCAAAAGCTGGAGCCGAAGCAAGGCAAAATCATCGAAATACCTTCCCAAAATATTACTAATGGCAGTAATCTTACCGGAGTGGAATTGCTTACCGAACCCCATCATTTTAATGCATCACAAGGCGAAGTTGTCGGAGAACATAGCGGTGCCCATTATTTTACCATTGGCCAACGAAAAGGCCTGAATGTAGGTGGTAAGGAAAAGCCGCTTTTTGTGATTGGCACTGACATTGCCGAAAACTTGATTTATACCGGTCAAGGGGATGATCATCCCGGCCTTTACCGAAAAGGATTGCGTGTGAGCAAATCTGAAATTCATTGGGTACGCGAAGATTTGGCAATGAAACCGGGCGAGACAAGATCGTATAAAGCGCGGATTCGATATCGCCAACCGCTTATAAATGCAGAATTGCAATTTGATGGCGACACATTATATGTATTGTTTGAAGAACCACAACGCGGTGTGGCACCGGGACAATTTATAGCATGGTACGATGATAATGAAGTAATTGGCTCTGGGGCTATATCCTAATTCCGTTTTTACCAAAATTCATGGTTCTAATTTATTTAAAATTCATTATATTTAATGGTTGATTATTAGGTGAGCATTAAAAGGTTTTAATGAAGAGGGGAATCTCTAACAAACAATGGTCTTTGATCCAAAATTAACGTGTAATTTGAATATCCGAAACCATGAAAAATGTTGAACAATACATCCGCAGTTTTCCTCAAAGCATTCAAGACAACCTCAAAAAAATTCGAAGAACGGTCTTGCAAGTCGCACCTTATGCCGAGGAGCGAATAAGCTATGGGATGCCCGCATACAAGCTCAATGGCAAACCACTGGTATATTTTGGAGCGTTCAAAACACATATAGGTTTTTACGCTACGCCCAGCGGTCATGAAGCTTTCGCCAAAGAGTTATCCTTTTATAAACAGGGCAAAAGTTCGGTTAAATTCCCTCACGACAAACCGATTCCCTTAAATCTAATTGCGCGAATAACCCGATTTAAAGCCGATGAAAGTGAGTTTGCGAAACTTTAAAAAGATGAGGCCTTTGCAACATTTAGAATAAAGTGAGTAACTCTCTTGACAATCATGCGAATAGGACGGCGCATTTTCTAATAAATCATCCGGATGATGAAGAATTTAACTTATTGAAAATTAAGGCTGTCCCGCAATTAAAGAGTTCAAAAACTTCTTAAACTTATTGGTATTATACTTTGCCATTCCTTCATGTGACATTTGAATTGCACCCTCTTTGTCAAAAACAAAAGTTGCGGGAATCGACGACGCATTGAGCTCGTCAGGAAGATTTTGACCCAATCGATAAATTGGAAAAGTAAATCCATGGTCTTTTTTAAACTGCCGCGCTTTTGCAAATTCTCGATCGGTAGACAGCATTATAAAAGCCACATCTTCCTTATTTACATCTTCATAAAGACCTTGGATACCCGGCATTTCAGCTCTGCACGGCGGACACCACGTAGCCCAAATATTCAAAAAAACTACTTGTCCGCGAAATTCTGATAATGAAACCGGGATATCATTTTCATCGATAAAATACGCTTCAATTATGTTGTCTGAATGAGTTTCCTTGGTATTGGGCTGAATGATACCCGTAAACAATATCCCTTGTTGAATTTTTGAAATTACCGGACGGTACCAGCCCGTAAGCCAAAGAATTAAAACAATTCCAATCGTGGCCGCCCATTTGAACGCTTCCTTCTTATTCTCTTTTTTCATAGCCTAAAATAATGGCAAACACTTAAAATCCGGCTTTAATATACGACCATCCGGCTTCCTGCTTTAATACCACTTCTCCAATACCCATCGGCACATAACCCGCCACGTCGAGGATTTCCGATTTGTCGATATTCTTGTTTTTAAGTGTGTTTTCACAGGCTATAAACCTTACTCCTTTTGCTGCTAAAGATGCGATTTCAGATTTAAAAGTAGATTTGGATTTTTGCAAATAATTAATCCCGGCTGAATGTACCACCACTTCAAATTCCGCATCAGGCCATCCTTCGGTCAAGTTATTTAGCTGTCCGGTCAGGGCCTTATGGCTTTTAAGGTCATTATCAGTGAGCTGAAAGACAATTTTATGCCTGGCACCCGTATCTTGAGCGGAAATTTTTACCGGATTATAAAAACCGGCTAATAATATTGCAAAAACTGCAATACCTGTTGTGCGGAGTAGTTTCATTTTATATCGTATCAAAAAAGGTTCAAAACTTGCTTAAATTCTGTTCTGCTTTCGCTAAAAAGCGCATTTAAGGTATAATTACGTTATAATCCAACGCTTGCAACTGGAAAAGTCGAACATAGGCATTACCAACCACCTTAATACCAGGCAAAAGCTCTGATTCTTTAATACCCATTCTGTCGAGTGCTACCCTACAAACGGTAACATCTAAATTCCCGTCTAAAAATGGTTTTATGAAAGCGGCCAGTTCTGTATCCTTTTTTAAATCAGTCACAATCGGACCCCAAATTAGAATTTCAAATTTTTCAATTTTAGCTTTGTTTTCTTTTAGGTTGTCATAAACCATAAAAGCTCCTTTTAATTGACGTTCGGCACTCACCCCAAAAGCCATTTTTGGAGTTTTACTCAAATCAATTATTGTTTGAGTGTCCAATTTTTCAGATACAGGATTTTGGGCAAAAGCCGGTACGAAAAGTATTCCAAGTAAAGCTACTAAGGTAATTTTAAGTGAATTATACATGTCTATTCTTGTGTTTTTCATATGCCGCAAACTTACGGATTGGTAGCCGGCTTCTTGGTAACCTAGGTTACGCTACCCAATCGAAATGATTCAGGGTCTGCTGAAAAACAGGCTCCTTTAAAGTTTATAATCAAAATGATAATGATGGTTGCCATCCTTGATCTCAATTTGCATTGTTCCTGAAATCCCCGATAAACCTTCCGTGCCTGAATCGGGAACAACTTCCAAGATAAGTCGATCCTTACCGCGATCCATTATGCCAAAGTGTTGAAGAACAAAACTCCCCAAATTTCCATCGAGTATGCCCTTCACTCGTTCAATAGCGACATATCCGGCCGATCCCTTAGTCGCAGTACGCACCGAAATCATTTCACCTTCACTTTTAGCTTCAAGCTTACCATGGAAACTCTTTTGGAGCCGGAGTCTGCCAAATTGAAAATCATTCTCTCCGGCTATAGAAAACTCTTTTGGCTCCATATTTACTTCAAATTTTCCTGTTGCTATCATTTTATATCGATTTGATTATGTGCATATTTATGTCCAATTCCGACTTCTTCTTTTTTTCCATGACATAATAAACAAACCCCCTAATCACGTACCATTCAGGGGTAGAAATTCAATTTTGTTACAAAAAACCAATCACTTATGAAAAGTCTTTTTAACCCTTATCTTTGAATAGATTTAGAGAATCTAAACAACAGAAAAGCTAAAGTGTTGTTTAATAATAAGAGATGATTCAAAAAAAGACAAAATGGATAAGTGGATAGATATTATTAAATACGCTAATAACGGATCGGGGAAACCTGACCGTCGCGTAGAAAAAACGGATGCTGAATGGAAAGCCATTCTAACTCCGGAACAGTATAGAATTACACGTCAAGCAGGGACCGAACGCCCCCACAGTTCGGATATGTGCTCACATTTCGAGCCCGGAATTTACGCATGCGTATGCTGCAAAACCAAACTTTTTGACGGAAGTGAAAAGTTTGAAAGCGGAACCGGATGGCCTTCATTTACGCAGCCTTTAAAGTCGAACTTAATTAACTACGTAAAAGATACAGCGTATGGGATGGTCCGAATTGAAGCGACCTGCAATACTTGTGATGCCCACTTGGGTCATGTATTTCCCGATGGACCCGAGCCAAGTGGCCTGCGATACTGCATGAATGCGGAAGCACTGGAGCGTGTAACCGAAACAGAGAAGAAAGCAGTGTTTGGGGGCGGATGCTACTGGTGTACAGAAGCTGTTTTTGCGGAACTGAAAGGTGTTTCAAGTATCAGAAGCGGATTTAGCGGCGGAGATATTTCAAATCCAACCTATCGCGAAGTATGCAGCGGAAGAACCGGACATGCCGAGGTAATAGAAGTGACCTACGCCCCGGAAGAGATTTCGTATAAAGAGCTTTTGGAAATGCACATGCTTACCCATGACCCTACGACTTTAAACCGTCAGGGCGGCGATGTGGGCACACAATACCGAAGCGTTATTTTCCATAAAACCGAGCAAGAAAAACAAGAAGCCGAAGAGGTTATAAAAGAACTAGGAGGCAGTTTTCCGGACAAAATCGTTACCGATTTAAAACCGTTAGATGTGTTTTATGAAGCGCAAGCCGATCATCAGGACTATTATGCAAATAATAGTGAAGTGCCTTATTGCCAAGCTGTTATAAGCCCAAAACTTAAAAAACTAAGAGAGAAATTTCAATCAAAGTTAAAATCGGCGATACCGGTTTAACACATACTCCAAGAATATATTTACATCACCCAAAAGCACTCCGGTAGTAGGGAGTGCTTTTGTTTTGGAAAAGATGTTGATATTTGACCTAAAATCCGGCAAGTTGACACCCATAGAAATTCGAACCGTAACCGTTACCCGATATATCACCCCGCTGCGCGAAGGTGGCTCGCTACCTGCACTTGCCGAAGCCGATGATGATTTTAAATATGTTCTTAAATTTCGCGGTGCCGGCCACGGCGTTAAAGCTTTAATCGCTGAACTTTTAGGCGGAGAAATTGCGCGTACCTTGGGTCTGCGCGTACCCGAATTGGTTTTTGCACACCTCGACCCGGCATTTGGAAGAACAGAAGGCGACGAAGAAATTCAAGATTTGCTCAAATTTAGTCAAGGATTAAACCTGGGATTGCATTTTCTTTCCGGTGCCATAACGTATGATGCCGCCGCCAACGATGTGAACCCGCGCCTCGCTTCAGAAATTGTATGGCTTGATGCGTATACTACAAACATTGATCGCACCGTTCGAAACACCAACATGCTCATGTGGCACAAAGAACTTTGGCTTATAGATCATGGCGCTTGCTTTTTCTTTCACCATTCGTGGGATAATTGGGAAAAGCACACAATCAGCCCATTCCAACTTATAAAAGATCATGTCCTACTCCCCTTCGCATCCGAATTAGACGAAGTTGATGCCGATTTTAAAACCAAGCTACCCGATGACAAGATTCGGGAAATTGTAAACCTCATTCCCGACGACTGGTTGCAATGGGATGATACAGAGCTAAATCCCGAAGAAATTCGCGAAGTATATTTTCAATTTTTAATCAGGCGACTTGCCCATTCTCAAACTTTCGTAAAAGAAGCCAATCATGCAAGAGCTTAAGTTTTACGAATACGCCATAATTAGGCTCGTACCCCGAGTTGAGCGTCAGGAGTTTATGAATGTCGGCTTGATTTTATATTCCAAAGACGGCAAGTTTCTTAAATCTCGCACGCATTTAAATCCCGAAAAGCTATCGTGTTATAATTCTGAGCTGGATATAGAAGATCTAAACCGCAACCTGGAGGCTTTTAATGCA
>Ga0079223_10002699_pt1 | contig 11037 bp, 8 predicted proteins | sample Stecom2011_FD_75072 | JGI IMG/M metagenome (GOLD analysis project Ga0079223, IMG submission 75072) | Agricultural soil microbial communities from Utah to study Nitrogen management - Steer compost 2011 | ecosystem: Environmental > Terrestrial > Soil > Agricultural land | place: USA: Utah...
TAATGAATAGTTTTTTCCATAAGGTCGAATGGAACTGGCTCGCTACTCCACATGGCATAAGAAATTAGTTCTTCAAGCTCTTCTTCCTTATAGTTTTCCTCATAATATATCTTATCATTCTTAAAGTTGTAAAGTTGCTTCAATATCATGACATTCTCGGTGATAGTCCCTGTTTTGTCTGCACAAACAACAGTTGTACTCCCTAAAGTTTCGACAACATTACTTCGTTTGATGATGATATCCTCTTTCATTAACTTCCAGGCTCCCAAAGCCATGAAAGTGGTGAAAGCTACCGGTATTTCTTCTGGTAGAACAGACATTGCCAAAGTTAAGCCAACTAATAAACTCTCCAGTAAATCTTTTGTTTGGTAATAACTATAACCCCAAACCAATAAAAAGATAATTCCTCCAATAACAGCCATCCATTTTACAAAGTTTGTAATTTGTCTTTGTAAGGGTGAGTTTTCTCCTTCAATCTCCTTAATCGACTCACTGATTTGACCTAATTTGGTTTTTTTACCGATTTTCTCAACTTGAAAAACAGCCAAACCAGAGGAAACTAAAGTTCCGCTATAGACTTGATTGTTGTCTGAGTCACTATTTTTAAAGACGGAGTAACTTTCTCCCGTTAAGGTAGATTCATTCACAGAGAAGTCGTTGCTGTGAACAATTTTTCCGTCGGCATTGATCATTCTCCCTTCAGAAACGATACATAAATCGCCTATTGTTATTTCATGCGTTGGTATTTCTTGAACTTTTTTTTCTCTTACGACCGAACTTAGGGGTTCGTTTAATTTTTCTAATTCCTCTAAAGCTTTGATACTTTTACTATCTTGATATAATGAAATCGCAAAAACTGCAATGATGGCGATAAACATAAAAAGTGCTTCGCCATAATCTCCAATGAGCACATAAATAATTGAAATCGCTATCAATATCAATAGCATAGGTTCTTTCAGTATGTGCAATAAAAGAATCAGCCAAGAGGATTTATGATGTTGTTTTAACTCATTATAGCCATGCTTTTTATGAGCTTTTTCAACCTCTTCTTTGGTTAAACCTGTTAAATGGGTAGGAATGTTTATCTGCATAAATTAAAGTTAAGGAAAAAAATGGTAATAATGAAATAATGTATTTGAAAATAACATAAAAGTGATGAAGTTCATAAAACAAAAAAGCTAACTCTTCGGAGTTAGCTTTTAATTGTGATAATATTAATTTACCACAGAGTCTAATTTTTACAAAAGACCTATTCTAAATAGTGAAGGTTAGAATTTCACTAATTTTGAAGCACCTGTTTTTCCTTCAACGAAAACTTGGTAAATTCCACTTTGTAAATGAGATACATCGATAGTTGTTTGTATTCCATTAATGAAAGACTCAGCAACAATTTTCCCGCTTAAGTCAACGATTTTGATTGCACCTTTTAAGTTTTTATCACTTACAAGCGTCACGAAATTATTTGTTGGGTTAGGATGCATCGCTACATTTAGTTTTGTATCTTCCTTAATTGCTAAAGCACCATTGTCTTCTGCTACTAAATCAGCACGCTGATTTTCTAAAACACCACGCATTAAAGCGATTTGCTTATTTGTAAAGGAGTTTTGACAGCTTTCATCTGAATAGTCCATGTAGTTTTCCCACATATCAGGTAAATCTACACCATAAATATCGTCGTTATCACACGTGTTTTTATGAATACAACCTGATTCTTGACTATTTTCTGTCGCATTTGGTGTATCCTCAATTCCATCATCTTCTATACAGTTTTCAGCATCTCCCCAGATGTGACGTAAACCAAGGTAATGACCTACTTCGTGTGTAACAGTTCTTCCCAATACTTCGTAGTCTTCAATTCCTACGGTAGGATTGTTGCTTCCGAAAAACTGATATTGAACAACTACACCGTCAGACATGTTTCCCACACCTTCTTCTGGCCAGTTTGGCATATCAGCAGGTGGCGTTGCGTAACCTAATACCATTGGTATTTCTTGATCAAAGAGTACTAGCGCCATATTGCAAACCCAAATATTCATATAGCGAGATTGATCCCATGCGTCACTTCCTCCTTCAGCAGTGTACTTAACTTTTTCTGCAATTCCGCCACCGTCCATCATTCCTGTAAAATCTAGGAAAGAAGAGGTTGTTGTTGAAGTTCGTGTAATACCTGTTGTTGGATTTCCTTGAGGGTCGAAAGCTGCTAACTCAAATACGATGTTTAAGCCTTCACCTGTAACGATGTTGAAATCAGACCTCATATTTGTCGTATCCGCATTGGTACGATTGAAATCATCGTTTAATATTTTTATTTGATTGTGAATTACACTGTCTGCAAGATTCATCTCAGGTCTAGTTTCATCATAAACTACGTGAACAACTACTGGGATTCTTAAAGTTTCATTGTTTTTTAGAACAACTCCTTCTTGAGAAGCTTTAGCAACCTCGAAAGCATCTTTTGTAGCTTGAATATATCCAGGCTGAACAGACTCCCTGTATTGCATATACTCTTCAGTTGCACATTTTTTAATTAAAGTTGGGGTATTCTGACCATAAATTGCAAAGGTCATGGCAAAAACTCCAATAGAAAGTAATGTTTTTTTCATTTTTTTTGGTTTAATGTTTTAGTTTTCACGGCAATATATATATATTAATTTATATAGGTGACAAACAAGTATATAAAAGGTATAGAAATAGGATGGAAGGTTTTTTTAAAAAAAATATCTTTGTTATCATGTAAAATATTTTAGCTTTGTTTAAAACTATTGACACATGCTTTGGAGTTTTATTAAATTAGAATGGCGATCATTTACACGTTCAGCCTCATTTGGAACAAATTTAGCCTTAAAAATATTTATCGGATTTGGAATTTTATTTTATTCCGCATTGTTTTTAATGCTGGGAGTATTAGCTTTCTATGAAATTCAAGATAATACAGGACAAGAGCCCTTGACTGTTATTAATAGTTATTTAATCTATTGGTGGGCCTTTGATATAATCTTCCGTTACTTTGCGCAAAACACGCCTGTAATGAGGGTGAAACCATTGTTGACATTGGCCATTTCAAAGAAAAGAATCACGCATTATTTATTGGGGAAATCTGGATTTACATTTTTTAATATTTATCCTTTATTCTTCCTAGTGCCTTTCTCAGTTACTTTGCTCAGCGAAGGTTACTCAGTTGTTGGTGTAATTTCTTGGTTCGTTGCTATGCGTTCAATCACTTATTTTAATAATTATTTGAATTTAGCAGTGAACAACAAGACGGCGATATTTGCCGCTGTTGCACTTGTGTTTGTTGGAGCAGGAGTAGCTCAATACTTTGGCTTTTTTGATATTACACTATTTACCACACCCATTTTTGAATCTTTCTTTCATCATCCTTGGGTGGTTTTATTTGTTGTATTAGCAACTGGCCTCATGTATCAATACGATTATAATCATTTTTATAAAGCATTGTATTTAGATGAAGCAGTGCAAGAAAGTAAAAGAAACTTTGACTCCACGGATTACTCTTGGTTGTCTAAGTTTGGTTTAATGGGAACGTTCTTAACAAATGACTTGCGTTTAATTTTAAGAAATAAGCGTTCAAAAAACACACTTTGGTTGACCTTGTTTTCATTATTTTATGGATTCTTTTTCTTTAATGATCCAATTTATATGGACAAACCGATAATGATGGTCTTTGCTGGAATCATTATCACAGGTGGGTTCATGTTTACATTTGGGGGATTTGTTCCTAGTTGGGACAGTTCACATTATCCATTCATGATGAGTCAAAGTATTCGATACAGAGAATATCTTTCGTCTAAATGGTGGTTGATGAATGTGGTTACTTTTATTATGATTATTGTTTCTACTTTTTATCTTTATTTTGGAGTAGAAGTTTATATGGCCATTTTCTCTGCAGGAATTTATAATATTGGTATAAACGCTTATATTACCTTGCTTTCTGGTGCGTATATAAAAACGCCTATCGACTTGGAAAGTGCTTCAAAACCATTTGGTGGTAAAAATGCCTTTAATGTGAAAACGGTTTTATTAACAATACCCAAGTTAGTGTTACCGGCCTTGATATTCGGTACATTCAACTTTTTCTTTGATAGTTCTATTGGCTTTTTTGCAGTTTGCGTTACAGGACTCTTAGGATTGTTATTTAGAAATGCTGTTTTCAAACAGATTGAGAATATTTATAAAGAAGAAAAATACGAAACAATTTACGCTTACAAACAAAAGAATTAGGAAGACTATGATTAGAGCAGAGAATTTAAAAAAGACATATGGTGATAAAACTGTTTTAGCACTTGACTTGTTGGAAATTCCATTCGGGCAATGTTTTGGATTAGTTGGGAACAACGGAGCTGGGAAAACAACGTTTTTTAGTTTACTTCTAGACTTAATTGCACCATCAGAAGGTCAGGTTACCAATCAAGGTGTATTGATAGGAGAAAGTGAAGATTGGAAGTCTTTTACCAGTGCATTCTTAGATGAAAGTTTTTTGATTTCCTACTTAACACCCGAAGAGTATTTTTACTTTGTTGGGGAATTAAGAGGAGTTTCCAAGCAAGAAGTAAATGATTTTCTCCTACCTTTCCACGATCTTTTCAATGGGGAGATTTTAGAGCAAAAGAAATATATTCGTGATTTATCGAAAGGAAATCAAAAGAAAGTTGGTGTTGTAGCTACTTTAATTGGAAGTCCAGAGGTGATCGTTTTAGACGAACCTTTTGCAAATTTAGACCCAACAACACAATTCCGTTTGAAAGCCATTTTTAAGAAAATTGCGGATGAAGGAAAACAAACCTTGCTTATTTCTAGTCATGACTTAATGCATACAACAGAAGTTTGTGACAGAATCGTTGTGCTTGAAAAAGGAAAAATGATGAAGGATCTTGAAACTTCTCCTGAAACACTAAAAGAACTGTCGGCATTCTTCTCTGGTTTATCAGACGATTTAAAGGTTGCTGACCAAGAGGGATTAGCTAATAGTCAGGTTGAGAATCAAGAAGAAGAATAAGCTAAAAGCTTACTCTTCGGACTTCAAGAAGAAGATGACATAAACTAAAGCGCCAGTAATAATCAGCATGACAATAATCCAGAAGTCTAACCATGGAAGGTAGTCTTTGCGTTCGACAACTGTTGGTGGATAAAAGTTTTCTGGACCTTCGTCTATACTCGTTTTTTGGATGTAGTCTTTACTTAGTTTGTATCTATTCTTGATGACCATTCCAAACTTATTCTTAAAGCTGATTTTAATTAAATTCTTCGCATTGATTTCGTGATTGGTGCTATTGTATTTTTCTATTACCGATTTACTGTTCTTATTGTAGTGCAATGCGGCAGAATAATAGAAAAACGCGTTAGTTATATAGAAATTCTTCCTCTGAAAATCACCCATTTCTTCAAAAGCTTTGGACAGTAAGAAATCGTTTTCATCATGGAGAATAGAGAATTGTCGGAAAACCGAATCTATCGCAAATGCTACTTCTACATATTTGTTGAACTGTGGTGATTCGTCTTTTGCGTAATAGATTAATGTATCATCCTTTAAAATCGGAAAAATAAGCTTATCATCGTAGTAACTAGGGTCTTGCTTGTGATTCTCACTTGCTGTAACGAAATCCTTAAAAGCGGTTTTAAAACTGTATAACCTTTGTTTATTCTCCTGAAAAGTTGCTTCGTTGAATGCTAATAATTTATCGAACTTCTTGTATTTGTAAAGTGCTGTTCTGTAAAGGATCTGTGCATGTTTTTCTTGTAAAGTATCCGTGTTTAATCGAGCGAAACTATTGTAAGCTTTTTCAAATCTTTTTAGGTGAACATTTTCAAAAGCAAAGAATAAACTGTCTTGTGCATCCCATTTAGGCATTGGCTTAGCCACCATTCTTTCAATTCCTTCGCGCATGTATGCAGGAATTGCTGGTTGTCTATCATAGGTAAAAATCTCAAACAAGTATGTGTCTTCAATTTTTGGTGGAAGTTTGGATTTCTTCTCTTGAGAAAATACGCCAAAACTATTCAATGTAATGAAGATAAAAACCAAGCTATGTAATAAGTATCTATTCATCAATTCCACCTTTTAGCAATACAAATTGTAAAATATTCAAGCCCATTTTTAACGCAGCCTCATGTTTTTCAATTGGGTCATTATGTACAGATGGATCTTCCCAACCATTCCCTAAATCGGTTTCGTAGGTATAGAGAAGTACCAGTCGGCCTTCTATTATGATTCCGAAGGCTTGCGGTCGTCCGTCGTCGTGTTCGTGGATTTTAGGCAATCCGTTGTTAAACTTATACTTCTGATGAAAAATCGGGTGGGAGTAAGGCAATTCAACCAAATCGTAATTCGGGAATAATTTCTTAAGCTCCGGACGAATAAACTCATCCATTCCATAGTTGTCATCAATGTGCAAGAAGCCGCCTGCAAAAAGGTAATTTCTTAAATTTTCTCTATCAGAATTAGAAAACACAACGTTTCCATGTCCTGTCATGTGAATAAAAGGGTAGTTGAAAATTTGTGGACTTCCCACTTCAATGAAGGGAACATCTTTGTCTATTTGTGCGCTTAATTGCTCGTTGGCAAATTTCGCGAGATTTGGAACGGAAGTAGGATTGGCGTAATAGTCTCCACCACCGCTATATTTTAGCACAGCTAGTTTATACAGCCCTTGACCAAAAGAAAAGGACATTATTAAAGTAAAAATTAGACTGACGATTAATTTCATTTTATTCTTCGAAAAATAATTTAACATTCATACAAGCATATACACCTGCAGTTTCTGTTCGCAAACGAGTACTCCCCAAAGTTACTGCTTGATATCCATTTTCCAGTGCCAATTGCACTTCATTTAGGGTGAAATCACCTTCTGGTCCAATAAGTATTGGCGTATTATTTTCTGTCCAGCGTTTTGAGTTTTCTTTTAATTGTTTAAAAATAGTTGTATTCCTTTCTTCCTCCTCGTAGCAGTGTGCAATCAAACCATTTGGGTGATTCACAATAAACTCTTCGATGGAAGTTAAGGCATTCAATTGGGGTAAGAAAACGCGATTAGACTGCTTTGTCGCTGAAACGATAATTTTCTCCAAACGTTCCTGCTTTATCTGCTTTCGTTCAGAATTTTTACAAAGTATAGGTGTAATTTCATGAATTCCTAACTCCGTTGATTTTTCTAAAAACCATTCTAATCTATCATTGTTTTTTGTTGGTGCAATTGCTATGTGAATATGGTGTTTGTCTGGTTCCGCTTTTGTGAAAGTCACCTTTCTTACAACTACGTTTTTGGGGTCACTATAGGTGATTTCTCCCGTGAAGATAACACCTGTTCCGTTGATGATTTCCAATTGATTTCCAGGCACCATTCGCAAAACCTTAGCGGCATGCTTGGATTCTTCAGGTGGAAGTATGATTTCTTCAACTTCTAAGGAAGGTATGTCAATAAAAAATCTTCTCATTAGTGCATCAATAAATATAGTAATTCTCGCATTAAGTCGGCGTCAGAGCCAGGACCCCGGTTGATTCCTTTACTTTTTAAATCATATTCTTGTAAGAAGGAAATGTTTTTCGCAGTTTTCTTAATGGAGTAAATTTTCATTGCTTGCATCAATTCTTTGGCAGCAGGAAAACTAACACGTAAACCGCTCATTAATGAGTTCATGTCCTTGGACGGTGAAACGTGTGCCTTCATCATACGTTCATGAAACCCAAATAACAAAGGAATAATCATGGTGATATGCGTTGCTTTTGGATTTTGCTCAAAATAATTGATGATTTTATTGGCTTTTAAAGTGTCTCTATTGGCAAAAGCATTGGTTAACTCAAAAGCATTGTAGTCTTTTGATATCCCGATATTTTTCTCAATATGTAATTCATTAATCGCCTTTTCATCGCCTAAAACGATTGTTAGTTTATCTAACTCACTAACGATTCTTCCCAAATCACTTCCTAAGAACTCCACTAAAAGCATGGTTGCTTTTTGCGTAATGGTATATCCTTTTTCTTTTAAGTAACTTATAATCCAAGCATCTACTTGGTTTTCATATAACTTTTTACTTTCAAAAACAACACCATTTGCTGCTATGCTTTTCACGAATTTCTTTCGTGTATCAGCTCGCTTATGTTTGTGTGCAAGAATTAAAACTGTGCTACTGGTTGGATTCTTAAAATAAGGTTCCATAGCATCCCAACTTCTCACATCTTGTGCTTCCTTAATAATTACCAATTGGCGTTCAGCCATCATGGGATAGCGCTTGACTTGTTCAATAAGTTGACCCAAATCAACATCTTTTCCGTAGAGAATTGTTAAGTTAAAATCTTTTTCATGATCTTCAAGAATGTATTCAGTTGCTGCCTCCGTAATTCTGTCAATAAAATAAGACTCTTCCCCATGTATTAAATACAAAGGTTTGGTCTCTTTCATCTTGAATTGTTTAATAATCCCTTCCACGTTTTTTGCGTTCTCTATTTAAAACTTATAAAGTTAATAATTTTCGTTTGATGGCGGGTTATCTGTTGAAAACTTTCCCCCAATATTTATCTATCATTTGATTGAGTTCTAATGATATTTTCATTTGATAAGTGACCAAGGCAAATATACAGCAGAATACTCCTGAAATGATTGCAGATAGAATAATGGACTCAAATAGTGTTGGGAAATACAAAGGCATTCCTATCGAAAAAGCTAAGAATAATAGGAGTAAAATATATTCCTTTCTGAATGGATGCATTTTATATTTCACCGCAATAAAAGTCGTTTTTAAGATATTGAATATCAACATGGAAATGGCAGTTGACATGGCCGCACCAATGATGTCGAACTCTTTAATTAAATACAGATTCAAAGTGATGTTTAAGGCTGCTAGAATGATGAAGAACAAGGTGTTTACTCTAAAGTGTGGGGAATATGAAATGATGGTGAAGTTGACGCTGGTAACCATTTCAAATAGTTTGGCAATCGCTAGGAATAGAAACACTGTTTTAAAGGCAATTAAGTCATTTCCGTTGGTCATCACCACAAAAAAGGTATTCATATTCATCCAAAGAACAGAAAAAAGTAGGATTCCAATGATGAAGAGGTTGGTTGAGGAACTTTTGTAAATTTTATAAATTTCATGAACTTTATTATCCTCAAAGGCTTTTGAAATTATAGGTCTTGTAATTCTAACTACCGCGTTTGTTGGTATTTCAATAACGACTGTCAGGAATAAGAAAATGCTGTAATATCCAACTTTCGTAGGAGAGAGTAGCAGTCCAATCATTACCAAGTCGATTTTATAAACCAGTATTTCACTCAAGTGGTTTAATGAACCGTAAAGCATAAACCGAATCATCTCGATATGCTTCTTTTTCTTAACTTTTCGAAGTACGCCTCTGTGGAAGTCTAGGGCATCAATTCGCTTAAGGTAAACCATTAGCCAAATCAATACAATGATGTGATAAACAACCAGTAACCAGCCTGCGCCTTTGTAACTTACAACTGAGAAGTAACTCAAAAGAACAATGGTCGGAGCCGCAATTTTTACGCTAAAGTTGGTGATGATATCAGGATAAACGATACGTTCGTAATTATAGGCTTGTGCACGAATTACCGTGATGTAAACAAGTAAAATTCCTAAAGGAAATATCGCGTAGAGGTTATTCGCTATTTGTAGAGAATTAAAGCCGCCTTTTTCTAATAATTCAAAGAAAGGAAGTTTGAAAAGATAGAGAATGATTGAAACGAGTACGACATTCACTAAACTATAAACGGCAATCAGACTCAGAAAGCCTTTGATGCCATTGTTTTTGAAATACGGGAAATACTTGTTCACCAAGGAGTGACTTCCTAGCGAAAAGAAGGTGCTAAATAGGGTAGCGGTCGATAGAATAAATTGAATGTTTCCGTATAAATCCCAATAAAGTGGATAGATAAATAGCGTACTCAAGCCACCTAAAATGATGCCTGCATAGTTGACTAGAGAATTTTTTATGCTTTGTCGCTGAATTATACCCACTCTTGAAATTGTTACAATCTGTAAAAATAGAAATTATTGCATTATTAGCTAATGTTTACGTGTGTATAATGGCTTTAAATGATGGATTAGCTGCGTATTACTCTATTTCGACAATACCGTAAATTTGATTTTTCGTTGATTCCCTTTTTCATCAATGACCGTCAACCAGTGTTCTCCAATTTCGGAGGTATATCTTAAACGATGATTTCCCTGCGTTTCACCGAGGTATTGATTGTCTATATGCCAGAATAACTTTGCGTTTCTATCGGTATGTGAAGCTTCGAAAATAATGGGTTGTGGCGTTCCTTTTAAATCAATTGTTCCCACTAAGCGACTGTTGTTTTGCGGATAGATTACGCTGAATGTTTGCTCTTGCGTTCCATCTTTACAGTTGGGATGATAAGGTGGCAGATCTTTATAGTTTGGATGTGTCATTTTATAAAAATAGGCCTGTAAAGGTGGTAAAAGAAAACGTGAAACGGATTTTGTAACTTCTCCATCGGTACATTCTTGATGAAAGCGATAAGTCTCAGCAAGGTCTGTTAATATCGTTTTATGGAAGTGACAAAAAGTTCCCTGTAGTGCATTTTTGTGTAATTCAACTATCTCTGTTTGTGTACAGTTTGGCGTACTGATATAACCACTTTCTTTGCAGATTTCTACTTTAACCAATTCGTCATAAGGTTTTACAAACCAGCGTTTTGAAGATTCTAAATTAGAAAAGATATTAAACATAATAGGTGCAGCAGCCGTTGTTCCGATAATTGCTGGACGACCTTCTCCAGTGGCGTTTCCGACAAGAACAGCCACCACGTAATTCGGAGTTGCACCAACCGCCCAAGCGTCTCTGTTTCCAAAACTCGTTCCTGTTTTCCAAGCTATTTTCTGCGAAGAGGAGTATTGTTGCCAAGAAGCATCCATCAATGGTCTGTTGACACTCAACAGTGACTCGAAAACTTCATAAATTGCAGCTGCATCTAATTTTGAGGATGACTGTGTAAGTTGCGCATCGGGTAATTGATAATGTTCAAACAAACTTGCTTCGTCCCA
>Ga0079223_10002700_pt1 | contig 11035 bp, 9 predicted proteins | sample Stecom2011_FD_75072 | JGI IMG/M metagenome (GOLD analysis project Ga0079223, IMG submission 75072) | Agricultural soil microbial communities from Utah to study Nitrogen management - Steer compost 2011 | ecosystem: Environmental > Terrestrial > Soil > Agricultural land | place: USA: Utah...
ACAAAAAAAGAAACGAAAGCGAAAAAAAGACCCGGCGAAAAAAACCTCGAAACATAATAACACCTCCCTGGAAAAATAAACATTATTAGTATTGTCATTTCCAAGAAAGGTTAAACATGGTATTATGTTCTGCTTATAAAAACAGAATAATCTTTTAGATTACCGTCGACGAATTGGATACGAGTACGAAGGGATCCGGCTATACGGAATGGGGATAGCAGAGACGATTGTGACAAAAAAGTGGCCAACCGGATGAAAAAATGGAGGATGAGGTGGAGCAAAGAAGGAGCCATGGCGATTGCCGGACTTTTAATGTTAAGAGGTAATTGTCAATTATTTACGTGGCTTGATGCACATACCAAAGAAGACATCCAAAACCCGGTTAAAAAGTGGAGGAACATCATCAAAAACAAAGTGACGGTCGATCCGGAGGCGCCACTACGGGCGAGGATACCGGTACTGAATACCGAAGAGACCTGGGTACATGTTTTACGGAAAATCAGTCTCCCTACTGTGACATTCACCCCCTGTGCATTACAGTTTATGCAGTGACAGATGTTTGACAGGTGTATACTTAACATTCATAAAATTTTTGGGTTTAATATAATACTATTTAGTATGGCCACAGTATGAGCATTTAAGCAGTTTAGTCATTATTTCTTCAAGTAAGTAATTTAGCGCCGTTTGCGAATAAACCAACCATGACCCGGGGATGCTTCTGTGATCATCCTTCATGAGACCTCGTTCCTTTTAAAGATTTATTTGCTTGCGAGGTCTCTTTTTGACTTTTCTTCCCAATTTCCTTCTTTTGCCTACTGAAATTTTACACTAACATGGTATAAAGTCCAAATTTTTCAGCAGTTTATGGCATTCTTTATTACCACCTCGTTATGGATAGCAGAAATCCAGGTATTTACTGTTCAACACCAGGAGGGGTAAGGGAAAAAAAATAATTTGGCGAGGCCTAAAAAATTTGTATAAAAAAAATGCAAAAAACTAAGTATTTTAATTATAACTTAACCTCAATTATGCCATAAGGACCTTCGGCCAGATAAGCTATGCTTTGTTTTTTAAGTCCATTTAATGCTTTCTGTTCCCATATAATTTGCTCGACCGCTTTTTCAATCACTTGCGGTATGGTTTTCAAATTACCGCAATAACGTTCAGTTGGTGGGAGATATAAATTACCGTCCCGACCAGGTATAAAATTGTAATCAAAGCGAGTTAATTGGGGGCTATAATAAATTAAATCATCAAATGCAATCTTACTAAATAATTTAGCCCACATTTGTACCTGCCATTGTTCTGGAATAAAGGCCCAATCCGGAGAGAAAATAAGCTGTTTAAAATTTGCGACTCCCATCAATTTTAATAAATGTAACACAGTACGATACATTGGACTGCCGATTGGATTGGGATCGGTATTATTAGCGACCAAAATCAGCTTCCCTTTGGATTTTAAAGCCAGAATAGCCGCTACTCCGGCTTTAGCAGCTTGGTAATGATTGATCCCGACAAATCCGGCATGAGTTATCACAATATCATATTCATGTTTCAATTTGATACTTATATATTCCTTAAGAAATTTAACGGCATGTTGATGAGCTTTTTCCAAGTCTCCCGCAAAAACCCCTGTAATGTTGAATTGATGATCCAGAGTAACATTGATAATGAAGTCAACCCCGCTCTTTTTGGCTACTTCCAAAGCCTCCTCATGACAGGGGTTGTTTTCCAGTTGAAGGTCACAAGCATATGGAGAAGCGAGCATTGGCGCCCCATGAAACAAGTAAGTACTTTTTTCTCCAACCAGTCCTGGGCAGACCGATTTCCGACCCCCGGAGGCTCCCGCCATAAAATGGCTCTCAACCAGGTCGGTTAAAATTTTCAGATCCGTCTCCAGATAAGCCCGGTTCAAATAAATCTCGCTACCCCGGCTGGTTCGTCCCAAATATCTCAGTTGCTCACGATCCCGGCAGTCATGATTCCTGACCGAAATTCCGGATTCAAACACCCGGGCATCCAGCATCCGTCGTAATTCAGCTTCGGAAAGAGTCCGGTGAGTGCCGTTGGCGACCAAAACCAGGATCCGTTCCACGGTAAATCCGTGTTCCAACAATTTCTCAATAACCGGCCAAAGAATGCCTGATGCGCCTTGATAAGGCACAGGACGCGTATTATCTGAAACAACCACCACCGCTCGGACGTCCGGTGTGGTCTCAAGTTTAGCTTCAATAACTCGGTCAAGTCCGGAAACGCCGATTGGATGGTTTAAAGCTTGTTGGATAGCATCCTCCGGATTTGGCAAAGGTTCAACCGGCGCCATTTTATAAACATCGGTTTGTTCCGGGACCAAAAACTCCAGTGTTTCCGGTCCAAATTTCATCGCAACTCTTTTCATGATAGACTTCTCCGGTTAACTGAAGTTGCTGTTTCAAGGCATATTTCTGATCAAACTAAAATCCCCGGTTTTGGCCGCATTCAAGATCGGCCCCATAAATTCATCAACCTGGGAAGCGGTAAGCGGGACCGGCATATTTTTTAACTTCATCTCCAGTTGCGGGTCCTTGGCCGCCGCCAAAGCCCGGGTAATATGTTCCTCGCTGAATCCCGGCAAATCGGAGAGTTTTGTCGGTGAACCGATACTCTTGTTAAAGGCAACCATACCCTCGGCAACGGCTATACCAAGTTCCCGTCCTTTTAGGTTATCGAGATCAGCACCGATAAATCCGGCCTGTTTGAAGATTCCGCCAACCACGCGCAATTGCCGTTCAATGCTGGGGGCAAAAAACACGGTATAATATGGGTTCATTATTCCGCAAGCCCGACCGTGGCTCGTGAGATCCACCAGTGAAAAACTGGTTAGGTGCGCTCCGTTGGTTCCGCCGATCATAATCGAATATCCGCCTAAATCCGCCGCCAGACCCAGCGCTTGCCGGGCCTCAAGGTCATGCGGGTTTTCAATTACTTTTACCGCATTTTGGACAACTAATGAAATCCCACATTCGGCCACTTCCTTGAGTAACTCAAACTTAGCCGGGCCGACGCCAAAAAAGACCTCCACGCAATGAGCGACCGCGTCAAGAGCGCCATCAATGGTCACGCTCACCGGCATACTTTCAGTCACCGCATAGTCGAAGACAGCTTTTTCCGGAATAATCGCCTCATCTACAATGAGTTTTTTCTGGCCGACCACCGGATCGGTAATATTGGAATATTTGGTAAGATGCGCGCCGGAACTGGCCGCCGTCTGAACCGCAATTATCGGTTTTAATTTCTTTCCGGTCTTAGTTAGAGCTTCCGTAACCAAACCGGTCCCAAAATAGGTATCAATCTCTGGGCTATACTCTCCCAATGTTGCCAATAGATCAGCGGCTTTGGCCGCATCGATGCCGCTCCCGCCGCCAATTGGGATGATACAGTCAGGTTGATAATGGAGAATATAACTCTCGATCCGGTAAACATCCTCCCGAGGCGCATTGGGACCGGCGTCCGGAACGATCTTGCTTCCGGCCGGTTTCACCCCATGAGCTTCTAGAGAAGCTACCACTTTATCGATTACCGGTTTCATGTGTTTCTCATTACCAATGACCAAGGCTGTTTTTCCATATTGGGAAGCAAACTCGCCAACCTTGTCAATAACTCCCAAACCGAAAGCATAATTTTCTCCTTTATAATCTTTAAGGAGTTTGGATGCTTTTTCTTGTAATTCCATAATCAATTTGCTCCTTTAACAATATTTGAGTCGGATATTAATCAATTATTGATTATATACTTATCCAATATTAAGCGTATCTTCTGAGAATCCGAGTTCCTTTGAAAACTTCAAGGCAATCTCTTTAACAATAGGGATCAATTCCTTGACCCGTTCCAAAGAAAAGCGGGATATAGGCGCGGAAATACTTACCGAAGCAATGATCCTTCCCTTGTGATTACGAACCGGAGCGGCAATACATCTGGCGCCAATCTCACATTCTTCGTTATCCAAAGCAAACCCCTGTTTTCGGACTAAAACCAACTCATCCAAAAATTTTGGAAGACTGGTAATCGAATGAGAAGTCATCTTCGGCATGCCTTTTCGTTGTAAGATACCGATGATATCGGGCTGGGCCATTTCCGATAATAAAATCTTACCGGCGCCTGTGGTATGAACCGGCGCACGTCTGCCGATCAAAGAGAAGACCCGTACCGAAGCATTGCTTTCCACCTTTTCTATGTAGACCACTTCATCTCCGTCCAATACCACCAGATTGGCTGTCTCCCCCGTTTTCTGCATCAACTCTTCCAAATATATCTTGGCAACTTTACGCAAATCTAACTTTTCCAAGATCGTATTGGAAAGGGTAAGAATTTTCAATCCCCAAGCGATAATAGCCGTTTTGTTGATTTTGTTCTACATATCCCAGTTGGATTAGGCTAGCCAGTATGCGATGGATTGTGCTATGAGGGATGGATAACATTTTACCCAACGTTGCTAAAGATGCTTCGCCTTGGTTAGCGGCGATCGCTTCTAAAATTAAAAAGCAACGATTTAAAACTTGAATGGATTTACTTTGACAATCCTGTTTGTTCAATGATGTCATCCCGTAATTTTACCCCCTGCAATATCAGAGTCTTTTGTAATAATCTGATATTTAGTTCTCTAGCCTTAACATTTTCTTTTATACATAAGGCCGCTCCAGTACCAGCAGCTTGTCCGCTAACAAATACGCTTAAATAAAGCCTTAAAGCCGCTTGGGCAACCGGTGAAGCAGAAATACATCTACCGGCAACGAAAAGATTATCTAACCCTTTTACTACAAGGCTCCTATAAGGTATTTCATACCAATCTCCGGCCTTGATAGGCCTAATATCATAACCTGAGCCTTCCGGATTATGGATATCAATATGGCTTGTCGCACGTCCAACAACATCATCAAACTTAAAAGTGTCTAGCAAGTCTTTATCTTGAACTACATATTCCCCAATTATCCGGCGAGTTTCTCTAACCCCGATTAATGAGGCGGTTTCGGAGACATATGCCTTGGAACAACCAGGCACATATCTTTTGAACATCTCTTCAAGCATCCTAGTTTGGCTACGCAATTCGATTTCAGCCTTTGTGAGATCAAAAATATTAGTTCCATCGATATTAGTGATTCTTGTTCCGTTGATCTCCAACCCATCTTGATAGACTGTTGGTCTAACCAGTATATATGAATGAGGTATATTCAGTTCTCCCTTTTGCTTAAGCTCTTTTATCAAATTGGCATATCCATAATCGCTAATCTGATATTCGATGGCCTCTTTCACGTTTACCCCTCTAAGTCTGAACATTAGACTAACCGGCAACATTTTTCCATCTTCGGGTCTTCCTTTCTCAAAATTCGCGCCTGCAAGCGCGGCCAAGTCACCATCACCCGTGCAATCAATGAAAAATTTCGCTCCGATGGCAAAATGTCCGGATTTTGATCCTAGAATAACATATTTCAATCTGCCGTTTTCTTGATGGGCGCCGGTAACAAATGTATGCAATAAAACTTTTACCTTTGCCTTGGATAATAGATTATCAGCTAGTAATTTCATCTTTTCGGTATCAAATTGCACGCCGGTTCTTTTTAATCCTTCGGTATTGGAAAAGTATTTGTCTTTCCAGTTTTGTTCCTTAGCAAGCCATGGATGTTCTTTGCAAACATCATATTCCGTTTCAATAGCGGCACCATCTTGTTTTAACTGCTCCAATATCTCTTCCGCTAATCCGCCAACTACCCGTTCATACCAATCTTGATATCTCCCTGCAAAATTGACTAAACCACCGGTAGCATAACCTCCAAGATATCCTTCCTTCTCAATTAAAATGACTTTGGCTCCATTACGCGCGGCGGACAGAGCCGCAGTAATTCCGGCAATCCCTCCACCGGCTACGACAACATCTGTATTATCAATAACTGTAACATCATGGGTCTCAGTTATAATTTCACAATCGGAATTATTAAGTCGTCCTTTATATTCTTCAAGAATGGTCATAATGAAGACCCCTTTCTTGTATTATAGAATCTTACTTAGATGTAGGTCAATTTTTACAAAATCACACCTTCAAGCCGTAAAGCTTGTTGCAATTGTTGCGTATTCAATTTCTTGGGAGTAACACCATTAGATACTGCAAGAGCGGCAGCAATCCCGGCAGCCTGGCCTGTTGCTATACACGGCCCCATCCCCCTAATGCCTGAAGCTGCGTTAAAAGTAGCGGATATACACCTGCCTGCCATGAGCAGATTATCAAAATCCTTAGCAATAATAGCTCTATATGGTATCTCATAGTTAAAATAACCAGTGGTATTAATATGAACGTTGCCAAAACTTTTATGAATATCGGGCGGATAAGCGCCCCGGCATACTACATCCTCAAAAACCCTTTGCTGTTCCATGTCTTGAAGAGTCATAACATACTCACCCACTACTCTCCGGCTATCACGTACTCCAAATTCATAAACATTTGAAAGGTAAGCATCTTTAAAACCGGGAATTTTACTCTTTAAAAAGCCACAAATATCATTGGCTTGTTTACGAAGTTCAATTATGCCATTGGAAACCGCAAAAGGATCCAAGGGATCTATTTCGATATGGGTTGCGTTAATGAAAATATCCCCCATGTTTCCGTGAAAATAAATACCACAGGTATGGGGAAGATTGACATTTGGAATTCCTTTCCAAGGAAGCCAATATCCGTCTCCGCCACCGCGGCAAGCCGCTTCTTCAATTGTCCATCTAGCTCTAGCATTGGTATTAATGGTATTATTCATATATGCGACAAATTCATCAGTTTTTACGTTACTAATCCGGATAACACAGGACTGCGATTGATGTTCACCATGTTCGTCCCCTATCATCGTTTCTGCATTTGCAGATGCAGCTACGTCGGCATTTCCTGTGGCATCGATAATGGTTTTACAAAACAAGCTAAACTTTTGCCCCGCATAAACCACATTTATTCCTTTTATAAGATTGTTTTCAGTTATGGTATCAACAAAAGTAGTCCGTAGTAAAAGTTGGCATCCCGATTCATTGAGCATATCAAAAGCAATCTGCTTCATCGATTCAGGGTCAACCGAAATTACACTCGGAATCCATCTGTCGTGATTATCGATGCTTACAACTCCTAATCCAGCATGGGTGTTGGAAATTTTTTGAATAAGTTCCGACACTATTCCGGAAATAACTTGATTACCCTTAGCGTCGAATACTCCTCCGATTCCCATACCCACGGATATTAATCCGCCAAGGTGCTCTTTTTGCTCTATTAGAATCGTCTTCGCTCCCGCTTTAGCAGAGCTAATTGCGGCGAATAAACCTGCCGTTCCCCCTCCGACTACAATAATATCATAGTTTTCCGTTTTTTTCATTCAAGTCACCTGCTTTAAATAAATGAAAGAACCGGGACTTAAATCCAAAAATGTCTAAAGATCATATCTTACGGGCACTTTCAGTCAAATAGTCCCGGTTTCATATAAATCCAAGTATTTCTATATTGTGATTTCTTTAAAGAAATACTTATTTAATTCGCCCACTCCGTTTCAAGATTTTGATTGCCTCTTCATTGACTTTTTTTAAAGCACTCTCAGCAGTTTTCTTAATGGCAAGTACAAATGTAAGAGCCTGGGCTAATTTGTCTTCAATGGCCGGCAATTCCGGAAGATTCGGGGTCATTTTAGCCATTTTAAAGGTTTTCAAGAAAAGCGACGAATCTTTGCGAAACTTAGCTGTATTCGGATCAGACCAAACCTTTACGCTACCGGGAGTCGCCCCATCTCTAATAGCAATTCTACTTGCTTCTTCTCCAGTAAAATATTTTATCCATTGAACTGCGGCTTTTTTATTTTTACTGTTCCGATTCAGTGATAAATACCATGCCTTAGCAAAAGGTTGACAATTCAGCTTACCTGAACTTGTCTTATAACTTGGGAGCATTACGGCATCAAATTTATCATAGATTTTAGGTGATTTCTCCTTATCAGCAAAAGTTGAATATGCGGAGTTCCATTGAATCACCATCGGAGCAACCCCCTCCTGAAAAGCCGTCAAGACTTCAGGAAAACGATAACTGTCAACATCCGGAGGCACTACAGCATGTTTTGTTTTCATTTCACAACGGAATTTTAAGGCCTCAATTGCTGCTTTACTATTTAAGGTTGGTCGACCTTTGTCATCGAACAAATCTCCTCCAAAAGACCATAAGAAGCTATACCATTCTTGATAGTTAACTCGTTCCGGAGAACCTTCCAATACAGTTCCATATTTGGTTGGGGAACTGGGGTTAATTGATTTAGTAAACTTTTTAGCTAATTCTAAATATTCATCCATTGTTTGAGGAGGATTCTTAATTAAGTCAGTACGGTAAAAAAGGAAGAAAGTACTTAAATCCCAACCCAATCCCCATAACTTGCCGTCGTAAACGCCTGCGTCATAAACAGATGGAAATTGGTCCTCTTTTATTTCCTTTAATTCCGAACGAGATAAATAACGATCAAGAGGCTCTATAAAACCGGCTTCTACAAACTCTGCAAGCCATGGATTTTGGAGATATACCACATCAATCTCACTGCTTCCTGAAGATAATGGCCCAAGCAACGCTTCTCTATATCCGGTACGTGGTAAAATGTCAACAATTACTTCGATTCCGGTCTTCTTTTGAAAGTCGTCGGCCATATTTCGCATAGCCAATTCCTGTCCCGGAAAAGTCGCGAAAACAATTTTTTGAGATGACTTTTTAGCTGACCCATGCATAGCGAAGGCAACAAATAATGATGCTACGAGACTCATAATTAAAAGCATTCTCAATCCAGTTCTTCTTTTTCTCACTTTTCTCTCTCCTTTTCTTTTTTTTTATTTTAAGCAAGGTACTTGCTTAAAATCCTGGGATGAAAACGGATATAAATAAACTATCGAAACGAATCGGTTTATCCCTTAACTGCTCCAGCATTTATACCGGAAATGATATACTTCTGGGCAAATAAAGTGAATAAAATTGGAAGAGCCATAATTAGCACGCAAGTAGCGCTCATTGGACCCCAAAGAATAGCCTCATCGGTAATGAATAAGGAGGCTACCACCGGTAAAGTTCTTGCATTTCGACTAGTTAAAGTCATTGCAAATAAAAATTCATTCCAACAACCTACATAAACTAAAATTCCAATTGCAATCAAACATGGAGAAGCCATTGGTATAATGATTCTTGAAAGTAGCTTCCATTTAGAGCAACCATCAATAATAGCCGCTTCTTCTATTTCCCAAGGTAAATCAAGAAAAAAGCTCCATGACATCCATACGCAAAAAGGTAAATTTATTGCGGTATATGCAATAATTAGAGCAAATTGTGAATCACTAAGTCCCAAATTTTTGATTATTAGAAAGAACGGCAAAACTAATACCGTAGGAGGAAGCATTTTCCCTAACAAAAATGCCAATGGAAGAGTCTTGCCCCCAACTCTATATCTTGCCATACCATATCCGGCAAAAGCTCCGATGGCCAAATTACTTAACGTAACAATTATCGCGACTACAAAACTATTAATGAAATATTGATGCATTCCGACACCCCAGCCTCTAGAGCCCCCTCCTAGCGCCGCTTGGTAATTTTCCATGCTCGGTTGAAACAGCCATTTTGGAGGAGTAGCGAAAACCAAACCAGCCGGCTTTATGGATGAGATTATCATCCAAAAAATAGGGAAAATGAAGGGGATTAAAAAAACGATAATTATAACATGAATTAAAATTTCTTTCACATTAATTTTTTTCCCACAAAAGTTCACCCTAATTGTCCTCCTTTCTTCAAAACCCTAATCATGGAAAAACTAATAAATAAACTAATAACCAAAAGAATCACCGAGACAGCCGCAGCTGAACCAAAGGAACTGGCGATAAATAGTTTCCGGTATAAATAGATACTCAAAACTTGGGTTGCCTCCGCCGGACCACCTCCGGTAGTCATGAAAATCGTATCAAATGCCTGAAAGGAATTAATGATCGCAAAAAGGGATACCACGGTCAAAACCGGTCTAAGAATTGGAATAATGATATGTCTAAGTTTTTGAAACCAAGTGGTTCCGTCTACTTCAGCGGCTTCTAATATTTCATTTGAAATAGCCATTAATCCGGTAACAATTAAAAGAAAACTGAATCCCAAGTGTTGCCATACTCCGATAATGTTTAGGGTAATCATGGCTGAAACGGAATTGGTTAAAAAAGATATCCGAGGGATATGAAATAATGACATGAAATAATTGATAATACCAGTTTCGTAATTTAACATGAAACGCCAAACTAGCGCCGCCGCTACAGGTGTAACCATTTTAGGTAGTAATAAGCAGATTGTAGTTATTTGACGCAGCCTTGTTCTGCCCTTGTAAACAGCCAAAGCGATTAAAAAAGCTATTCCGATTTGCAATGTTACTGTTAAAAACACATATATAAAAGTGACCCAAAGAGAATTTAAAAAGCTGGGTTCGGTAAATAGTTCCAGGAAGTTCAACAATCCTATAAAAATACCGCCTGAACGTTGATTGATTAATGTTAAATACCTAAAACTATTATAGAAATTATTAATAAGCGGATATACCATAATCAACAAAAGTATAATGATGCTTGGAGCAACCGTGAACCAACGAAAAAGTCTATCTTTATCGTTTCTTCTAATTAACATCCTATCCCCTCCCATTTTTCTGGAGTAAAACGCTCTATTGAGGGCTTACTTAATACAATATCTCTATTACACGTAACTCTTTTTTATTTTGACTCCTTGTTTCTCTAAAGTTCGTTGCAACAAATTAACATCTAGGTCTTTGGCATTTACTTTCTCTTTTACACATAAGGCAGCTGCAGTTCCAGCTCCTTGTCCGCTGACAAAAACATTTAAATAAAGCCTTAAAGCGGATTGAGCGACACTTGTCGCTGAGATGCAACGTCCACAGATGAATAGGTTTTTCAAACCCCTGGCGACAAGACTTCTATATGGAATATCGTACCAATCACCGGCTTTTACAGGCCTAATATCATACCCACT
>Ga0079223_10002701_pt1 | contig 11032 bp, 13 predicted proteins | sample Stecom2011_FD_75072 | JGI IMG/M metagenome (GOLD analysis project Ga0079223, IMG submission 75072) | Agricultural soil microbial communities from Utah to study Nitrogen management - Steer compost 2011 | ecosystem: Environmental > Terrestrial > Soil > Agricultural land | place: USA: Utah...
AACGGCAAGGTTGGTGTCTCCCCTCGCCAAGCTCGCAATCCCATGGTATTATTTAAAACAGAATGGGGGCATGGCAATGGATGCAGGTCAATTTGTAAAGTATATAGAAGGCTATCAGTACAACCCAGAGGTCAATACATATGTGGAGGAAGTTTCCATCCACGGCAAGAGAATTCCTCAATTCAGCAATGAGTTTTGGACCTCGCGTCAGCGCCAGGCTTCCTCGCTCCACGAAGTGTCCTACCGGGCCTGTTTTAAGCCCCAATTACCCCGATTTTTTATTCAGGCCCTGACCCAGCCTGGGGATGTGGTATATGACCCCTTTTCCGGCCGGGGCACCACTGTGATTGAAGCCGGGCTATTAGGCCGAAGGGTGATTGCCAACGATGCTAATCCCCTGAGTCGCCTTTTGGCGGCGCCCAGGTTCTTTGTGCCCAAGATAGAGGCGGTTGTCCAAAGGCTGAATTCCATCCCGTTGCAGAGCGCCCACGGGGCAGAGATTGAGCTCTCAATGTTCTACCACCGTGACACTGAAGCTGAAATCGTAGCCCTGCGCCGGTATCTATTAGACAGGAACGAATCCGGACAAGCTGATTGGCTAGATAGATGGATTCAAATGGTGGCCACCAATCGACTCACGGGTCATTCCAATGGTTTTTTTTCCGTCTATACTTTGCCGCCTAACCAGGCTGTCACGCCCGAACGCCAGGTGCGCATCAACCAAAAGCGCAACCAGGTCCCAGAATACAAGGAAATTCGACCACGAATTGAGGGCAAGACCCGTAGTCTATTGCGCAAAGTGAGCCCGCAGGAAATTGCTAATCTGCAGGCAGCCGGAGAAAATGCCCTTTTTCTCTGCTCGCCGGCGCACGCCACCCCGGATATTGCACCGTGTTCTGTACAACTGACAGTGACATCACCGCCCTTTTTACAGGTGGTCCAGTATACCAGGGATAATTGGTTACGCTGCTGGTTCAACGGCATCAACGCCAAGCAAGTTGCAGGACGCCTGACCATGGCTGGCTCAGTGGAAGAGTGGAGTCAGGCTATGGCCGCAGTTTTTGCTGAACTGTATCGAATTACTGCCCCCGGGGGCTGGGTAGCCTTTGAAGTGGGAGAGGTGAATAAAGGAACTGTTAAATTGGACGAATATGTGGTACCCCTGGGTATCGAGGCAGGATTTTACTGCAGCGGCATTCTTCTGAATGTGCAGAAGTTTACCAAGACGGCAAACATCTGGGGCATAAGCAATAATCGCAGGGGAACCAATACCAATCGAATTGTCTTGTTTTATAAGGAATGATTCTGTGGCGGAAATATGGGTGCCAACCCCCTACAGTTGGCGTGGGTGTGGTTAATTGCCCGGGCTGTGGGAATTGATATATTATGTATCCTTAAAGGGAGTTGAGAATATGGATATTAAAGAAATAGGTAGGGGTGTTATGTTCACCTACACTGCCAATGAATCCCCCATCGGGGAGTATTCTACATACTTGGTAAACGGCGACAATAATCTTTACCTCTGTGATAGTTTTTTGGGGCCCAAATCCATGGAACCAATCAAGGATTACATTGCCGACCAGGGCTGGCAAGATAAGCCCATGGTGGTGTTTCTATCCCATTCCGATTGGGACCATGTTTGGGGCACCTGTGCCTTTGCTGGGGCCACCGTCATCGCCCATGACAAATGTGCCCAGAGAATGTATGACCGCGGGCAACTAGAGCTGGAACGCTACGCCCAGTACCAAGAGGGTGAGATCAGACTAATTTATCCCAGCCTTACCTTTGAAAACCGGATATCCTTCCGGGAAGATGGAATGGATTTTATCTATGCCCCGGGCCACACAGTGGACTCGGCCATCTGCCTTAATCGCCGAGATTCGACACTGTTCGTGGGGGACCTGGTGGAGCGGCCACAACCGGTGATTAGCCACCATGATCTGGAGACATATATTGATACCCTGGAGAGGCTTCAGGGGCTGAAGGCGGAGACAATGATCTCCTCCCACTCTGGTTTGGTAACAGAACAGGACATCAAGGACAATATCCAGTCCATCCGGGACTTTCAGGAGTTGGCCCAAGCGGCGGATAAGGACGAAGACAGCATAGAGCACAAATTGTACACCCTGCTGATGTATGAAGATGCCATCCAGCAGACCACCGGCGACAGCTTTGATTATATCTCTTTTCAAAAGGACCTGTGGAAATCCCTGGAGAAAGATTATCTCAGTTCCGAAATGGCCTTGTTGCGCAGTGTAACCCATGAAGATCTGGAATTGGCCTTACAATCTTATATGGCAGGACTATAAGGACGGCATTGCCGTCTTTTTTTTTAAAATAACTTGACAGTGTACCAAGTGTACTATATGATATATTACACACAGAACGGAGCCCGATGGGGAGGGATGTCATGTTTATCATTAACCCGGCTTCTTCGACGCCGATTTATCGGCAAATTATTGAGCAAGTTAAGGAAAAGGTACTATTGGGAGCATTGCAACCAGGGGACAAACTGCCCTCGGTGCGGGAGCTGGCTACGCGAATTACCATCAACCCTAATACCATTCAAAAGGCGTACCAGGAACTGGAACGGCAAAAAATTATCGTCACTGTCCGGGGCCGGGGCACCTTTGTGGCCGAGGGATACGAAGGCAAAAAGGACGCTGAACAAATGGAAGCATTGCGGGAATATCTGCGCAAGGGAATCATCGATGCCTTATACCTGGGTTTGTCCAAGCAGGATATAAAAAAATTAGTTCATCAGCTTATAGAAGAGCTGGAGGCGAGGAGTGATTGACATGTTAAAAATCGAAAATATCAGCAAAGGCTTTAATCAGCATCAGGTCCTGAAAGATATCAGCCTAGAAATTGAAGCTGGCTCTATCTTTGCCCTGGTTGGCCCCAATGGCGCTGGCAAGACCACTTTGATTCGGGCAATCATGGGCATAATCTTCCCCGACCAGGGCCGGGTGCTGCTGGATGATGAGGATTTATTAAACGACGCTCAGTTAAAAGAAAAGGTGGCATATATCCCCGAGGCCCATCATTTCTATCCCAATTTTAACGGCCTGCAATTGGCTCAACTGTTCCGCATGACCTACAAGTCTTGGGATGAAGCTCGTTACCAGGAGCTGAAAAAAGAATTCAACCTACCGGAAAAGAAAAAGTTCAAGCATCTTTCCAAGGGCATGAAGACCCAGACGGCCTTTTTGCTCAACCTGCCCCTGCACCCAGAGCTGTTAATATTGGATGAACCCACCTCGGGTCTGGATCCCATGGTTCGCAAAAAGATTTTAAACCTAATTGTTGATGAAGTGGCCAGCAACGGGACCACGGTAATTATATCCAGTCACAATCTCTTGGAGCTGGAACGAATCTGCGACAGCTTTGGCATCCTCTCCCAGGGAAAGGTCGTCCTCAGCCAGCGAGTGGACAATTTGAAAGAAGAGGTCCAAAAGGTGCAGGTGGCCTTTGAAGACGGCCTCCCGGCGGAAATTGGCCAACATCCTGGCCTGCTTTCCATGGAGCAAGTGGGTAAGGTCTACACCCTGGTACTACAGGATCCGGAATTGTTGGATTTAATTAACAAGGCAAAACCAGTCCTCTTTGAAAAACTTGATATATCCATGGAAGAAATCTTTATGTCCGTGATGGGAGGTTATGGCAATGATCAATAAGACCCTACTATGGAAGGAATGGAATAGCAACAGGTCTATACTGTTATTTTTAGCTGGCATTCTATTTATTTACCCCATCAGTCTAATTGTGGGGATGCCGGGGATAGTTAACCGTTTACAAGATGGGGAAACACTATATGCAGTGGCCATGGGCATTACCCTGGGTTTGACTATCCTGGGACAAGAGCGCAAGTACAACACCATGGACTTCCTCCTCTCCCTTCCCTTTGGTCGCAAAAGAATATTCACTAACAAAATGCTTTTTGCCATGGGCGGCATCATCTTTGTCAACTTGGTCAGTTACTTGTGCTTGCTGGCGATATGGTTTGGCAATAGCGATATTCAGTCCGTCCTAAGTATTAATTCTCTCCACACATTTTTGTATCTGCAAATAGTGGCGGGGTTATTCAGCTTTGCCTTCTGCTTGCTATTTTCCACCCTGGCGGGATCGCTGGTGGCAGCAGGTATCTTTACCATTATATTTTCCATATTTCCTGCTGGCTTTGTTGCCTTGGTGATGTCCAATGCCATTACTTTTTCCTCAAACTTCTTCCAAATTAACTGGGGCACGGTTCTGGACTGGGGAACTAAACTTTCCCCTGTTGACGCAATAATGTCCTATAATATTCCCATGCGATGGCCCTGGATCCTAACAGCAACATTGGTGCTAGTGGGCGTATCATACTGGCTCTTTTTGCGCAATCCCATGGAGAAAAACGGCGAAATTTTGGTTTTCCCCTCTCTCTACCCAATTCTAAAGATTGGAGTCAGCATCTGCACCGCCTTGTTGGCCGGAGCAATTGCCACCATGGGTGGGAGTGTATGGCAAATTGTATTTTTCATATTGGGTGGCGTCGGCGGCTGGCTGTTTACAGCATACCTAATCCGCCGGTCCCAAAACCAAGTCTAGCCCTTGGCCCTGAACTATGATTTTAGGCAAAAAAGGAATATAATATGGTTGACAAAGGGGGTACTGGGATGCTAAAAAGACTCTTACGCTGGGGCATAATTGCTCTAATTACACTATCTTTGTTTACTTGGGCCTTCAGCCATGGTCTCTTTATTTGGACCATTGACTGGGATAACCCCACCCCCTTCATGGAGGGAGACGTAAATAAAATTGAATATGTTGATGGTAATCTTGTGGCCAATCTTGAGCAATATCGGATTGACTATTTAGCTCTGGAAGACATGCCTGAGCACCTGGTCAATGCCTTTGTGGCTGTTGAAGACCACCGCTTTTACCAACACCGTGGAATTGACCTGCTGAGTTTGGGCCGTGCGCTGCTAGCCAATTTCCACATGGGGGACATCACCCAAGGCGGAAGCACCATCACCCAGCAACTTGCCCGCAATATTTTTTTGAACTTGGATCAGACCATGACTAGAAAGATTGCCGAGATGAGCATCGCCCTGCAGTTGGAACGCAGGTACGATAAGGATGAGATCCTGGAGATGTATATCAACCAGGCAAACTATGGTGCCGGCAACTGGGGGGTGGCCCAGGCCGCTGATGCATACTTTGATAAGGATGTCGGGGAGCTGAGTATCGGTGAAGCAGCTTTGCTGGCGGGGCTGGTCCAGGCCCCCAACGCCTATGCTCCCGTTAACAGCTGGGAACTGGCAGTCACTCGGCAACGGCATGTTCTGGGGAGGATGGCCAATTTAGGCTATATTACCCAGGAGCAGGCCTTGGCGGAAGTGTACCAGCCAGACAATTGATTGTATATGGATAAAGGGGTGCTTAGAGCACCCCTTTACCTGTTAATCACCCAACACCATTATGAAAAAATCCTGACCGTTTGGAACGGAAAAATAATCCACTTGTTGAAAACCCGCTCGGGAGTAGACCTTTTGCGCCCTCTGATTAAAGCAAGCCACCGTCAACCTTATGGGCTGGCCGGGGTAAGCCTTACGAACAAAATCCAAACCCGTCTCTAAAAAACCCAGGCCCATGTTTTGACTGGTTAAATCTGGGTGCAGGGCCAAGCCTATATCGATAAACCCTGGGGGATAGTAGCCGTTGTCCTCACCCCACGGCACCCGGGCGGCCCTGAACAAACAGAAAAAGCCCATGAGTTTTTGGTCTCGATGCACAGAAAAAAATTGTCCATTCATTAGTTGCGCTCCGCTGCCCCCGGAATCCATGTTGTAGACATGGTATGGTTTCGGATAACACCACTTGCTCACGGATGTTGCCGACTCCCAATCCATGGGTTTGATCTTGTACATGCTCTCTCCCGCCTTCGGTATATAATGGATACTATACTTATTAGGCGTGGTAAGGCAATTTTCCTGTAGGGCACCATTATACTGAGAAGAAAAGAAATAAACAGAGGCGGTGCCCGTCTGCCCCCAGGCACCGCCTCCTCACCCCCAAAGGGGGCTCTCTATAGCATACTCAACTTCTCTTGGTCTGGAACCAGGCCTTATCCCCAGGGCCAAGGCCCGGGAAATTTAGCACCTGGCGAAAATGCTGTTAAAGCTAGACATATTCCACAGTACCGCCAGCTTGCTTAATGGCATTCAATACTGTATTGGTGCCTCCACCCAAGATTGGGATCCGAACCAGCAGGCATATCCCCGAGGGAGAACTCAGTTCAATTAGGTTGGCCAAGTTTATCACTGCTCCTGCAGGAATAAATACCCTGATTAAAGTACCAGGTTGTTGTGGGCACGGATGGTAGGAAGGGTTATGATTGGACATTCCGCACCTCCTTTCCATTCCAGTATATTCTTAGTAAGGTGCGGCCGGACTGGTCAAGAACCACGCTGGATAAATATCTAGTTGTTAACTACTTCCACAGTTCCGCCGGCTTGTTTTACTGCGCTAAATATTGAATTCAGATTGAAGTTGCCCAGGGCTGGGACTCGAACCAAGAGACAGATGCCGGAAGGTGAGCTAACTTCCAACAAATTTGCTAGGTTTATTACCGCACCTGCAGGGATGAAGATGCGCAATAAGGTTCCTGGTTGCTGTGGACACGGGTGTACAGGGGGCTTGGGGGGCTTTGGCCTTCTGGCCGCATCTTGTTCCTGCCAGGGGGATTGTTTGTTGTAATAAGTCATTGTACCTACCTCCTTTTTTGTACAACATATTACCTAATCAGGGCCAAGGAACTGGGCATAAGGATGAATCTGCAAATGCACCAAGCCAGGGCCCAACAAAAAAACCCGCCTAGGCGGGTTTCCATATTAAACTGAGCACGTGTTACTTTTCCGTCTGGCGGGGGGATATCCGGATAGTGTGGACCTTATTCTCTGGCTCCAAGTGCCAATACACTAAATGGGCTGCATTGTCTATCTGAAAACTGCCACCGGACACCTGAACGGTATAGCCATGGGGGTATGGGTACTGGGGAATGCAGATTTCGGTGGCAGCATCAGTGTCGGGGCGCAGGCTAAACCTAAATTCCCGGGTCTTGAGGTTAAACCTTATCCTGGTGGGCCGCCCGGCGATTTTGCGGGGCCAGGGCCGGACCAAAGCCTCCAAGGCTCGACCGCCGGAATTGATATCCTTCGGGTCTGCTTGTTGGTCTCGGCTGAAGATGGAAAGGTCTTCGCCATTCCAGCCGTCACCATGCTCATTGCTGTTATCTGCGGTGTAATTCCACAGAGTGTAGTTGAGAAAGTTGGCGTCCAGGGCCCGAATCAGGCGGTCCATGGCCTTGATTTGGACAGTAAAGTTTCCGGTCTTGTACGCTTTTTTGTTTTCCATATCATAGGCAATGCCAGTCTCGCCAATTAACACCGGCATTTCACCTAACAAATGCTTGGCCTGGGTTTGAAAGCGGGCCAAGTCTTTTTTGATCTGCTTTTCCACCTGGCGCCGCCCCAATACAATCTTCTCCTTGGTCTGGTCAAAGGTGACAAAGGAGAGATGGCGCCTTAGCATGAGGCTCACTGGCTCGTACCAATGGGGGGCGTAGACCATATTGTCTCCATCTTCAGCGGTCCAGACCGCAGGTTTGCCCATGTCTGCATATTCCATAAAGATTGTGGCCTGGGGCTGGACGGAGCGGATTTGCTGGGTGAACTCTTTTATAAAGGGCTTCATGAAGTCCCGGGCAAAGTCCACGTCTTGTCCATTTACCTGGGCAAAATAATTGGGTTTGTGCAGCACGGCATTACCGGTGGGGGTGACTTCCCATACCCCATTGGCCTTCCACACGCATTCACGGCCCGGCAGCCAGGCCCTCAGGCCCTGGGGATCGATATCCTGTTTGCCGGTCCGGCGGATGCCCGCGAGGCCAATCTTCCAAGTCTCTACTGTTTGAGGAATCCCCTCTCCCAACTGCAGGGACTGCCAAGGGGTGGGGGTGGCCCCTATCTTGGCCATGAATTGATGCTGATTGAGGTCCCGCCAGCCTATCCAGCCCTGGGAAGGCTCATTGAGGGTGTCATAGCCCAGAACATGGGGCAGGTCCTTGAGCCTTTCTGCCACCTTTTTGACAGCGTTAAAATAATGGCCTTGCAGGTAGTCCTGAGCCGGGACTCCTTGAATTTTCGCCTTGGGAGCAAAGGTATTGCCGGCAAAGAAAAGGGTAAACATGGTGGCCGAGGCCAGTTTTGCATAGTTGGTGGGCCAGATCATGCGGGGAAAGGGATCGCCATGGATGTTGTGAACAACGGCGGCCCCGGTGGCGGCAAAGTTTTTCATGTCCAGGCCCACAGCCTCCAGTGTCCAACCCGGAGCCCCATCACCACCGGTGAAGCGACTCCACACATCTTGGTGGGGATCGATGAACACGTAAAATCCGTATTCCCCGGCTTTGGCCACTACTTTATATAAATAGTCCAGGTACTCCTGATCATATATTCCCGGGCCCTGGTGTTCAATGGCCTCCCAAGTTATGAGAAAGCGCAGACAATTATAGCCCCAAGCCTTGAGGCGGGCATAGTGCTCATCCGCCTCTTCCAGGGGAAAGGGGCAACCAACAAAGGAAACGTCTCTATGGTTAAAAAAACCTTCCTCGACGTGGCTGGGTATGTATGGTGTATAGGGGTTCTTGGTATTGCCACCCAGATTTACTCCCCGTAGCAGTACCCGGCGCCCCTTCTCATCCTCAAAATGCATTCCGTTTGGTTTTATCACTGACGCCACTCCTCAATTGTTCTTCCCTTGGGGATTCAACATAAAACCGGCAAATACCTGCTGAATATGAGTGGGGTTGCAAACTTCCTGCTACTTATTCAGAGTGGCAGAAAAAAAGCCCCGGAACACAGGGGCTATTGTTGCATGGGCAGTTGAACGGTGTAGCCGCTAAATACGTCATACGCATCGGCCACTTCCGGTTGTTGGGCGATATTGGCTTGATACTCGCCCAGGTCGAAAAGCTCTGTAAACAACTTTACCTGGACGTCCTGGAGACGGTCCCGGTTTTTGATGAGAAGCTGCCGAAGCTGGGGATCGATGGCTTCGTTGATTCCGTATTGGTAACCCACCAGCTGGTACTTGGCCATCTGCAAACCGTCATTGAGGCGGTCCCGAACATTGATGGATGGGTCTTTCACCTGGGGCAGTTTGTTGGAAACCTTGTTACCCAGCTTTTGAATCCCGGTCTTGGCTGTTACTGTGGCCTGAAAATTGGTCAATTGGTCTGCCCCCCTCCTTGGATTTGTTGAACATAGCTGAGGAGGTCGTTGTAATTTTGCTGATGGATCTGGGCGCAGTCCATAAAGAGTTGGCTGCTGTTTTGATCTGCTTCCTGCTTGGCGTGGTCGCTGCATTTTTTGGCCGCCAGCAGTTCCCAGGAAAGATAGTCTTTGACATAGTTTAACTCTTTATCTGAGATGTTTTTCAATTTAATCCCTCACTGCAGAGGTGATGTTTCGGTGGCTTTGCGGTTACCCTGTTGATTATCCAAGACATGGGCTATGCCGCGGACAAGAGTATCGTCCTCCAAGACGCTGTAAAGATGATAAGCTAGGTCCTCACGGTCCAGAAGAACTTCTTCCAGGGCCTCCACTGTGCCAAAGTCGCAGAGATCGTGGGCCCGTTTTATCTGGTTGCGAATCTCCTGCTGCAATTTCATTTCATGTTCCAGGTCATTGCGCAGGAAGTCCCGCATGGTAAAGCGTCCCTCGGCCTCACATTTCAGATATGACACTTCGTGTTGGGTAACGGGATGGGCTGTGGGAATCCCTCCGAGACGGGCGATGCGTTCACCAATTTTATCAATATGCTCGATGGTTTTCTCGATATGCTCTTCCAACAGATGGTGAAGACTGAGGAATCCCTCGGCACCTTCGGACATCCAATGATGCTTGTTGTACTGGTGCAGACACACATGGAGGGCACAATTGTGTTTGTCCAGCTGATAGGCCATCTCCATACGGATATCATGGTCCAAACTGATACCGGAACCCTTGACGGTCTGGGGGTTCTGCCTCTTTGTCATGGGGTGGTTGGGCTGCATGGCAGGCATGTTCATTTTGGGCTTATTCTCGTCCAAATGTGGCAATGTACACATCTCCTTTTCTTTTACGCTTTCCTTAAAATTATGCCAATGGACAAGGGAAACTATGCACAAGCACCCTAAAGAAACAGGGCCCAGATTTGGGCCCGGAATTAATTATTTTGCTTTTTGTCGATTGGGATGCTGACACCAGGGTGGGTGCTTTTTCCCCTTATGGTGCTCTATACATTCCCGGCATTTTCCATGCCGAGGACATTTTACCCATTTGCAGGTACATTTTTTTGCCTCCATGCTCTCACCCCTATTTTACAGTAAGACCTGGGGAACAAGCTGTCAAAGGCACAATTTTCCTCCTGGGTTTGGTTTGGCCCCAAGGAAAATTAGAGGTGGCCTGCCCATAGATTTTGCACACATATTTTCACCGTCAGTATTATGATAATGAAATTGATTTTACGGGAGGAAATATTATGGCAAAGAGATTGCTGTTATTCACCGGCGTCCTGCTCTTGGTGTTTTCAATGGTGCTGGCGGGATGTTCCCAGGACAAAGGTGGCCTGACCAAAGTCCGCTTAAACGAAGTGACCCATTCGGTGTTCTACTCTCCCCTCTATGTGGCCGTAAACCTGGGCTTCTTTGAAGAAGAGGGCATAGAGTTAGACTTTTCCACCGGCCAAGGCGCGGACCACGTCATGACCGCTTTGTTATCGGGCCATGCCGACATAGGCTTCGCGGGGCCCGAGGCTTCCATCTATGTCTACAATCAAGGTCAAGAGGATTACGCCGTCAATTTTGCCCAGCTGACACAGCGCGACGGCTCATTTCTGGTGGCCCGGGAACCCATGCCGGACTTTAGCTGGGAGGATACCCGGGGCTATTCCATCATCGGCGGACGTCCCGGCGGTATGCCCCTGATGACCCTGGAATATGTCTTGAAGA
>Ga0079223_10002702_pt1 | contig 11032 bp, 11 predicted proteins | sample Stecom2011_FD_75072 | JGI IMG/M metagenome (GOLD analysis project Ga0079223, IMG submission 75072) | Agricultural soil microbial communities from Utah to study Nitrogen management - Steer compost 2011 | ecosystem: Environmental > Terrestrial > Soil > Agricultural land | place: USA: Utah...
AAACAGGGGTGGTCTTTTGCCTGGCGCTCACTGATGGCCGGGGAGCTTCTCTTTATTAACCTTGGATTAGGGTATCTTTTAATGATGGGACGGGAGTTAAATAATATGGCGCAGGTGATTGCCGTCATGTTTGTCGTGGTCATGCTCGGCCTTTTCTTCGACCGTCTCCTCTTTTCCCGGCTGGAAAAGGCCGTCCGCCGGCGGTGGGGGTTTGACCATCCATGAAGATACCGGGGGCGCGCGCAAAAGGCTATTTTTTGGCGGAGAAAAAGGAGTTTACTGTGGCAAAAACGAATAAAGAGAAACAGAAAAGCTAACGCAAAAGAAACACAAAACAAAAAAACGAGCACAAAATAAACGCTTCTGTTAGATTAAGATGATTCTATTAGATTAAAGGCGGGAAAGCTATTGGAGTATCTTAGTTTGTACCGGAAGTGGCGCCCCAAGAGCTTCGGCGAGGGATTTACCGGCCAGGAACATGTGGTTCGTACTTTGAGAAATGCTTTGGCCCTTGGCAAGATCGCCCATGCCTATCTCTTCAGCGGCCCGCGGGGAACAGGGAAGACCACGGCTGCGAAGATTCTCGCCAAAGCGGTAAACTGCCGGGCCCGGGGGGATAGCCCCGACCCCTGCAATGATTGCCCGAGTTGCCGCCGGATTAACGACGGGGTTTCCATGGATGTTCTGGAGATTGACGGGGCTTCCAACCGGGGAATCGACGAGATCCGCGTCCTTAGGGAACGGGTGAAGTTTGCCCCGGTGGAAGGGGACTACAAGGTATACATTATTGATGAAGCGCATATGTTGACGGCGGAAGCCTTTAACGCCCTCTTGAAAACCTTGGAGGAGCCGCCGTCGCACGTCATCTTTATCTTTGCCACCACGGAGAGCCATAAATTCCCCGCGACCATCCTCTCCCGTTGCCAGCGGTTTGATTTCAAACGGTTGACCAGTGAAGAGATCTACCGCCATCTTTCCTTCATTGCCGGACAGGAAAAATTGCAGGTGGAAGAAGGGGCGCTGCGCCTAATTGCCGGCCAGGCGGGAGGAGGGATGCGGGACGCCATTGGCATCCTGGAACAGGCAGCCGCCCATGCCCAAAAAAGCATTTCCGCTGCGGATGTCCGCGCGGTCTTGGGCCTGGTTGAGATTGAAGCCCTTTTTTCCTTAGGGGAGGCAGTGGCCGGCCGTGATCTGGCAGCCGCCTTCCGCCTGGTCCAACAGGTGGAAGAGGCGGGTAAAGACCCGGCCCTCTTTGCCCGGCAGGCGGCGGAGTTTTTCCGGGACTTGCTGGTTTTGCAACTCCCGGGGGAGCAGGCGCCGGTGGGACTGGAGCCGGAAGCAACAGGGCGTGCCCGGGAACTTGCTCGAGAGATTGCTGCCGCGTTTTTAAAAAAAGGAGTCGAGTGCTTTCTCGAAGCCGGGGTGGCGATCCGCCGGGGGACAGAGGGGGCCCTCTCCCTGGAAATGGCTTTGGTCCGCCTGATTCTGGAGGAGGAACCGGGGGAAGAGACATTTGCCCAGCGCCTCGCGGTTTTGGAAGGACGGCTGGACCGGGTGGAAAAGGCCGTCCAGGCCCTTCCCAGCGCCCGTACTGTAAGCCGGGAGAAAGAGAAGGGCAGCAAAGGCGCGCTGGAAGCGCGTGCGTCGACGAGACGTGCACCAGAGACACCTGCGTTGAAAGAGCGTACGTCGAAGACGCGTGTACCGGAGACAGATGCACAAGAGGCGCGTGCACCGGAAACACACGCACAAGAAGCGCCTACCCAGGAACGAAAGAAAAAGGCCCCAAAAAGAGCAGTGGGTGCGGGCGCCGCAGAAAAGGGGAGCGATATCACCAGCCCGCACGCAGATTTTCCTTGGTGGGACAGGCTTCTTGAGGAGATGCGCGGGAAAAAACGAACGGTCGAAGCCTTGCTCAAGGAAGGTACCCCCCGTAGCTACCGCCCGGGTCACCTGGTAGTGGCGTTTGCGCCAGGTTTCCGTTTCCACTGGGAGAATGTAAAGCGCCCGGATAATTTGCGCCTGGTGGAGGAGGTCTTGAGCCGGCTGGCCGGTGAAAAGTTTACCGTTGAGTGTATTCTTGAAGAAGAGGAGGAAACCCGAACCCCCGGAAAGGAGCCGGAACTGGTCCAAAAGGCCTTACGCCTCTTTGGCGGCGAGGTGGTTAAATCAGAAGAGGAGGAATAATTGGTGAAAATGCAAAAAGCCCTCCAGCAGTTAGGGAAGATGCAGGCCCGGATGGAAAAAGTCCAGGAGGAACTGGCGGGAAAAACCGTGACCGCCACCGCCGGCGGCGGCGCGGTCACTCTGGAAATCAGCGGCGCTCTGGAAATGAAAAAGGTGACGCTGGACCCGGAAACCCTGGAAGACCGGGAAATGTTGGAAGATCTCTTGTTGGCCGCTTTCAACGAGGCCATCAGGAAAGCACAGGAACTCTCTGCCCAGGAGATGGCGAAGGCCGCCGGGGATCTGAAGATCCCGGGGTTGCCCGGCGGGCTTTTTTAGGCGAAGGACTGGCTGAACCAAGATGAAGTATTATCCCGCACCAATGAAGAAACTCATTGCCGAACTCTCGCGGCTGCCGGGGATTGGGCCGAAAAGCGCGCAAAGGTTGGCCTTTCATCTTTTTACCTCCCCCCGCGAGGAAGTGGCGCGCCTGGCCTCCACGATGATTGAGGCCAAAGAAAAACTGGCTTTTTGTAAGATCTGCGGCCATCTGACGGATGAAACCTTCTGTGAGATTTGCCGGGATGAAACGCGTGATCGCACTCTTTTGTGCGTGGTGGAGGAACCCAAGGACCTGATCGCCATGGAAAAAACCAGGGAATTCCGGGGAATCTATCATGTGTTGCACGGCGTCCTCTCCCCGCTGGAAGGGATTGGGCCTGAGGAATTGAGGATTAAGGAACTCCTCGCCCGGGTCCAAAAAGGCGGTTTTCGCGAGGTGATCCTGGCGAACAATCCGAATGTGGAAGGGGAAACCACCGGGCTCTACCTGGTCAAACTCCTTAAGCCCTTCAACATAAAACTGACCAGGCTGGCCCGGGGACTGCCGGTCGGCGGGGACCTGGAATATATCGACGAGGTGACTTTAGGCAAAGCCTTGGAGGGAAGGGACGAATTATAAAGCCGGCGTAGAAACGCCGGCCTGTTCACATCTGGCGCGGCCTGGAGGGTACGGAGATTTCCCCCAGTGTACGGGCGAGTTCCACATCGTACTTGGCCTGGGTAGCCAGGTCGCCGAGGGAGACAATCCCCACCAACTGGTTGTTTTCCATCACCGGCAGGCGCCGGACTTGCTTTTCAGCCATGATCTCCGCCGCCTGGTTCAGGCTGGTATCCGGTGAAACCGACTCCACATTGGTGGTCATGACGTTCCGTACCGGGGTCATACTGGGGTCTTGCTGGTGGGCAACGTTGCGGACGACAATATCGCGGTCGGTCACAATTCCTACCACGTTTTGGCCTTCACAGACCGGCAACACCCCGACGTTATGCTTCTGCATCAGTTGCGCCGCTTCGGTCACTGATGTCTCCGGGCTAACATAGGCGACTTTGTCGGACATCAGATCTTTAATCCTTTTCATTGGCGAAAGCCCCCTTTCTGCTGAGCGTTTTATGGGTTTGGCATTGGAAAACGGCCTATAATTTAGGCTAAAAGGTAGTATCCCCAGGAGGAAAAAAGAAATACATCCCAGGCGGCTCCGGGCAGCAGCAAGAAAAACATAAACACAGGAGTGAACAACATGAAGAACCTCGCCGTGATTTTCCTGTTGGTTGTTGTGAGTTTCGCCGGGTGTAGGAGCGGTAGTGGCGGTCCGCCACAAGGCGATCCGTCGCTGGTGGTCAGCCACCACTATGAACTGGTGATCGATGGAACCGCCTATTTCCGCCAGGACGAGGTCCACCCCGGCTTCATCCTGGGGGGAAATACCGGGGCCTGGAGTGAAAGGCTTACTTACCCCGAATCGGGTGAGTTGATGGGGGGCCTCGGCCACGGGATCCTCCGTTTTCCCGGCGGGGATGCGGCCAATGACTATTGCTGGGTCTATGAATTGGAAGAGGGGGAGGATTGGAAGATCAAGATCGACGAATATGTTGCCTTCCTCAAGGAGAACAGGATGAAGCCCCTCTTTGGCGTGAATATCTTTGACCATGAGTATAACGGCATCCAGCATAACGCCCTTGCGGAAGCGGTCGCCTTGGTGGAATATATGAAAGATCAGGGGCTCGGCGGTGGTTACTACGAGCTCGGCAACGAGAACGACGGCCCCTGGAACGCCCATGACGGGCAGCAACTGACGATCAATGAGTACCTGGAGAAATACATCCCCATCGCTGAGGCGATGAAAGCCGCCGACCCGGAGATCAAACTGCTGGGCCCGGCGGTTTCCGGTTATGATAATCCAGGGCAGCATAAACCTTATATCGAGGGTTTTATTGAAGGAATGCGCGGCAGGAGAGATCTGGTGGATTATTTCAGCTACCATTACTACGGGGAGACATGGATTGATCGCAGCAACAACAACCGCATTAACCTGGACAGGCCCCAGTCCCTGGCTGGACAAGCCCGGGATATCCGCGGTCAACTGGCAGCGGCCGGCCTTTCCGATGTAAAACTGGCGATCACCGAGTATAACGCGGCTGTCTGGGGTGAATCGAATGTGGATAAGTGTGTGATCGAACAAGGCCTTTGGCTGGCGGATTTTATCGGCGAGGCCTTTTGCCATCTGGACATGGCCACCGTCTGGATCAGCCTGACGCCCGCCTATGACCCGATAAGAAAGCCAAAGGGCGATCCCCACGCCCTTATTGATGAGAGTGCCAATCCGCCGTGCCCGGCAAAGAACTACTGGCCGTGCGCCCTGGCTTTCAAGGCTTTGGCCAATGGGGACCGGGATAATCCGGTCCGCGTTTTGCAGGTGAACTCTCCGGCCCCTACCAGCCAAATGACGGTTTACGCCACCAGGGCCGCAGATGAGAGCTGGGCCGGGGTATTGTTGATCAATAAGGGCAAAACCGCGGTGACAGTGGAAGCTTCGATGGATAACTTCCCGGGTTTTACCGAGGTTCGCGGCTGGCGGATGGGGGAGAAAGAGTACAACCAGGGGTATAACAACGAGAAGACCCTGGTGGAGTTTGTCCCCGATTGTGAAGGGAACGTAATCTCCCTTCTACTGCCGCCCCTCTCGCTGGTGGGGATCTCCGCGCATTGCAGCGGGGAATAGGCGGTTCCTCCCGGGTTTGCGAGGATGGTGTGTCTTCCCGCCCAGCCGTGCATGGGGTGGCTATTGTCATAAATTCGTGGAACGATTATGAGCGGGCGGCCCCTGCCGGGCAGGTGTGCCGGTAGGCCCCGGCTATAGCAGGTATTCCCCGGCTGTAGCAGGAGAAGTTTTGCGGAGTGAAGGAGGGATTACCCGGTGAAAGAATTGTTGGCGGCGGCCAGAGGCGAGGTCCCGGCGGATCTGGTTTTCAAAAACGGACGGGTCTTTGATGTTTTCAACGGGACCCTGGTCGAGGAGACGGTGGCGGTGGCCGGTGGCCGCATCCTGGGTTATGGTGATTATGAAGGAAAGACCGAGGTGGACCTGGCAGGGAGGGTCTTGTGCCCGGGTTTTATCGACAGTCACCTCCATATCGAGAGTTCCATGGTGACAGTGGGTGAGTTTGCCCGGATGGTTATCCCGTTGGGGACAACCACGATCTTTGCCGACCCGCACGAGATCGCCAATGTGGCCGGGGTTGAAGGGATCGAATTCATGCTGGAGGAAGGAAGGAAGTACCCCTGGAACTTCTTTCTTATGGTTCCTTCCTGCGTTCCCGCTTCCCCCTTTGAGGCCGGCGGCGCCGCGCTGACCAGTGAAACCCTGAAACCGCTGGCGGAGAGGGAAGACCTTTTTGGCCTGGGGGAGATGATGAATTACCCGGGTGTGGTTTTCGGGGACGACGAAACATGGAGAAAACTCGAACTTTTCCGGGGGCGTTTCCGGGACGGCCACGCCCCGCAGGTGGTGGGGAAAGAGCTCAACTCCTACCTGCTGGGGGGGATCGGCGCCGACCATGAGGCGGTGAGCGCCGGGGAAGCCCTGGAGAAAATCCGGGCCGGGATGTACCTGATGATCCGTGAAGGTTCGGCCGCCCGGAACCTCAACGATCTTCTCAAGGCGGTGACAGCCCAAAACTTTTACCGGTTTCTCTTTGCCACCGACGACCGGCATCCGGAGGATCTTATAGCGGAGGGACATGTCAATTTTCTGATTAAACGGGCGGTGGCCGGTGGCTGCCCGCCGGAAACCGCTTTACGTTTGGCGACGATTAACGCCGCCACCTGTTTTGGCCTCCGGGATCTGGGGGCAATCGCCCCGGGCCGGCGGGCCGACCTGCAGGTGATTGATGATCTCAAGTCCTGCGAGGTTCAGGAGGTCTATAAGTACGGCGTTTTAGTGGCGAAGGACGGGAAAAACCTTTTCCCTGTTTATCCGCTCAAAAAGGGAAAAATGGGGAAGACCGTGAAAATAAAGGCAGTGAAAGAAGAGGATTTTCACCTGCCGGCGGGGAATTTATTTAGAATTATTAGGTTACTCCCGGGGCAGATCGTTACCGGACAGGAAATAAAAAGCCTCCGGGTTGAAAAAGGACAAGTCGTCAATCTGGTGGAAGAAGGCCTGGCAAAGATTGCGGTCATCGAGCGCCACCAGGCCACCGGCAGGATCGGCCTGGGGCTCCTGGCCGGGTTGGGGTTGCGCCGGGGAGCTCTGGCCACCTCCGTGGCGCATGACGCCCATAATCTCCTGGTCACCGGGGTCAACGATACTGATATGGTCATGGCCGTCAAGGAGGTTGCCCGTATGGGCGGAGGGCTGGCCGCTGTCTGCGATGGCCGGGTGGTGGAAAGCCTCTCCCTGCCTGTTGCCGGCCTGATGTCGGAGAAACCGGTGGCAGAGCTCGCCGGGCAACTGCGGAAACTCGAAGCAGCCGCCCGGGAATTTGGCGCAGCCATTGACAGTCCTTTTATGGCCCTGAGTTTTTTGGCACTTTCGGTCATACCCGCATTGAAAATCACCGACCGGGGCTTGGTTGACAGTGAGAGTTTTCAACAGGTTCCCCTGGTGGTGACAGAAGGGGGTGATTAATAGGAAACCAGGCCGCAAGGGAAACTATATCTGCAAATGATGAAAAGAAACAAGGAGGTAATAGGGTTTTGAGTTTTTTTAAATTGAAAGAAAACAATACCAATGTGCGGACGGAGATCATCGCCGGTATCACCACCTTTATGACGATGTCGTATATTATTTTTGTCAACCCCGGTATTTTGTCGGATGCCGGCATGCCGTGGGAAGGCGTTTTTATGGCGACGATTTTCGGGACAATCCTGGGTACCCTTTGTATGGCCTTTTTTACCAACTACCCGTTTGCCCTGGCCCCGGGGATGGGCCTCAACGCCTTCTTTGCTTATACAGTGGTAATCGGGATGGGGGTGTCCTGGCAGGTCGCCCTGGGTATCGTCCTCCTCGAGGGGCTGCTCTTTATTCTCCTCAGCGTCCTCCCTGTCCGTGAGGCCCTGGTCAACAGCATCCCCATGGGCCTGAAGGCGGCGATCAGCGCGGGGATCGGGCTCTTTATCGCCTTTATCGGCCTCCAGAATGCCGGGGTTATTGTGGCTGATCAAGCAACACTGGTGACTTTTGGCAAATTTACTTCCCCCACAGTCCTGGTTGCCCTGGCCGGCCTGGTTTTAATGGGGGTGCTGCAGGCCCTTAAGGTTAAGGGGGCTCTCCTTTTGGGGATATTGGGGGCAACCCTTATTGGGATGATTCCCGGATTGGATGTCACTCCTGCCTATGAAGGCTTTGTGGCCATGCCGAAGATGACCGATTGGAATAAGGTCTTATTCCACCTTAATCTCAAGGGAGCATTGGATGTAGGAATGATCGGTGTCATCTTTGCCTTTCTCTTTGTCGACCTCTTTGATACAGCCGGAACCCTTGTCGGCGTCAGCACCCAGGCCGGTTTTCTCGACAAAAAAGGCAAACTGCCTAAAGCCGGCCGGGCCTTACTGGCCGATGCCATTGGTACCGCCGGGGGCGCCGTCTTTGGGACATCAACAGTAACAACATATGTGGAATCCGCCGCCGGGGTGGCGGCAGGCGGGAGAACCGGCTTGACCGGGATTGTCGTTGCCATCCTGTTTTTCCTGGCCCTCTTCTTCCGGCCCCTGGTGGGGATGGTGCCGGGAGCGGCGACGGCGCCGGCTTTGGTTATGGTCGGGACGATGATGATCACCAATATCACCAAGATCAATTGGGATGATTTCACCGAAGTTCTTCCCGCTTTTATCTGTATGATCGCCATGCCGCTGGCCTACTCGATCTCCCATGGCATCGCCCTGGGCTTTATCTTTTACCCGTTGGTTAAGCTCCTGACCGGGCGGGGCAAGAACGTACACTGGCTTGTCTATCTCTTGGGCGCACTCTTTATTCTCTATTTTGTCTTTGTCGCCTAAGAGAAGAGCCGGACATAAGAAAGGGGAAAAGTGGAAGGACGCAAGGTAATCCGCTTTCCCCTTTTTTTTCTTCAGTTCTTATTTTGTCATAGAGTTATTTTCCCAGGAAAATCCGGTGTTTTCTGATTGAGCGGACTAACTCGATGATTTTATCATTAAAAGGGTCCTTTCTTTTCCCGCTTCTCTTCTCATATAATTAAGTATTGACGGTTCAAAAAATTGCGGGCAGGAGGGGTGGCTGCTGTTTAAATTGATCAGGATCGCCACTTACCCTTTTTTCACCGCCTTGGGGGTGGTGATCGGGGGAGCAATCATCGGCAGCCTGCCAGGGCTCATTTTGGACGGCCGCCCTTTACGGGCTGCTTATGACCTGGCCCGCGGCCTGAAACTCTGGGCGATGGTGGTGGCGATCGGCGGTACTTTTCCCACCATCCGGGCGCTGGAGAGCAGTATTCTCGGGGGCGAACTGCTGGTTCTTGGAAAACAGTTGCTCCTCATAGCCGGGGCTTTTCTGGGCGCCAATACCGGTTACTGGTTGATTACAACCCTGGCCGGAGGAGCCCAATGAAAAGGGCCGGTTTTTTTTCTCCCCCTTTTTACTGGCAGCGCATAGCCGCGGCGTTGCTTGCCGGGCTTCTGATCGGCGCCGCCGGAACCGGTTTTTTTTCCGGCAGGAAAGTGGAGAAAACAGAGCGGGAAAAGGAGCGGCTTCTGGAAGAACTGAAAAAAGAGCAATTGCAGGTCGAAAGGTTAACCAAAAGCTTGCAGGAGAAGAGGACCCGGGTGGTTACCCGGCTGACCATCGATTTGGAGGTTGGCGACCCTTTTCACGAAGGATTTTTTCGCGGGGTCATCACCGAACTCTTGGGGGAGCTTGTAGGCATGGAGGTTTCCCGGGTTGACCCCCGTTTGGTCTATACGATCCTTGACGGCCGGATCATTGCGGTTAATGATGAACTATACGAATGCTCGGTCCGCTGGGTACTCATCAGCGAGACGGTTGAGGTGGGTGTGACAGTTGACCACACTACGGATACACGCAGCGAATAGATGAATGCAGGGATAACCGGATAGATAAAGAATGGAGGATAAGCCAACAGATAATATAGGGAATATAGGAAGTCAGTTCTTCACTGCGTCCAGCCTCGCCAGGAGGGGCGGCAGGTAGGCCTCATCCAACTGGGGTTCGCCCAGGATCCGCCCGGCAAAATCCCCGTGGTAGTCCGAACCGCCGGTGACCAGCAGGTTGTGACGGCGGCAGGCCTCAAGGAAATAAGTGGTTTCCTCCGGCGTATGGTAGTTGGCAAAGACCTCAACCCCCTCGATTCCAAAGGCAAGCAGTTCCGGGAAGAAATCCGCCTGCAAAGCCAGTTTCTTGTCTTTTTCGCCGCCATCCCCACGGTAGAGGCCAGGATGGGCCAGGACCGGTACGCCGCCGGCGGCTTTGATGGCGGCAACCGCCTCCGGGATGGCGACAAATTCGGTGGTAACATAGGCGGGCCGCCCCAGGCCGAAATATTTCTCAAAATACTCCCCGGTATCAGCCACCAACCCCAATTCAAGCATGACATTGAGTAACGGCCAACCGCCGTGTTCCCGGTAGTTTTTCCAGTATTCGTAGCGCTTATTATCTATTTTTACCCCCAACTTTTCTAGAGCCAGGAGCGAATCCTCCTCATTTTTTGCCCAGGCGGCAAGGTTATGCCTAAGCACCGCCTGGAGTTCCCGGTTTTCCGGGTCGATCCCGTAACCCAGGATATGAAAGGCCGTATGCCGGGTGTAGGAGGCGGAGACTTCCACGCCGGGGAGAAAAAGAAGGCCGTGAACTGCGGCTGCCTTGGCCGCCCGGTCCAGGGAACCGGTGGTATCGTGGTCGGTAACGGCGATTCCGGTCAGGCCCTTGGCTGCCGCTTTGGCCACCAATTCTTCAGGGGTCAGGGTTCCGTCTGAAGCTTGTGTATGGAGATGAAGGTCGAGTCCCAACTGGTTATGCCTCCTTGTGCGGTGCTGGCGGCGTGGCATTCCATGCTCGTGGCATTCCACGCTTCAGCCTCCTGGAGCATACTGTCGTCCAGGCGTCCCGGCGCCTGCCCCGCGTGGGCTTTTTCTCTATACTATACAGCGCTCTTTTCCTTCTGTCAAGGTGAAAACAGCTGTCCCCGTTTTTCGAGGGGGAAAAAAGGATTTTTACCCTTTGCGTTGAACATTTTTAGCAAAACTTGAAAAACGAAACAATTTCTTTGATGAACTGGCATCATTTTTAGACGGCTTACAGGTGCCGGCTCTTACTGACTAATGTGTAAAAATTCATAAAAGTTGAGGGGTAAGAATGAATATAGAGAAGGCCGAAATAAAAGACTTGGAGGAAATATTAACTTTACAGAAATTAGCGTATATAAGTGAAGCAGAAATATGTAATGATTATTCGATTCCACCGTTAGTTCAAACCTTGGAAGGTTTAATAGAAGATTATAAAAACCAACTGATTCTTAAGGCAGTAATAGATGGGAAAATAGTTGGTTC
>Ga0079223_10002704_pt1 | contig 11027 bp, 9 predicted proteins | sample Stecom2011_FD_75072 | JGI IMG/M metagenome (GOLD analysis project Ga0079223, IMG submission 75072) | Agricultural soil microbial communities from Utah to study Nitrogen management - Steer compost 2011 | ecosystem: Environmental > Terrestrial > Soil > Agricultural land | place: USA: Utah...
AGCGAATCGACAGTTATAACCAAGTCGTCGGGCTGAACTACCGTTATTGCATCCTCGTATTCGCATCCGCTTGCATCGGTGATGGTTAGAAAGTAAACCCCTCCTTCGATATTATCCAGCGAAAGCTCTGTGTCTGTAAACCCGTTGGGTCCGTTCCATAACACATCGTAACCCGGAACGCCGCCTTCAATGTTGAGCGTGATACTTCCTGTGGGCAATCCGAAGCATAAGCTCGGAGTTGTAGAATACGAGATTTCAATGGGTTGGGGCGCTGTGATTTCAATGGTTTCGGTGGCTTCGCAGCCGTTATCATCTATAACGGTTACCGTATAGCTTCCGGGTGCCAGATCTGTCAGGTTCAGGTCGGAACTGGTTTGCAATCCCGGCAGTTCCCATAATACGGTATAAGGAGCTGTGCCGCCTGAGATGCCTAAATTTATGGTTGCCGTACTATCTGTGGCACACATTACGTTGGCTCCGCCCGGGAATAGGGAAGGAGTAAGCACTAAGTCGATTGGTGCAGTAGGTCCGCTAATCGTAACGTCAAATAATAGGGGTGTTGCGCATCCGTTATTATCGGTAATGGTTACAGTGTATGTACCGGCTTCGAGATTGGCAGCTGTGGGGGTTTGCTGGTTTGCATCATCATTCCAAGAGTAGGAATACGAACCGCTACCACCGCTAACAACGATTGTTGCCCAGCCTGTATTATCACCAAAGCAAATCACATCTTGTGAAGAAGAAACAGCCGCTTGGAGAGGGAGATTTGGTTCGTTTATGGAAATGTTGAGCGATGCGCTACAGCCATTTTCATCGGTAACCACTACAGTATAATTTCCGGCGGCCAAATTGGTTGCAGTTGCTGTTGTTTGATTCAACGGATCGTTCCACGCATAGGTATATTCGGGAGTTCCTCCTATAACACTTACGGTTGCCGATCCGGTTGCTTCTCCATTGCACAATACGTGCTGAATATTGCTTACACTGATGTCGATCGGATTGGGCGCGACGAGGTCAATGTTTTGAATCGAGGTACAGCCATTGGCATCTGTAACGGTAAGTTCGTAGGTGCCATGACCGAGTCCGGTGATGGTATTGCCAGTGGATTGGGGAACTGTATTCCATGTGTAAGTATATGGGGCTGACCCGCCGGTGGCATTTACTTCGATAGATCCATCGGCAGTTCCGTGGCAGGAAGGATGTGAAAGATTGATTATTTCAACATCTAAAATATCGGGTTGTGTGATTTCTATTTCCAAATCGGCTGTACACCCGTTGGCATCGGTTGCGGTTACCGTATGAAAACCCACTGCCAGTCCGGTCGCGGTATTGCCTGTTTGTACCGGTGTCGTATTCCACGAATACGTATATGGCGAAGTCCCGCCCATTGCAGAAACAGAAGCTTCGCCTGTATTATCACCGTTACATTGCACATCCGTATGCGATACCTGTTGGATATCCAGCACCGAAGGTTGGGTGATATTAAATGGGATGGCATAATCACAACCATTGCTATCGGTAACAGTGAGCGAATAATTTCCCGCAGGGAGATTTGAAATGTTCGGAGTATTATTATTGGGGTCTGTGCTCCATACGTATGTGTACGGTGGCGTTCCGCCGATAATATTTGCGGAAGCGCTACCTGTAGCATCGTTGTAACACAAAACATTAGATGTGTTTACTGTGCCTGATAGAGAAGAAGCCGGTTGTTCAATTTCCACTTCAATATTACCGGTACATCCATTTACATCCGAAATGGTGATATTGTATATTCCTGCCAAAAGATTTGTTCCTGTGGTGCCTGATTGGGGTGGTACGGAATTCCACAAGTAGGTGTATGGTGGAGTTCCGCCATGTCCTTCTATCGTCGCGCTACCCGTACTTTCCCCATTGCAGAGCACATTTTCTTTAGAAACCAGCGTTCCGGTAACCGGATCGGGCGCCGTAAGGGTAATGTTTGCTGTTTGAACGCAAAGATTGGCATCGGTAACGATTACAGAATAATTTCCGGCACCCAGGTTTGTCGCTGTCTGAGAAGTTTGATTTGCGGGGTCGTTCCACTGGTACGTATAGGGTGGCGTACCATTTATGACTGTGGCAGTAATTTGGCCATCGAAACTTTCATGGCAAGAAAGGTTTTCACCTCCCACAAAAATGGGGCTTGTAAGGCTTATTTCCATTGGCTCGATTTCTATGATACTAATCGAAATATTACCGGTACACCCTTCTCTGTCGGTAATATGCGCAATATATTGTCCCGGAGGCAGGTTGTTCAGATTCACATCGGTAGAAGTAAATCCGTTAGGCCCCGACCACTGAACGGTATATGGTGTAAGACCGCCTGTTATGGTCAGGTCGATTGCTCCATTGTTTTCGCCGCCGCACAAAACATGGGAGGGAATGGCCGTAAGTTGTATATCGGAGACGACTATATCGGTTGATGTTTGAGAAGTACAAGCAGCGAGTGTTGTGGTAACGGTATAGGTAATGTTGGCTGTGGGTGTTGTGGTTGGGTTTTTGATTTCAGTGTCGTTCAAGAAATCGGCCGGGCTCCAACTATATGCGGTGCCATCGCTTATTACATTTAATTCCAAGCTATCGCCCTTACATACGAATGAAAGCGGAGGGTCTATAAAAACCTCCAGAGAGTCGCGTATAATTAGCGTAAGGCTATCTTGCACCGTGCTCGAGCAGTACGGATTTCCGACATACACATGTACGGTTTCCGGGCCTTCGTCAATGCCATCGGCGTAGGGTGAAATGTTTATACTGGCCGAAGCTTGATTGGCCGGAATTGTGATAAACTTGGGTGTAAACGGATCGGGATCGGCACCGATAAGCGGGTAATCCGTTCCATTAATAGCCGTTCCGCCCAGATAAAATATTACAATCAGGTCCTGGTTGGTTACCGGCTCACGGGTAAATGTAACGGTACCTTCGTTACAGCCTTCAATCATTTCTTCGGTTCCACCTACTGTTGTACCATCTACTGTTATATTATTGCTTTCAATTTTTTCTATAAAAACCGAGCTGTCCCATTTATCGTCGGCAACATCGGCTATAATCAGCTTGAGGTGAAAAGTATCGCAAGGTTGAACCACCTTTTGTGCGTACAGGTTTTTAGTCCAACCATCGTATTGTAGGGATGCGTTATAGCTCAGCGGGTTGTTTACAAAATGGTTTGGGTTCGTTGCCGGATATCCAATGTCCGGATTGCCCTGATTTACAGTATTTATACCTACATACTGGCTGGTACCCGGTATAAGTGCAATATTTTCCAATCCTTCCAATCCGGGATCACCGACAATTCCGGGTCCGCTAATAAAAAACCCAAAGACATCGTTAAAAGGTGTTCCCACATATTCGTGGTATTCTTCACTGGCAAAAGTAAAGTCAAAGCGAAGTGTATCACCTACCGGAACCACGTCAAACTCCAAAATACAGGCATCAAAATTTGAGTAGCCGGTAATTTTTTTAATTATCTCGTGACCGGGATTACCCCACGAAGTGGTTGTGGTCTGGCTGTCGTTGGGTCCGCGGGAGTCGTATATGCTTCCGGTCGATAGTATCACACCTTTTCCATCCGGAAAGTTGGGGATGCCCGATATATCGTATTTCCCAATCGCGCTATCGGCACAGATTACCACGGGGTTTAAAATTTGCACTCCGTTTCCGGTTATCGTTTCGGCCAACGAAACGGGTGTATGGCCTGATGATAAATCAATATTTTGCGCTGTCGCGAAATGCATAGATCCAATAGCCAAAATACCCATCAGAGCAATGTGTATAGCTGATTTTCTGAGACTTATAATTGTGTTTTTTGTGGTAATCATTTACAGAAATTAAGTTGGTCAGAATAAGAGATACTAGAGATAGACTCGATTCGCGTCGCTGAAAACTGTTTTTTGAGGATTTCTTGCATATCAGCCTTCATGTCATCAACGCGTTTGGGTATTGAGGCATCGCAGCGAACCAATAGCTGGGATGTTGAATTGCAAAACGCATTAAATTTATATGGTTCTGCCTTTGAACGAGCGGCTGCAAATTGATCGAATTCTCCGCGTGTCAGGTCTTTAATGTTTACGGCAAAGTACCTGTAATATTCGGGTTGATTTTGGGTTTGCGCTTCCGCGGAAAATGAGAACGTCGACAGCAGCAAAAAGCAAATAAGACTTTTGGGGAAGTTCATAAAAATTGGTTTTACGATATGGTGTCAATGAATCGCATGCACTTTCATGCATTTATTCATTTTAAAGATAAGCTTAACAACGAGTCGAATCCGGCACTTTTGGATAAGTTTTTAATAGTCGATTTATGATAACTGTGCCAGTGTCGTACTATCAACTTGTTATACGAAAGTATACGAGATTGTATCGAAAAGGTTGTTGGGTTTTTCAGGCAGTTTGTCAGTCAGAAATGCCTCTCTGTCGGAGGGCTTCAAAGAGCAAAATTGAAGTAGCGACCGAAACATTGAGCGATTGTGTGACGCCTTGCATGGGGATATGCACCGAATGGTTTGAAGCTTCACGTGCATTTTTGCTGATTCCGTCTTCTTCCGATCCCATGATGATGGCCACCGGAATATTTAATTCGCAATCGTAATATACTTCTTTCCCTTTTTCATGACAGGCTACCGTCTTAAATCCACTTTCATTTAAATATTCGATGGTTGAACCCAATGAGTCGGTTCGGCAAATTGGAATGCGCAAGAGTGCCCCGGTAGAGGTTTTAATTGCATCTTCATTTATTTGAGCCGCTCCTTTTGTTGGGATTATTATGGCATGCACGCCTGCACATTCAGCAGACCGGCATATGGCACCAAAGTTACGCACATCGGTAATTCGATCCAGAATAAGTAAAAGCGGGGTTTCGCCCGATTCGTAAATAGTTGGAATCAGCCACTCGATATGTTGAAATTCGATAGGAGAAACCATGGCAATCACGCCTTGGTGGTTTTTGCCGGTAGTCTTGTCTAGTTTTACTTTGGGTACAAACTGAAACGGCGTTCCCGTTTCTTTCAAACGCGGCAGAATCTTTTGGAGGGTATCGGGATTAAGCCCTCTTTGAATCATCACTTTCTCCATACTTTTGCCCGTTTCAAGAGCTTCTACTACGGGGTGGATACCGTAAATCAATTGATCTTTTTTCATACTTAATATATTCTACCGTCGCGCCAGGCGTTGACAGATCGGTACCATGAGGGTTTGTATATTTCTTCTCTATTTAGTCGGTAATCGTTGTCGGTAAACGGGTTAATCACTTTTAGAAAATAAAAGGTGACTGATAAGGGATTGTTTTCCTCGCCGTAAATCCAAGTTTCTAAATTGTCTGTACGGTAAACCTTATTGGGTTTGCCATAAACGATATAAATAATTCCGCGGTCTGATTTCCAGCCTTCTACGTGGCTGCTAAAATATTTATTTGCCCTTTCTACCCGCTTGTAGTATGCTGAAATGGATTTTCGGGCACGATCTCTTGAGCCGGCCCATGATAACCACATATTCTCGAGAACTTGTTTTCTGTCCACTGCCTCAACAATATTGTCGTATTCTCGTCCGCCGACCAAATACCGTAAGGGTCCCATCAGGCCATCAACGGTTTTGACCTCCGGAAAGTCGGGGTCCGAAACAAACAAGGTGATTCCTTCTTTGCTTGTAATATCTGCGTTTAAGTGATAAAATCCGTGAGGTCCCATTTTGATTTTCACAACTTCCAAGTCGCGGGTGCGAAGAGTAGTGGTAGAGTCGGGCTCGTAGTCAAAAGGTTTTGGTTCATAAAGAGCAAACGGGGGCGGAGGCAACCGGAAACTCCGGCTGTAGTACCGCACAATTAAATCATCGACAATTTCAGAGTTGATATGTAGATTGTAATCTGCGTATGGCTTTACTCTATCCGAAAACAGCGGAACTCCCCGGTCGGGGTCGGTAATTAAAAAATTCTGGCGGTTTGTCAGGTTTGTTTTGTCAAAAGACATAATTCTTTCAACTTGTCGGCTGCGGTTTTCGTCTGTAACGGTTATAATAAGCTGCGATTTTTCGCCTTTCGGCAAATAGAGATCTGTGGAAGCAACCAGTGTTTTGGGCTGTTTTTTAGCGTCGGTGTCTTGAATTCGAAACGATTTCAGTGGACTCGATTCTGTATCGCGTTTTACTTTCACAACCACAGAGGCAGTGGGTTCACTTTCTGATCGTCGGGCGTAGAGTAGGTTTTTGGTATTTACTTTGATAAATAGTCGAGATGAATCGGCCGAGAAATGAAACAGCACACAATCAATCTCTATTTCTAATGGACTTTCCTGATAGGCCTGCTGCACTGTAGGGTCGGCTATTTCCTTTTTTGTCCCACATTGGGTTAACGCCCAAATCAGGCATAATCCGAGTATGTTCAAAAAAACCCTCATCGTGCGGTCTTTTTTGAAACAAAAGCGAACGGATAGGATACATTGTTGATTATCAAACCGGTATAAGAAAACGCAGCATGGTATGTGGCAATATTCATCTTGTAATCATTTCCCTAATTGTTCAGGATAATTACAAATGTACCAACTTCGACGCTATCAAAAAGTTCAATTACATCTTTATTGGCCATTCTCACACAACCTTTGCTTGCGGGCATGCCTAAAAGGCCTTCTTCGTGGGTTCCATGAATAAAAATACCCCGTGTGTAAGAGTCGATGTTGGCTCCGGAGTTTACACCTTCTTCGAGTCCTTTCAAGTGAAAGACGCGTGTAGTTATATGGTCTGAGTTGGTCGTTTTTGCTTCCTTAATTGGCTCCACTTTTGCACCGGTCGCTATTTTGCTTTTGATTACCGAGTTTATGGGTAGGTCACCGCCTACTTTCTCGGCTATTTTATGAAGGCCCTCCGGGGTTTGATTGCTTCCCGATAGGTTTCCAATTCCTTTTTCGGCAGTCGATATACGGTACGATTTCACGACGGTATCGCTGCTTATCAAATATAGTTTTTGTCTTTTTGCCGCGACATAAATAAAAGTGTCAAATCGCGCCCCGTTGTATTTTATATCCAAGTATTCTTTTAAGAATGTTACCATGGGGTCGGGTGTGACCTTAGGCTGGCTCAGCCCGAAAGTAGAAGTAGTAGAAATAAGTAATGCGACGTACAAAATATATCTTAACATCAGAAGAAGCTTATAAAACCAAAATGGATTTTTCCATTTCGGATTTCAATATCATTATCAAGCTGTTTGCCTAAAGCGTAAGTTAACGAAAAAACACCGGCATTCGTTTCGAAATTTATTCCGGCCCCAAAGCCAATTGGTGTGTCGCTAATCGTGGTGTTCACCGATCGATCCTCGTACGCTCCTTGATCAAAGAACAGAAAAATGTTTGAATTTTCTTCCAATAAGAACCGATATTCTATTGTGGCAACACCATATCCCGATGCAAAAATAGACTGTTCATTAAAACCACGAATGGTTTTCAATCCGCCGATTCTATATATTTCATTTTTAAACATATTGTCGTTTAAGAGGTAAGCTCCGCGTACACGCAGCAACACCACCGATCTGGTGGCAAGGGGAAGATAGATTCCCGTATTTAAAGTGATGTTATAAATATCTGAATTGAGCTTGATATCTTCGTACTCCGATTCGTCGACGTTGGGATTTTTAAGGATTTTTTTCTTTCCGGCGGCAATCGATGCTTCCGCAAAATATCCGCGAGACGGGTTGAACTTATAGTCAAGGTCTCTAAACTTTAGTCCCACTCCGTATGAGTTTATCCTTGAGTCAATGTAATCGTCAATCGAAAAGGTTTCCGATGAAATCACATTTGACTGATCATTTTCATAAAATAGGCGCGCATAATTTCCGCCTTTAAAAAAGTACTGAGCACCTATCAGCGAGCTCACATTAGAAAAAAGGGTATCGCGTCTGTACAGGTCAAAGCCTAGTTCGAGTCCAAAAGGAGTGTCGAATAAAAAAGGATAATTAAGGGCTAAATTCAGCTCTTGGGTTCGCGTTTGGAGTCTTTGCCATTTCAGATTAATACTTTCGCCTTGCCTAAAATTGTTGAGTAAATTGAGTTCTACATCGCCGGTAATCAGGGTTTTGCCGGTTTGGTTGTCAGGCATAATACCCACTATTCCATTGAAGTTGCTGGCTTTTTTTGGGTCGAGGTACAAGTAGATGTCTGCTTTTCCGGGCCGCATTCCCACTTCGTATGGCTTGATTACATTTATAAATGGGAGTTCTTTTAACCTTGTGGGAATTCGGTTTAGGGTACTTTGATTATACGGTTCGCCGATCCGAATACTGAGATAGTTCTTTAAATAGTTTTGATTGGTTTTTGCATCACCCTTGAGGATAATACTATCGATAACCGTATATTGGTTGCGCTCCATATTGAGAACCGCGTGTATGTTATTATCTGTTATTTCGAGGCTATCTAGTCGGATGGATGCAAAAGGAAATCCATTGTTTTCGGCCGATTTTAGCGATGCTTCAATAAGACGGGCAAATGCTCGTGGTGAAAAAGGTTGGTCGGTATACAACTTTTCGCGGAAGCGGGATGCGTTGAGGTATTCTTCGGGCACATTTCCTTTTTTTAGGTATGCCCATTTATACTCATTCCCAAACCTTAAGAATGCAGTTACCGTGTCTTTGCTCCAAAAAAGGGAGTCAAAGCTTGCGGTTAAGTATCCTTTTTCAACTATTTCGGATTTGAGTTGTTTTAACTTTGAAGCGGCTGTTAATGAATCGCGTGCTGTTTGGTTGGCCTGAAGCTTAATGTTGTGGGGTATACCATCAATAGATTGTATATTGATCAGGACCTCTTGGGAGTGGGTTTTAGTTGTGACAAAAATCAACCCCAAGATGAGTGCAAATATTTTTATTAAGACTGCTTTACCCAAAAGATTTATAGAAATCTTATAAATAACTTGATAAAAAGTTAGTTATTGTGAATCGAATAAATCAAATTTACTCCGATTTGTTTCATTTTGACTAACTTTGTATTACCAATTCGATATTAGAAATGAAAAGAACTACAATAATATTAGGAGTTTTGTTTGCGACGGCTGTATTATTCTCCTCTTGTCGCACTCAGAAACAAGCGTGTGCGGCTTATAGCAGCGTAGAGCAAACTACAGTTACGGATTCCAATAGCTAAGCACGTTATGTGGCATAATATTGAGTCTGCCTCCGCGCTAAACTCGATTCTTTCGGGTTCTGCCGAGGATAGTCCGCGTTTATTTTTGATTTTCAAGCACAGCACACGTTGCTCTATCAGTTCGATGGCCAAGAGCCGTGTTGAGAAGGGTCAAGACGATCGAATTTCTTATTACTTAATCGATGTAATCGGCAATCGTGAAGTTAGCAACTTGCTTGCCGAGTTATCGGGTGTGCGACATGAGTCGCCACAAGCATTTTTGTACCAAGGTTCTAATCTTATCGAGGTGACCAGCCATATGGCGATCCGGTCGGGAGAAATATCAACTCATGTGGATTCTCTCATTCAAAATCAAACGTAATATCCTGGACAATATCGGGGTGAATGCTTTTTGCAACCGGGCAATTTAACGCGGCGGTTTTCAAGAAGGATTTTTGTTTATTATCGTATTTCGAATCGGGAAAACGGAGATTAATTTGTATCTTGTCTATGCGGCGCGGATTGGATGCCATGATTTTATTAATATCGGCATGCACTGCACCTAAAACAAAACCATGAGAATTTGCAGATATACCCATTAAGGTAATCATACAAGCGGCCAGCGACGAGGCTGTCAGGTCGGTAGGCGAAAACAGTTGTCCCTTACCATGATTGTCGAGCGGTGCGTCGGTTTGAATAACAGAGCCCGAGTTATTATGTGTGATTTCGGTGCGCAGGTCACCTTGATAAAAAATCTTTGCAGTTGCCATGATATTTAGTTTTGAATCTGCTAAATTAGCAGATTGTATTTAAACTTTGAATTTGAGGTACACGGTTTACATATTATTACTATTCCTTGTGACTTCGCTTGGTGTATATAGCCAGACGCAGGAGGCTACTATATTTGATGAAACTACTGTTGTATATCGGAATGCCTTATACGGGGGTGTAATTCTTCACACCAATGGATTAGGCGCGCACATTACACTCGGTAAAGCTAAAACCGGTTTTAAGACGCGAATATATCAATTGGATATGGTAGGGATGAAACACATTAAAGAGATTCGCACATTTAATCCATACAAGGATCAGCCAAGGAGTTATTTTTTCGGAAAGCTTAACACTTTCTTTATTATTCGGCCTACCATTGGTAATCGAGTAGTCAGTTTTGATAAAATCCGCAAGTCAGGTGTATCCGTAGGCTACAATTGGCGAGTAGGGCCTTCATTAGGCATTACACGCCCCGTTTATTTGGAGATTTCTATGGCAGATCCATACCCGCATCAAACGGTAGTTGTAGAAAAATACGATCCGGAGGTACATAAATACGATGATATTTTGGGCCGAGCCGGTGGCTTTCGCGGGATGAATGAATTGAAATTAAAACCGGGTCTGTTCGGAGCAATCGCACTCAATTTTGAATACGATGCAAATAGAACAGGGATGAAAGGAATCGAGGTGGGAGCCACTGTTGATTATTACCCCATAGAGCCGGTTGAGATAATGGCCTTTGCCGAGAACTATCAGTTGTTCTTAAATTTTTACGTCAGTTTACAATTCGGTAAGAGGTATAATAAATAAAAATGCTATTAATAAGTGATTGGTAGTTTCCCATTCGTAAAAATTGATAGAGGTTTTTTGAAATAAAAATAAGGTGGCTATCCTTACCATAGGTAATAGGATGTATAGACTTCGATAATTCTAAACTATGGAAATCAGCTAAAATTGTTATTTTTGAAATAGCGGAATTTTGTTGTTAAGATCCATGGGCTTTCAATTGATATAATGAAATAAAAAGCACGAATGCTCAAAAGTAGTTTCAGAATCAATAGAATTATCTATTTTAGCCTTCGATTGAAAACGGCATAAATTAATAGAATATAAATACAAACACATGAAGTTCAGAGTTTTAATATTTGCA
>Ga0079223_10002705_pt1 | contig 11027 bp, 7 predicted proteins | sample Stecom2011_FD_75072 | JGI IMG/M metagenome (GOLD analysis project Ga0079223, IMG submission 75072) | Agricultural soil microbial communities from Utah to study Nitrogen management - Steer compost 2011 | ecosystem: Environmental > Terrestrial > Soil > Agricultural land | place: USA: Utah...
CGCTTCAGCGATGGCCGACCGGTGACCGCCGAAGACGTGGTGTTTACCTTTGCCCTGCTGCGCGAAAAGGGCAGCCCGTTTTTCAAAAGCTACTATGCCGGAATCGAGCAGGTTGATGCACTCAGTTCCACGACGGTTCGATTCGAGTTCGGCGACAGTACCAATCGAGAGCTGCCGCTGATCGTAGGAGAAGTGCCCATTTTGCCCCGGCATTTCTGGGCAGAGCGCGACTTCGAGACACCCACACTGGAACATCCTTTGGGCTCCGGCCCCTATTTGATCGAGCGCATCGACCCCGGCAGAACCATAGTCTATCGGCGCAATCCCGATTATTGGGGTCGCGAGCTGCCGGTAAACCGGGGCCGCTACAACTTCGATCAGCGCCAGTATGACTATTACCGCGACAGCACAGTGGCATTGGAAGCGTTCAAGGCGGGTCAGTATGACTTCCGCAGCGAACATGCAGCCAAGGCCTGGGCCACCGGATATACGGGGGCACCTTTCGCTGACGGGCGCATCATCAAGGAAGAGATTCAACATCAAAATCCCCGCGGCATGCAGGGGTTCATCATGAACACCCGACGTGACCGTTTCAGCTCACCCGAAGTGCGTCAGGCGCTGACACAGGCATTCGATTTCGAGTGGACCAACAATAATCTGTTCTACGGCGCCTATACCCGCAGCCACAGCTATTTTTCAAACTCGGAAATGGCTGCCGATGCGCTGCCATCTGCAGCCGAGCTCGAAATTCTTGAGCCCATTCGTGATCAGGTACCTGCCGAGGTCTTTACTCAGGTGTACAAGGCTCCAACCACTGATGGCAGCGGCCGCAATCGCACCCAGCTGCGCGAGGCATTGCTGCTGCTGAAGCAGGCGGGCTGGCAGCTTGAGGCAGGCAAGCTGGTTGACAGCCAGGGCCGTCCGTTTGAGTTTGAGATTCTGCTGGTACAGAAAGAGTTCGAGCGCGTGGTGTCCCCTTTCATTCGCAATCTTGAACGCCTGGGTATCAGCGCCAATATCCGCATCGTCGATGTTTCCCAGTACATCAACCGATTGCGCCAGTTCGATTTCGACATGGTTGTGTACGGCTTCGGTCAATCAAGCTCTCCGGGCAACGAACAGCGCGACTATTGGCACTCAAGCTCGGCCGACATGCCGGGCAGTCGCAACCTGATCGGCATCCGCAACCCAGCGATCGACTATCTGGTAGAGCAGCTGATCGCCGCGCCGGATCGTGAACAGCTGGTGCTGCGCTCACGGGCACTGGATCGAGTGCTGCAATGGAATCACTATGTGATCCCGCACTATCACATCAGTGCCTACCGGATCGCATACTGGAACAAATTCGCCCACCCCGAGATCAGCCCCACCTATGATCTCGGCCTTGATACCTGGTGGGCCAAGCCCTGATGGCCGCCTACATTGTTCGCCGCCTGCTGCTTATCATCCCGACCCTGCTGGGCATTCTGCTGCTCAATTTCGTCCTGGTTCAGTTCGCGCCCGGCGGGCCGGTTGAACAGACCATTGCGCACCTGCAGGGGCTGGGTATTGACGCGGGCAATCGCATCGGCAGCGGTGCTCAGTCCGACATTGCCGCCGGCAGCGATAGTAGCGGTTACAGGGGTGCACAGGGACTGGATCCGGCACTGATTGCTGAAATTGAGCGTCTGTACGGGTTCGACAAGCCTGCACATGAACGTTTTTTTCTGATGCTGAAAAGCTATCTGATGTTCGATTTCGGCAAAAGCTTTTACTCCGATAAAAGCGTCATCGACCTGATTATCGAAAAGCTGCCCGTTTCCATTTCACTGGGCCTGTGGACCACCCTGATCACCTATTTGATTTCGGTTCCGCTGGGCATCCGCAAGGCGGTCCGCGACGGCTCCTCATTCGATGTCTGGACCAGTAGCGCCATCATTGTCGGTTATGCCATTCCCAACTTCCTGTTTGCGATACTGCTGATCGTTCTTTTCGCCGGCGGCACCTGGCTGGAGTGGTTTCCCCTTCGCGGACTCACCTCCCCGGACTTTGACCAGATGACCTGGTGGCAGCAGGTGGGAGACTATTTTTGGCACATTACCCTGCCGGTACTCGCTTCGGTGGTCTCCAGCTTTGCCACCCTGACCATGCTGACCAAAAACTCCTTTCTTGATGAAATTCACAAGCAGTATGTACTGACCGCACGCGCCAAGGGACTGGATGAAAACGCCGTGCTCTACCGTCACGTATTTCGTAATGCCATGTTATTGATTATTGCCGGCATGCCTGCCGCACTTATCGGTATTTTCTTTACCGGCTCGATGTTGATCGAAGTGATTTTTTCACTCGACGGCCTGGGCCTGCTGGGTTATGAAGCGGTGATCAATCGTGATTATCCGGTCATCTTCGGCACGCTTTACATCTTTACCCTTGTCGGGCTGCTGTTGAAACTGGTCAGCGACATCACCTACACCCTGGTCGATCCGCGCATCGACTTCGCCAGCAGGGAGGTCTAGCCATGACGCTTACCCCTCTGCAACGCCGCCGCGTTGACAGCTTCAAGCGCAACCGCCGCGGCTACTGGTCGCTCTGGATTTTCCTGCTGCTGTTCGGACTCAGTCTGTTTGCCGAGCTGATCGCCAATGACAAACCGCTTTTGATCAGTCATCAGCAACAGCTCTACTGGCCATTGCTGCAGGAGTACACCGAAACCGATTTCGGTGGCGACTTTGCCCTGCCGGTGGACTACCGTGACCCCTATATACAGGAGCTGATTTCCGAGTCCGGCGGCTGGACCCTGTGGCCGCTGATCCGCTTCAGCTACAGCACCATCAATTACGACCTGCAACAACCGGCCCCCTCCCCCCCCACCGGTACCAACTGGCTGGGCACTGACGACCAGGGGCGTGATGTGCTCGCGCGCGTAATTTACGGCTTCAGAATTTCCGTGCTCTTTGCCCTGACACTTACTCTGGCCAGCTCGGTTATCGGCGTCTGTGCCGGTGCGGTTCAGGGTTACTACGGCGGTCGGGTGGATCTGTTTTTCCAGCGTTTCATCGAAATCTGGTCAGGCTTGCCGGTGCTCTTCCTGTTGATCATTCTGGCATCACTGGTTCAGCCCGGCTTCTGGTGGCTGTTGGGCATCATGCTGCTGTTTTCCTGGATGAGCCTGGTGGATGTGGTGCGTGCGGAGTTTCTGCGCGGGCGCAACCTGGAGTATGTGCGTGCGGCCCGTGCACTGGGGCTGAGTGATAATCGCATCATGTACCGCCATGTATTGCCGAATGCCATGATCGCCACGCTCACCTTTATGCCGTTTGTGTTCAACAGTGCCATTGTGACCCTGACGGCGCTGGACTTTCTGGGCTTTGGCCTGCCGCCCGGATCTCCATCCCTGGGCGAGCTGGTTGCCCAGGGCAAGGAGAATCTGCACGCCCCCTGGCTCGGGCTGACCGCATTCATCTCATTGTCGTTGATGCTGACCCTGTTGATCTTCATCGGAGAAGCCGTGCGCGATGCCTTTGATCCGAGGAAAGTCTAATGAACACCCCACTGATCAGCGTACGCAATCTCAGTGTGCGATTTGGCAGCTCCACCGCGCCGGTGGTGCGTAATATCAGCTTCGATATTGAAGCCGGCAAAACACTGGCCATTGTGGGCGAATCGGGTTCGGGCAAGTCGGTGACCGCCCTCTCGCTGCTGCGACTGCTGCCGCAGGCGCACACCGAAGGCAGTGTCATCTATCAGACTGAGAATCTGCTGCAGGCATCCGAGCAACGCCTGCAGCAACTGCGCGGCAACCGAGTCGGCATGATTTTCCAGGAACCGATGACATCACTCAATCCGCTGCACACTCTGGAAAAGCAGATTGGTGAAACCCTGCGCCTGCACCGGGGCATTGGCACGGCCGCCTGCCGCGCACGTACCCTTGAACTGCTGCAACTGGTGGGCATAGATCACCCGGAGGAGCGGCTGCGACATTACCCGCATCAACTCTCCGGTGGCCAGCGTCAGCGTGTCATGATCGCAATGGCCCTTGCCAATGAACCGGAGCTGCTCATTGCCGATGAGCCGACCACGGCGCTGGATGTCACCATCCAACAGCAGATTCTTGAACTGTTGGCGCAGATCCAACAGAAACTGGGAATGGCGATCGTGCTGATTTCACATGATTTGAATATCGTGCGACGGGTTGCCGACAGGGTGTGCGTCATGCACAACGGCGAGCTGCTGGAGCAGCAGGACTGTCACGCCCTGTTCACCTCGCCTCAGCATGAATACACCCGTGCACTGCTGGCGGCAGAGCCTGAAGGTACTCCGGCAGCACTGGCCTCTCCGGATGAAATTGTCCTGCGCACCCATGCCTTGAAAGTCTGGTTTGCCGAGCGCAAGGGGCTGCTGCAACGGGTCAGCCGATACCACCGTGCAGTTGACGAAATAGAGCTGCAGCTTGCACGTGGTGAAACCCTCGGGATCGTGGGTGAGTCCGGCTCCGGCAAAACCACGTTGGCGTTGGCAATTCTGCGCCTGATCGGCAGCCAGGGGGAGATCGATTTCAACGGCACTCGCATCTCGGGCCTGAAGCAAAAGCAGCTGAGACCCTTTCGCAAGCAACTGCAAGTGGTGTTCCAGGACCCGTTCGGCAGTCTCAGCCCGCGTATGAGCGTGGCCGAAATCATCGCTGAAGGGCTTGAAGTCCAGGGGGTCACGGATCAGACCGAACAGGATAACCGCGTTTGTGAAGCTCTCAAGGATGTGGGACTGGACCCGGAAGTACGGCATCGCTATCCGCACGAGTTCTCCGGCGGACAACGCCAGCGCATCGCGATCGCTCGCGCCCTGGCGTTGAAGCCACAACTGATCATTTTGGATGAACCTACTTCGGCACTGGATAGAACCGTACAGAAGCAGATCATTGAACTGCTGCGTGAGCTGCAGCAGCGTTACCGGTTAAGCTATCTGTTTATCAGTCATGACTTGGCGGTGGTACGTGCCATGAGCCACCGTGTCATGGTCATGCAGGCCGGCAAGGTAGTCGAGCAAGCCGCGGCCGAGCAGTTGTTCAACCGCCCCGAGCACCCCTACACTCAACGCCTGCTGCAAGCCGCGGCATTGCCACACACCGGTCTCTAGTCGTTAGCCGCTGATAGCCAAACAAAACAAAAAGAGCCGCATCTGCGGCTCTTTTCAATTGGGCTGCCTTGCTTCAACTCAATTGCGTTTGACTTCTGCCGCTTCCGACAGGGCCTCAACATGCAACTGGTAATCCAGCTGACCATTTCGCGTAGCCAGGAAAGCGGCCATCTGGCGCTTCATCTCGGGCTCGATATCGGACAGATCCGGCTCCTGCACCGCCGTTACACGCACCAGCGCCTGATCACCGCCCTGCAGACGCACGGCAGCAAACGAAGCGGCACCCTGTTGCGGCCGCGGCAGCTCGAATGCCTTGCGATTCACCGCCGCCGGCATGCCTGCCTGCTCGCGCTCTACCGCTGCCACTTCAGTCCAGCTCAGCTCGGGCGCGATGTCCGCGAAGGCTTCACCCGACTCCAGAGCAGCCAGCAGCTGTTGCAGACGTGCTTGCAGTGCAGCTTCGGCCTGCTCCAGGCGCAGCTCGGCCTCAAGCTCATCGCGTACCTCATCCAGAGCGCGCTGACGAGCCGGAATCTGCTCTTTGACGCGCACGACCACAGTGGTCCTGCGATCCAGTTCAATGGGGTCACTGTTCAAACCTTCACGGTTCAACTCCTCACTGAATGCAGCTCGAAGCACGCGCGGATTGGACGCCAATCCTGTCGCAGCACCGCGCTGTGAGAACGGCTCGGTCTGGCGAATCTCAAGACCCAGCTCCTCGGCCGGTACATCCAGATCGGCAGATGAGAAGCTGAGATCAGCCAGTCGCTCCAGCGCCGCCACGTATTCGGCCTCGGCACTTGCCTGGGCCAGTTCACGGCGCAGCTCGGACTCAACCTCTTCCAGCGCGGGCGGCTCACTGCTGCGGATATCGGTCAGCTGAATCAGGTGATAGCCGAACTCGGTGCGTACCGGCTCGGACAGTTCACCCGGCTGCATGGCAAACAGCGTATCTTCGAACGGACCGGTGAATACACCACGCGCATTGTAGCCAAGCTCGCCACCCTGGTCAGCGGAGCCGGGGTCCTGTGAAAACTCACGAGCCGCCTGAGCAAAGTCGAGCTCACCCTCAATGATGCGCTGACGCACACTTTCAGCCTGCTCCAGGGCGTCCTCTTCAAACAGGATATGGGCGGCCGCACGTTCCTCAGCTGCCTCAAAACGCAGCAGCTCCTGCTGATAGGCAAGCTCAATGTCGGCAGGGCTCACCCGGTCCGGATTAACAAAATCGGATTGCTGCAGCTCGACATAGGAAAGTACCACCTGCGGCTCGGTCATGAAGCGCTCCTGCTGTGCCTGGTAGCGGGCTTCAAGCTTTGCCTCACTGACCTCAGCCTGCAGCAGAAACTGCTCCAGTGAAAGCGGCGCCCAGGCAACATCGCGGGTCTGACGATCCAGCTTCAGCAGTCGATCAACCTGCTGCTCGGTCGCAAAGGCCGAGAGCTGAAAGGCGTTGCGCTCCTGTGCGATCAGCTGCTCCTTGCGCAGCAACTCTCGGTACATGAGCGGGGTAAAACCGGCAGCGCGCAAGACCGCTTCAAACTGGTTGCGGTCAAAGCGGCCATCGATCTGAAAATCGGGGGTACGCACGATGATCTGATCGATCATCTGCTCTGACAGATAAAGCCCCTGAGACTCGGCAGACTGAAGCAAAACTTCCTGATCGATCAGTGCCTGCAACACCATGCGGCGCAGCTGGTTTTCATCAATATCCGCAGGATTGCCGTTCTCACCCATTTGGGCCAATAGCTGGCGACGCTGCAGTTCGATGCCACGCTGCAGATCCTGATTACTGATCTCTTCACCATTCACTTCAGCGGGTGCGCGCTCACTGTTGGCAAGACCAACAAGTGATTCAACCCCGAACAGGGCGAAGGTAACAATGATCAGACCGACAATGACCTTGGCGATGGCCCCTTTGGAATTATCCCTAATGGATTGCAGCATGGTTTGGGTTCACTCTGACTTTTTATAAAAAAAAGCGCATTCAGCCATGAATGCGCTTTCTTGGACTGCGATGACAGTTCTCTGTTTCCAGTGAACATGTCCGAATCTGGCGGAACGGACGGGACTCGAACCCGCGACCCCCTGCGTGACAGGCAGGTATTCTAACCAACTGAACTACCGCTCCAGTATCAGGACTTCAGATCCCGCTTACTTGTTGACCGCGTCTTTCAGCGCTTTGCCCGGCTTGAAAGTCGGCAGGGTTGCAGCAGCAATCTCGATCGGGTTACCGGTCTGCGGGTTGCGGCCGGTACGGGCAGCACGCTCTTTGGTGGAGAAAGTACCAAAGCCAACCAGAGCAACGGATTCACCGCGCTGCAGAGCTTCAGTTACTGCGTCCAGGGTAGCATCCAGTGCGCGACCGGCAGCTGCCTTGGGAATATCGGCTGATGCAGCAATAGCGTCAATCAGTTCAGACTTGTTCACATTGTTCCCCTTTTCGAATCGTTATCGTGTTCTATCCGTTGTTGTCGTTGCCCAGCGCATAGTCTGCAACTTTATACCAACTGGTCGAAACCGGTGTCAACTGGCCGCAGCCCTTTTCTGCCGCGGCCTCCAGTTAATGTGTGCTCAGTTGACCAGGCTCAGCATGGCCTTTTTTCGCATCGGCGGCAGCCGGTTCTTCAGCTTCTTCCGGCAGCGGTGTAGGGTGATACGCCAGGGCGATATCAAGCACCTCATCGATCCACTTGACGGGACGAATATCGAGATCTGCCTTGATATTGTCGGGAATTTCCTTCAGATCACGGGTATTTTCCTCGGGAATGACCACGGTACGGATACCACCGCGATGCGCCGCCAGCAGCTTTTCCTTCAGTCCGCCGATCGCCAGCACCTGACCACGCAGGGTGATTTCACCGGTCATGGCCACCTCTGAACGCACCGGAATTCCGGTCAGGGCCGATACCATGGCCGTACACATGCCGACACCTGCACTGGGGCCATCCTTGGGTGTAGCACCCTCGGGCACGTGAATATGAATGTCGCGTTTTTCGTGAAAATCGGCCGGAATACCCAATGAGCGAGCGCGGTTGCGCACGACGGTCATCGCCGCCTGAATCGACTCTTTCATCACATCGCCCAGCGACCCGGTGTGGATCTGACGTCCCTTGCCCGGCACCACGGCCGATTCGATGGTCAGAATGTCACCGCCCACGGAGGTCCATGCCAGCCCCGTTACCTGCCCGACCTGATCCTGCTCTTCAGCCATGCCGAACTTGTATTTCTTGACGCCGTTGTAATGTTCCAGCTCTTCGGCCGTAACCCTGACGACGCCCCCCTTGCGCTCCAGCGCAAGCTCTCGCACCACTTTGCGGGCGATCTTGGCAATCTCGCGCTCAAGACCACGCACACCGGCTTCGCGGGTGTAGTAGCGGATCAGTCCCAGTACGGCATCGTCGGTAATTTCCAACTCTTTGACCTTGATACCGTTATTTTTCAACTGCTTCGGCAGCAGGTATTTGCGTGCGATATTGAGCTTTTCATCCTCGGTGTAGCCCGGAATACGGATAATCTCCATACGATCCAGCAGCGGCCCCGGGATGTTCATCGAGTTGGACGTGCAGACGAACATCACATCGGACAGGTCGTAGTCCACCTCAAGGTAGTGGTCGTTGAAGCTGCTGTTCTGCTCAGGGTCCAGCACTTCGAGCAGCGCGGATGCGGGATCACCACGATGATCCATCCCCATCTTGTCGATCTCATCAAGCAGGAACAGCGGGTTTTTCACCCCCACGCGGGACATCTTCTGAATCAGCTTGCCGGGCATGGAGCCGATGTAGGTACGGCGATGGCCGCGAATCTCGGCCTCATCACGCACACCGCCCAGCGCCATACGGACGTACTGACGATTGGTGGCACGCGCAATGGAGCGACCCAGCGAGGTTTTACCTACCCCCGGGGGGCCAACCAGACACAGGATCGGTCCCTTCAGCTTTTTGACACGTTTCTGTACCGCCAGGTATTCGAGAATACGGTCCTTGACCTCTTCAAGACCGTGATGGTCTTCATTGAGGATCTTTTCGGCATGCTTCATATCGAGGCGAACACGCGAGCGTTTCACCCAGGGAATCTGCAACATCCAGTCGATATAACCCCGCACCACGGTTGCCTCGGCGCTCATGGGGGACATCATTTTGAGCTTGTTGTATTCGTTCAGGGTCTTGTCCAGCGCCTCCTGCGGCATTCCGGCACTTTCGATACGGTTTTTCAGCTCTTCCATATCGGTAGAGCCGGTTTCGTCCATATCGCCCAGTTCCTTCTGGATCGCCTTCATCTGCTCATTCAGATAGTATTCGCGCTGACTCTTCTCCATCTGTTTTTTGACGCGACCTCGGATGCGCTTTTCCACCTCGACCAGGTCGATCTCGGCTTCCATCAGTGACATCAGGTGCTCAAGGCGCTGACGAGCACCCAGAATTTCCAGAATCGCCTGCTTTTCGTCAAGCTTAAGCGCCATGTGGGCAGCGATGGTATCAGCGAGACGGCCAATATCGTCGATGTTCTGCAGCGATCCCAGCACCTCGGATGGAATCTTCTTGTTCACCTGCACGAAGCGTTCAAACTGATCCAGCGCCGTTTTCTTGTACACTTCGGCTTCAGCACTGCTCACGTCTTCAACCGGCAGCACCGACACCCGCGCATGGAAGCACTCTTCCGACTCCATCAGGGTACTGATGCGGGCACGATAATCGCCTTCGACCAGCACCTTTACCGTGCCATCCGGAAGCTTGAGCATCTGCAGCACGTTGGCCACACAGCCAACCGAGAACAGGGCCTGTGAGTCCGGCTCATCTTCGGATGCGCTTTTCTGGGCCACCAACAGAATCTGCTTGTCGCTGGCCATGGCCAGTTCAAGGGCATGGATGGATTTTTCACGCCCGACAAACAGCGGGATCACCATGTTGGGATAAACCACCACATCGCGCAGTGGCAGTACCGGAAGCTCGACGGTCACAGCGTCATCTTTTGCTTCAAATTGATCCATGATGGAGTGCCTCTTTACAGGGCGCCTGTGCATTAGGGCCGGCGCATCTTCATATAAGTGTCAGGTTAGTCTTTCAATGGGGCCCGTTCCAGCAATTACAACTGCGCTGAAGGCTTTTTTCGCAACCGCGAAGAATACGGCAGCGGGAGAGCAGGCGGCTCACGCAAGCCGCCCGTTGCTGAAGCGTTACTTGAAGTAGGCGTTTTCGCGCACGCTGTGATCGGTGGCGTCACGCACCCCCACCAGACCGGGCACACGTTCAATCAGGGTTTTTTCGACGCCATCCTTCAGGGTCATATCCACCGCGCTGCAGCCCTGACAGCCACCGCCGAAACGCAGGATGGCAACAGCCCCCGCCTCTTCTTCAATCAACTCGACCAGCTTGACTTCACCGCCATGCGACGCCAGACCCGGGTTGATTTCCGAGTAGAGAATGTAGTTGATCTGTTCATCCATCGGGCTGTCGGGCGATACCTTGGGTACCTTGGCATTGGGTGCCTTGATGGTGAGCTGGCCACCCATGCGGTCGGTGGCAAAGTCGATGTAAGCCTCTTCCAGATAGGGCAAGCTGTTGCGTTCCAGATAAAATCGCAACAGATCAAAGTCGAGAATTTCATCCTCTGCGTTTACTTCGTCCGGACGGCAGTACGCCAGGCAGGTTTCCGCATAGGCGGTCCCCGGCTGAGTCACAAACAGGCGTACTGCAATACCTTCTACATTCTGCTTTTCAAGCAGCTCTGCCAGATAGCGCTCGGCAGATTCTGTCACCGTAATTGTCATGGCTAAACCTTGTGCTTCGGATGTTACGAATAGTCTGAGGATACACCCAAATTAATTCCGAGTAAATTGATCGGATATTAATCAATAAGCAGCCCGATCACGCGCCTGCCAGGCCATGCGTGCCTGTTCCAGCCAGTGCTGCTGC
>Ga0079223_10002707_pt1 | contig 11022 bp, 10 predicted proteins | sample Stecom2011_FD_75072 | JGI IMG/M metagenome (GOLD analysis project Ga0079223, IMG submission 75072) | Agricultural soil microbial communities from Utah to study Nitrogen management - Steer compost 2011 | ecosystem: Environmental > Terrestrial > Soil > Agricultural land | place: USA: Utah...
GCGGTATTCCCAATATGTCAAACCATTTTTTACTGCTCATAAAATAGCTGCCCTTGTTTTGATTCTATCGATTTTCCCTGAAGGAGTTTTTATTAGTTCAGAAATATAGTAATAAGCTTTAGGTTTTTCATATTTATTAACGGTCTTCTCTATTTTATCTTGAATATCCGCTGTGTTTAAATCGTTTTCTCCGATAAATACAACTTTACTGCCCAGTTTATCATCTGGTAGCCAACTAATGATGAAGTTTTCTGAGTAAAGAACATTTTTTATCTTTTGCTCGACTTCTTCTGGATGAACTTTCACTCCACCAGAATTGATAACAAAGTCGGCTCTTCCTTTCCAAAAGAAGGTCTTCTCATCAATTAACTCAACTATGTCATTCGTTTTTAGTTGATGTATATCCAACGCTTTATTGGTGATTACTAAACAATCGTCTTCTAGTGATAATGTTGTGTCTCCGATTGCTATGTAGGGTTCGTCGATGTTTTTTAATTCTCTCAAAGCAATATGGGAAACTGTTTCTGTCATTCCAAAAGTTGAATAAGCTTTGCAGTTGTATTGACTAATTTTTTGAATCAAATCATCAGAAACGGGTGCGCCTCCAATAATGAGATATTTAATGAGATTTAATTTTTCAGGACTTTCCTCTAGAATTGTTTCAACTTGTAAAGGTACCATCGCTGCAAAATCTACCTCAGATGTCACGTTTTTGAGTGGGTTTCGTGTAACATTTGTAACAATTAATGTTAAATTATAAAGAATTGACCTTACGAGCATCATTTTGCCGCCTATGTAGTTGGGGGATAGACAGATAAGAGCTGTTTTGCAGTTGTTTAAGTCGAAGAATTCACCAGTCATTTTTGCTGAATTTTTCATCTTCCATTTAGGGATTTCTATGACTTTTGGAGTACCTGTTGAACCTGATGTTTTTTGACTAATTACTTGATTTTCATCGTTCCATAGCGCGTTGAATGCTGCTATTTCTTCTTCGGTTTCTGTGGTGCTATCTATTGAAATAATCTTCATCTTCTACTGGTTTATTATTGGCATAGGTTTTGAATGTAACTTTTAAAATTAAATGAATTATGTGTAAATTAGCATAATTAAAGAAATAAAATTGAACATATGAAATATCTCAGCGTATTTACCATCGTTTTTGCTCTATTAGCTTCGTCATTTGTAATGGCGCCTGCAAATAATGACAAAGGAATTAATTTTGAAGACTTAAGTTTAGAGCAAGCTTTAGCAAAAGCAAAAAAAGAAAATAAGTTAGTCTTTTTAGACGCTTATGCGGAGTGGTGCGGTCCATGTAAAATGATGGATAGAACAACTTTTAAATCTGAAAAAGTTGGTGAAGCTTTTAACAAAAGTTTTATCAATGTGAAAATTGACATGGAAAAAGGGGAAGGTCCTATGATTGCAAGAAAGTACCAAGTTTCTGCTTATCCAACGTTCTTTATCTTAAATCCTGATGGGAAAATGGTTAAGAGAGTTGTTGGTTATCACAAAGAAGAACAGTTATTGTCTCAAGTGAAAGATCATTTGAAATAAGAGGTTTTAAGAAAATTATTGGAAAGGGGAATTGAACTAAAGTTTGATTTCCCTTTTTTTAATTAAGCACAACGCTTTCTTCGGTGATAAATGCGATTCCGGAAACGCGTTTTGTTTTCACGCCATTTATTTCTTCAGTTCTGATTTTATCTTTCGCCATTTCTGTTTTAAATACATCATCTAAATTCTTAACCTCTCCGCAAGGGACATGATTCTTATGCATGTGGGTTAATATTTCTTCAGATGTGTATGCTTGAAGCTTATCAGCTAAAATTTCATGAAGTTCCGTTCTGTTTACAACTCTGTCTTGAACAGCTTTAAACTTTTCATTGCTTGCTAATTCTGGCGATTTAATAAAATCACATAACTTCTCAAAATGGGTGTTGCTACCAATAGCAAAAGTGATTGTTTTATTATCAGAAGTCGTGAAAAGTTCACCGTAAGGAGCAATATTTGGATGAAGTGAACCGATTCTTTGCGGTACGTGGTTGGTCATTAAGTAATTTGAAGCTTGGTTAACCAATGAGCTAACTGCTGCGTCGTAAAGCGAAACAGAGATTGTTCTCCCAATATAATTATTGTCCATACTTCTTGCTAACAACTCAATCAAAATTCCTTCTTTTAGATGATGCGCCGCAAGTACATCAATCAATGCAATAGGCATTTTAACAGGACCACTTTCTGGTGTACCGTTCATAGCCATGATTCCCGATTCTGCTTGTAAAATCAAGTCGTATGCAACTCTGTCGCTATCAGTACCGAAACCATTGATTTTTCCGATGATTAACTTTGGGTTTAAAGTACGTAAAATATCATCTGTGATTTTTAGTTTCTCTTGGTCCCCCAATTTAAAATTCATGATGATGATATCTACATCCTCTATCTTTTTCAACAATTGGTTGCGATCTGAGTCATCTTTTAAATTCAGTTCAGTATAATTCTTCTTGTAGTTGATACTGGAGAAGTAAGCTGAAACGGAACTGTCTTTATCTTCGTTTGGTAACTTCCAGAATCTGGTAATATCTGGATGATTTGGGTTCTCAATTTTTAGAACATCCGCGCCTAGTTCGGCGAAAAAGCTACCTACTGATGGCCCTGCCAAAACAGAAGATAAATCAATGATTTTTAGACTTTTAAAAATGTGTTTATTGGGCATATTTTAACGATCTCACTCATACAAATGTAAAATTAATTTGATGCAAAAGCTAAAAAAGGTAAGTTATTAAGACCAAGTAAGGAAAGCTACATGTGAATTGACAACTTTCATCTTTGAATTCTGTCTCTTGTTCGATTGAATTATGTTTATTCCTCTACGACCGTTCCGAAACCAACGATTCTTTTTCTCCAATAATCAGATTCATAGATATCAACGATGGAAATTCCAATACTTGAACTTGAATGAATCATTTGCACGCTATCGTTTTCCAAAGAATAAACGATCCCAACGTGATTGATTCCTTTTCCGTGACTAAAGAAGATAAAGTCTCCTAATTGTAAATCTTTACGATTGATTTTCCTAACTTCTTTGAATTGGTCAGCTGCTCTTTGGCTTAAGTTTTTGTTTAAAGTTTTTCGAATGACATAGTTTGTGAAGCCGCTACAGTCAAACCCACTTGGTGTTACTCCTGCATACTTGTAGGGAATACCCAGCAGACCTTCTGAAAGCTTAACGATTTCGTCTCTTGAACTTAAATTCTGAATAACAATTACATCGCTGTTGTCAGCTGTTGTGGTCGCTTCATTTTTGCTTTGGTTAGTTTTGGTTGAACCTGTATTTGTTTTCGTTTGAGGTTTGATTTCGAACGTCTTGTCTAAATCAGGTACATCTTTAAAAATCGTTTTTATTAATTGATCTACTTTGTTAAACTTGTCTCTATCTCCATGTTCATTTAGGTTGTACGTCCAAAGCATTAAGTCACTCTTTAGCACACTCATTTCGTATTGGTGTGAACGGAGAATTTCTTGACCTTCTCTTGTGCTTTGAAGTTCCTCAAATGTTTTGGTAGCCTCTTCTAAAGCATATTTGTTTTTCTTTAGCCATTTTGGGTTTTGTGCTAACTGAAGTTTAGAAAGCGCTATATAATAGCGTGGAACAAATGAATAATCATATTGCGGATTGGCTTGCAATTTATTTGCTTTTTGATATACTGATTTATATTGTCTCTGATCATATCTCATTTCTAGTTGGTCAAATTCCAACACTTGAGAGCTCAAAGAAAAATGTAGCATTATCAATAATATGGTAATTACAAGTCTTCGCATTTTCTTTTTAAAGATTATATCCTGCAAAGTTAACTATTTTGAATGAACAGAATGTTAAATTTTCTTAGGATGGATTAACAATGATATGTTGATTTCATCTATGTTTAAGATAAAACATCTATTTTAATACAGTCATTACAAAAACAATTCCTATTTTTAAACGTTTGAAAAATACAACTGGAATTTTGGTTCCATATTTGCTTACTATAGCTTAAACGTACAATTATGAAGAGAATTATTTTTGCAACTATATTATTTATTTCAACAGGTGTTTCTTTCGCTCAAGAGGATACGGACTTTATGCGTTTGTATGAGGTGTATTCTTTTATCGATAGAATGTATGTAGATGAAGTTCCTAGAAAGGATATTTCTGAAGCTGCCATTGTAGCGATGTTGGAGAAATTAGATCCACATTCAACTTATATTCCAGCTGAGGAGGTGGAACAAGCCAATGAAAGAATTAATGGAAGTTTTGTGGGAGTTGGAATTCGTTTTAATATTCTAAAAGATACCATCTTGGTTGTAAACCCTATTCCAGGCGGTCCTTCAGAAAAACTAGGAATACTTGCTGGTGATAAAATTATTGCTGTAGAAGGCGAAACTGTTGCTGGTATTGGTATTAAAAATTCAGATGTAAGAGAAAAGTTACTTGGAGAGAAGGGTTCGAAAGTGAACATTACTATTCTTAGAGGAGGTTCTGAGCAGATTGATTATGTGGTGACAAGAGCAGATATTCCAGTGAATTCTGTTGCTAGTTCTTATATGATTGATAAAACAACTGGCTTCATCAAATTGACGAATTTCTCAAAAACGACTGATTCGGAAGTTAAGAATGAAATAAAAAGATTGAAAAAAGAAGGAATGGTTGACCTTATTTTTGACCTGCAAGGAAATGGAGGAGGACTTCTTTTTGCTGCTAAAGCAGTGGCGGATGAATTCCTAGACAAGAATAAATTAATTGTTTACTCAGAAGGACGTGCGCAACCTAAAAGTAATTTAAATGCGGATAGAAAAGGTGGATTTGAAACAGGTCGATTGATTATTTTAATTGATGAAAGTTCAGCATCTGCTAGTGAGATTGTTTCTGGAGCAATTCAAGACTGGGATAGAGGTTTGTTAGTTGGTCGTCGTTCTTACGGTAAAGGATTGGTTCAAAGACCTATTCCTTTGTCTGATGGTTCGCAAATTCGTTTAACTATTGCTCGATACTTTACACCGAGTGGCCGTTTTATTCAAAAGGACTATGAAGATTTAGAAGCGTATAGAAATGATTATATCGACCGTTTTGAGCATGGTGAAATGATGCACAGAGACTCTATTCGCTTTGATGATTCATTAATTTATAAAACGCTTCTTAAAAAGAGAGATGTTTATGGTGGTGGTGGAATTATGCCAGATGTTTTTGTGCCTTTAGATACAAATGAGTATTCTAAAATGTACAGAAACTTAAGCCGTTTAGGTGTAATCAATACTTTTACGATTTCGTATGCTAATTCACACAGAAAGTCTATTTTAAGTAAATACAAAACTATTGAAAGTTTCAATGAACGTTTTGAAATTGATAAAAAATTCTTAGATGAATTTTTTGAATATACAGCTGAGCAAGATACCAACTTTGTGTATTCAGAAGAGGATTTTGAAATCAGTGGAGATTTATTGAAAGTTCGCCTAAAAGCAATGTTGGCTCAAAATATTTGGGATATAGGAGCTTTTTACCAAGTTTTCAATGTGAAAAATGAAATTTTCATGAGAGGCTATGAAGCATTGAAGAATGGCGTTTATGAAGAAAATAATTTAATTGAGGAATAATTAATTTGTAATTTCTATATTTGTTAAACATATAATTAAAAATAAGAATGAAAAAAATAGTTTGGATATTTTCTATAGCGCTAATTGCGTTTGCATGTAATAATGAATCGAAAACTGATTCAACAATAACAGTAAAAGATGGAGAAACACGCTCTAAATTATCGGCTGGTTCAGTTTCTGAAGCAGATTTAAAAGCAGCAGCAGAAAAAAGAGAAGAAGATAGAAAACGTGCGGAAGAAGAGAAAATGGCGAATCAAACAACGATGGAGATTTCACCAAGTGTATTTGATTTCGGTAATATTCCTCATGAAGTTCCTGTTTCAACAAAATTTAAAATTACAAATACAGGAGATAAACCATTAATCATTAACGACGCTTCTGCTTCATGTGGATGTACTGTTCCTAAGAAGCCTGAAGAGCCTATTTTGCCAGGTGACTCTTATGACTTAGAGGTAACATTTACTTCTAACCCAGGACAAGCTGGAACAGCAATTAACAAAACGGTTACTGTTAACGGAAACGTACCAGGAGGTAGTAAAACTGTTAGCATTAAAGCGCAAGTATCAAAATAATTAAAAATAGTTAGTTTTTAAAAGGCGAAGAAGTTATTTCTTCGCCTTTTTTTATATCCATTAAATGGGTGTTCTTGTTGAATACGAAAAGTCTTGATTTTATACTTCCATTTGTGTCTGAATGAACCGATAATAAGCATCCTGTTTCTTTGTAAATTCAACGGAAAGTAAGCTTTTTAGAATAAATTTAGATTTTTCTAAACAATAAGTCCAGTTTGGCTAAAATTTTCCTTAATTTCGCAATATGAAGTTGAACTTTTTACTATATTTCATTTTATTTCTTTTAGGAAGTTGTAGTTTGACAGACGAAAACGATTCTGGTAAAATTCGTGTGGTAACTACTACGTCTATTGTAACGGATATTGTTAAAAACATCGGTGGAGACAAAATTGAAGTTTCTGGTCTAATGGGAGCTGGCATCGATCCACACTTGTACAAAGCGAGTGAAGGCGATGTAATGAAGTTAGCCAATGCAGAAATGATTATTTATGGAGGTCTTCATCTTGAAGGAAAGTTAGTAGATGTTTTTTCTAAAATAGAAAGACTTGGCAAGCATCCTGTAGACTTAGGCGCTACAATTCCAGAACATTTTTTACATCGTTCAAAAGATTTTGGCGGAAATTATGATCCGCACGTTTGGTTTAATGTTGAATTAATCAAAATTGAATCAAAATCTGTTGCAGAAGCTTTTCAAAAGTATGACTCAATAAATGCAGACTATTACCAAGCTAATCTAGATGCTTATCTTGTTAAATTGGATGATTTGCAAGCAGAAATCATTGAAATGGTGCAAACCTTACCCAAAGAATCTCGTCATTTGGTAACTGCCCATGATGCTTTTGGATATTTTGGAGACGCTTATGGCTTTAAAGTAATTGGCTTACAAGGATTATCAACTGCCACAGAAGCAGGTGTAAAAGATATGCGAAGGGTTTCTGATTATATTGTAAAACATCATATAAAATCAATATTCATAGAAAGTTCTGTTCCTGTAAAAACAATAGAAGCGCTACAAATGGCTGTTCGTTCGAGAGGACATCAAGTGAACATCGGAGGAATGCTGTATAGTGATGCACTAGGAAATGAAGGAGAAGAGGAGGGAACGTATATCGGAATGATGAGATACAATGTGAAATCGATAATTGACGGTTTAAAATAATAAATATGGCAAGCCAAAAGGGAGTAAAATACGCAATTAATGTACATGACTTAACAGTCGCTTACGATTATAAGCCTGTGCTTTGGGATATTCATCTACAAGTTCCAGAAGGAGTATTAATGGCAATTGTAGGTCCGAATGGTGCAGGAAAATCCACATTGATTAAAGCCATGTTAGGTATTCAGAAAAGTATCACCGGAACGGTTGAGGTTTTTGGGAAATCTTATAAGGAAATGCGTAAAGAAGTGGCTTATGTGCCGCAAAAAGAAGCGATTGATTGGGATTTCCCAACAACTGTACTAGATGCAGTAATGATGGGCACTTATGGCCAGTTAGGTTGGATCAAACGTCCAGGTAAAAAGGAAAAGAAAGCAGCTTTAGAAGCGCTAGAGCAAGTTGGAATGCTGCCGTTTAAGAATAGACAAATTAGTCAGTTGAGCGGTGGACAACAACAACGTGTGTTTTTGGCTAGAGCATTGGTGCAAAATGCATCGATTTACATCATGGATGAACCATTTCAGGGTGTAGATGCTACAACAGAAATCGCGATTATCAATATTTTGAAAGAGTTGAGAGAACAAGGTAAAACCGTATTGGTTGTTCACCACGACTTACAAACTGTTCCAGAATATTTTGACTGGGTTACTTTTTTGAATGTAAAGAAAATTGCCACCGGTCCAGTGAAAGAAATATTTAACGATGATAATTTGAATAAAACCTACGGAATTAACTATAAAGTAGCTGTAAATCAATAAACATGTTAGAATTTTTAGAATTAATATGGTCTGATTATACCGTTCGAATCATTACGATGGGAACTGCTGCTCTAGGTGCCATTCTTGGTCTCCTGGGTAGTTTTGCCGTGCTTAGAAAACAGAGTTTACTAGGTGATGCAATTTCACATGCAGCTTTACCAGGAATTGTTTTAGCTTTTATTCTAACACAGACAAAAACGACCTATGTTTTACTACTTGGAGCTATTATTAGCGGACTAATTGGAAGTGTTTTAATCAATAGCATCGTAAAACGTACGCATTTAAAAACAGACACCGCTTTAGGAATTATTCTTTCAGTATTTTTTGGTTTTGGAATGTTGTTGTTGACAGCCATTCAAAAACAACCTGATGCAGCGCAAGCAGGATTGGATAAATATCTATTTGGTCAAGCTGCTACCTTAATGCTTGAAGATGTAAAACTTCTGATTGCTGTTTTGGGTTTAGCCTTGCTTATACTTTTCTTATTTTATAAGGAGTTAAAACTTTTGCTTTTTGATGCTGATTATGCTAAAACACTAGGGATTAACACCAAGTATTTAGATGTTTTGATTACTGTTTTTATAATTGTTGCTATTGTACTAGGACTTCAAACTGTAGGAGTAGTATTGATGAGTGCAATGTTGTTAGCACCAGCAGCAGCAGCAAGACAATGGACCAATAGTTTGAGTACCATGCTTTTCTTGTCTGCCATCTTAGGAATGATTTCCGGAGTTTTAGGAACAGCTATCAGTGCTTCACAAGACAACTTATCTACCGGGCCAGTGATTGTTATTATAGCAGTATCATTGGTAGTCATTTCCTTTATTTTCGCTCCTAATCGAGGTTTGATTGCTAAGAGAGTGCAGCAGAGAAAGAATAAAAAATTATTTGAAAAAATTAAAGATGACGCAGCCACAACTTGAGATACAATTAATAGCGGCTATAGTTTCTGTAGCTTGTGCCATCCCTGGTGTTTTTTTAGTGCTTAGGAAGATGGCCCTGATTAGTGATGCAATTAGTCACTCTATTTTATTGGGAATTGTTCTTGGTTTTTTCATAACACAAGACCTTAATTCCCCAATTTTAATTCTTTTAGCTTGCTTGGTGGGAGTGCTGACCGTTGTGATGGTTGAACTCATTCAGAAAACCAAACTCGTTAAAGAAGACACCGCTATAGGACTCGTATTCCCAGCTTTATTTAGTATCGGTATCATTTTGATTTCATTAAAAGCCAACGATATTCACTTAGATGTGGATTCTGTTCTTTTAGGAGAATTAGCTTTCGCACCTTTCGATAGATTGTTTATTAATGGAAAGGACTTTGGACCGAAGGCACTTTGGATAATGGGAAGTATTTTGATTTTTACTTTAACGCTTCTACTTCTTTTTTACAAGGAACTAAAATTGAGTACTTTTGACGCTGGATTATCTGCTGCTTTAGGCTTTTCGCCTGTATTAATTCATTATTCCCTAATGACCGTTTCTTCAGTTACCGTTGTGGGAGCTTTCGATTCTGTTGGAGCAATATTAGTGGTTGCTTTAATGATTGTTCCTGCGGCAACTGCCTACTTACTGACGCATAAACTAAAATCGATGCTGATGTTATCCGTTTTTTTTGGCTTGTTTTCATCAATTGGTGGCTATTGGGTAGCCAATTTGCTAGACGCTTCTATAGCTGGTTCGATGGCGACAATGCTCGGAGTTATTTTCTTTACCGTTTACTTATTCGCACCTAAAAAAGGTTTGTTGGCGAATTTATTCAAAGAAAAACGTCAGAAAAGCGAAGTGCAACTTTTAGCATTCTTACTTCATTTACACAGTTTGAACGAAGACAATGATTTGGAAGAACGATGCGTCAATCACTTATACATGCACTTTAGATGGACAAAATCCGAAGCTGATAATATTCTTAGTTTAGCCAAAGAGAATAGTTTAGTCTATCTTGATGGAGATTGTATCTATCTTACAGAAAAAGGAAATGACTTTAGCGAAAGGGCCATACAATTTATCACTAGTAATAGAGGTGAGAAAATAGAAGGAATTAAAGAGGATTACTTGTTGTTTAGAGGTTAAATTTCTTTTTCTATATTTGTAAATAGTAATTCAAAAACTGAAAATGAAAGTCGCAATTACAGGGGCATCCGGACATATAGGTTCCGCTATCATAAGAGAATTGATTAAACAAGGACACGAAGTCGTTGCTATGGTTCATAAAACTGGCAAAGGACTCGAAGGCTTGCCTATTTCCACTTTTAAGGGTAGCGTATTGGATAAAGATTCTCTCAGAACCCTAATGAATGAATGTGATATAGTTTTTCATATCGCTGGTATTGTTGACTTGGGTTATCATTTTGATAAAATGGTTTACGAGGTCAATGTTACAGGAACAGAAAATGTTTTTGAAGTTGCAAAAGAAGTCGGTGTAAAGCGCGTTGTTCATTTTAGTTCTATCCATGTTTTTAAACAAAGTCCTTATGATCTTCCCCTAGATGAAACGAGAGGTTTTATTGATGATAAAGGAATATTTTATGATCAAACAAAGCGAAAAGGACATGAATTAGCATTACAACTTGCCAAAGAAGGACAAGATATCGTAATTGTTTGTCCAACTGGAGTAATCGGACCTTACGATTACCTTACTTCGAAATTAGGAAAAGCACTTATCGATTTATACAAAGGGAATATTCCCGCGGTAATTAAGGGTGGCTTTGACTTTGTGGACGTTCGTGATGTTGCAAAAGGCGCTATTTCGGCAATGGATAATGGAAAATCTGGGGAAGCTTATATCTTAGGAGGTCAATTTTATACTTTAAAAGAATTGGCTGAATTAATTTACCAAGTCAATGAAAAGAAGAAGAAATTTATAGAATTACCGATAATTTTCGCTAACATAGGACTTCCGTTTGTAAAA
>Ga0079223_10002712_pt1 | contig 11011 bp, 12 predicted proteins | sample Stecom2011_FD_75072 | JGI IMG/M metagenome (GOLD analysis project Ga0079223, IMG submission 75072) | Agricultural soil microbial communities from Utah to study Nitrogen management - Steer compost 2011 | ecosystem: Environmental > Terrestrial > Soil > Agricultural land | place: USA: Utah...
CGCTTTAGACTCGCTCTCCTATTCGGAGCTTGAGGCCATAGCCAACGTCTTTGAGGAGTTGGGAGGAGAAGAGGGATTCCTGGTGGCCAGTAAGGTTGCGGACAGAATCGGGATCACCAGGTCCGTGATTGTCAATGCCATGCGTAAACTGGAGAGCGCGGGTGTTGTGGAATCCCGTTCTTTGGGTATGAAGGGCACCTATATGAAGGTGAAAAATCCATACTTTCTTGATCAGTTGGCAAAAAAGTCGAAATAAACTCTTTTACCTGGAGTTGAAGGGTTTTCTTACCGTCCTCTTATCGGGGACGGTTTTTTAATGGATAAATTGGGGCAGTGATCACAGCTTCTATTGATCTGCGAAAAAAATATTAACAAAAAGACTGATTAATGCGGCTAATGAAAAATTAAACACCAGCTAAAAGAGTTTTCATTCATTCAACATAAGAAAAAACCAGGAAACCTAAAAAAAAAGGGTAAATATTAGCAGGAAAAACCGGATCTTCGGCGAATTTCTTAATTTATCCAAAACGCTATTGTTAATTTTTTATAATATAAATTGTGAAAAAACTTTATTTTGTTAAGGATCTGGTTATTATTAGGAAAGCGCTATTTGTGTAGAAAACCTTATCTCCCGGGAGGACTTGTTAGTTTGTAGAATTTCTGTAATATTTTTCCTGCCGCTAATCCGAGTGGTTTCTTTTATTAATAGACTAAATATCTTTTTTGTTTTAACCGATATAAATAAAAAGACCTTTAGGAAAAGGGGTGCGTTGCTTTGTTATTTCCAAAAAACATGGAGCTGATGACAAAATCTCTGGATTGGGCGGCGAGAAGACAGAAAATTCTGGCGCACAATATCGCCAATGCCGACACCCCGGGTTATAAACGAAAAGATTTATCCTTTCCCACACAGTTGCGAGCACAACTGCAAATGGTGAGAACAGACCCGCGACATTTGCCGAACAGAACTGCGAGTGGGTTTGGATCCTTTGAAGATTGGGGAGCGGTCCGTGTAGACAATAATAATGTGGACCTTGAAGCAGAGATGGTGCGTACTGCTGAAAACGGACTTTACTATCAAGGAGTGGCGCACCAACTGAGCAATAATATTCGCCGTTTGCGAACGGCCATCGGCGGGAGGGGATAAGAAATGCGGTTTTTTCAGGCCTTTGATGTAAGCGCATCTGCGTTGTCCGCCCAGAGATTAAGGTTGGATTTAATTTCCGGCAATATCGCTAACGTGAATACCACCCGTACTCCGGAGGGAGGACCGTATCGGCGAAAAGTTCCGGTTTTTGCCGAGCATCTAAAAGGGGCGCTGGGAAATACCGCCCTGAAGGGTGTGAAAGTGATATCCATTACCGAGGATAGTTCGCCGTTTAGGATGGTATATGAACCCGGGCATCCCGATGCGGACCGTGACGGATATGTTTATTATCCGAATGTGAATATCGTCAACGAAATGGTTAATTTAATGGAGGCCGGAAGGGTCTATGAGGCAAATGTGACCGCCTTCAATTCAGGAAAAGAGATTTTTAGAGCGGCTTTGAATATTGGCCGAGCATAAAAAACACAGCCCATGGAAGGTAAGAGAGGTGTGAAAAGCCAAGGAGTGGCGTTTGTTCACAACTCTTTCAGGTTTCCCGTGGGTTATTTATTGTCATAGGTTTTTTAAAGTCCAGGTGAGAAAGGATAAAATCAAACTTAAAAAGGGGTTGAAATAGATGAGAATCGCACCTGAATACATTACGCCTCAACCGAAGTCTTTGACATTGGAGAAATCAAGACAGAATGAAGAAAAGAGCCGCCCGGGTGTAGGCTTTGGCGAATTATTAAAAAAGTCAATCCAAGAAGTGAATGAACTCCAGCTAAACTCAGAGGCTCTTGATGAGCGACTGGCCATGGGGACCTTGGAAAATGCGCACGAGGCTACAATCGCGGCGGAGAAAGCCTCCTTGGCCCTGGAGCTGACCGCCCAAATCCGTAATAAAGTGCTCGAGGCTTACCAGGAGATAATGAGGACGCCTTTATAAAATCGGTAATTTGACCCTTTTTACTGTGATTATTTATTTTAAAGAAAAGAGAGTCGAGTAATGGGTGAGTTAATTCAACAGATACGTCAAATCTGGGATAAGATGGACCTGAAAAAGCGGCTGATTTTTGCCGGCGGCATCTTGGTTCTTCTCGTCTTTTTCATCTTTATTTTTCAAATGAGCAAGCCTACATACGAATTGCTATATGGTAATATTTCCCAAGCAGAACGGGATGAAATCATCGGTGAACTGGTCGAAATGGGTGTTCCCTACCAAAAAGAATACGGGGCCATTTATGTTCCTAACGCCTCGGAAATCCGGGCCTCCCTAATGAAGGAAGGAATTCCCAAAGGCGGCATTGTGGGTTTGGAGATCTTTGACCAGAGTAGTCTGGGCACGACCAGTTTTCAGAACGCCGTGAATTACCAGCGTGCTTTACAGGGAGAGCTGCGCCGGACATTACGGGAGATTGAGGGGATCGTTGACGCCCAGGTTCTATTGGATATTCCGGATCAGGAACCGATCTTTGAAGATGAGAAAATGCCCCCTACCGCCGCTATTACCTTGACCCTAAGGGCGCCGAACGCTTTGTCGCAGACACAAGTTTCCGCCATTGTCAATTTTGTGGTCGGTAGTGTGGTGGGGATGAAACCGGAGAATGTTACGATTATTGATAATTTTGCCAACGATCTAACCGCTGCGCTTAGAATGGATAGATCGGCTTTTCCCGGCGGCGGTCAGTCCTTGGAGGACCGGCTCTCTGTGAAGTTCGCTTTTGAGAGAGAACTGGAACGGGATATTGAGCGCATGCTGGGAAGGGTCTTTGGCCAACAAAAAGTAGTGGCCAGAGTGAACGCTGATTTAAACCTTGATTATCAGGAAATTCGAAAAGAACTTTATGGCGATCGGGGGGTCCCCCGTAGCGAGCAGGAACTCAGCGAGGCTTATGAGGGTACGGGACAAGCTCCGTACGGTATTCCCGGCACGGATTCGAATATCACCGAGTATCGGCTCCTAGATCAGCCTCGGGAGAGCACATACGAGAAGGATGAGCGGATCGTAAATTACGAAATTGACCGTATTGAAGAGCATCTAATCAAGGCGCCCGGTGAAGTTAAAAGGCTCTCGGTCAGTTTGTTTATTGATAACCAAATCTCTCCGGAACTCCAGTTGCAGTTGGAAGAGAGTGTGGCTGCGGCTGTTGGTTTGGATTATGCCCGGGGCGATAGCATATCCGTGGTTAGCCTGGAATTCAGTAAAGAGGTTCTTCCCGAACCGACCGTTACCTATACTCTGCCTTGGCCGGTCGGAGTTGGACTAGGAATGTTAATCGTATTAATCCTACTCGGAATAATACTGGCGTTGCGCGCCAGACGGAAACGACAAGTGGCTGAAGGCGTTGATCTACTGGTTGGCGAGACTGCAGAGGAGACGGCGGCTACGGAAGAGTTAACGCCTGAAGAGGTGAAACGCCGTCAACGGCAAGAATACTTAGAGACTTTGGCCAGGGAACACCCGCAAGACGTTGCCACAATCATTAGAACATGGGTGCTAGAGGACTAGGATAGAGGTGGAAATATGCCGCGTGTTGAATTGACAGGAAGACAAAAAGCCGCCGTCTTACTCATTTCTTACGGCTCAGAATTATCCTCTCAAATTTTGAAGCATTTGCGCGAGGATGAAATTGAGGATCTTACCCTTGAGATCGCTAATATGCGGCGGGTGGATGTGGAAACCAAAGAAAAGGTGCTGCAAGAGTTCTATGAATTATGCCTTGCTCAGAACTATATCGCCACCGGCGGTATTGAGTACGCGCAGGAAATGCTGGAGAAAGCCCTTGGATCATCCCGCGCGCAAGATATATTAACAAAACTGACGAGTTCCTTACAGATCAGGCCCTTTGATTTTGCTCGAAAAACAGAACCGACTCAACTTTTGAATTTTATTCAGAGTGAACATCCTCAGACCATTGCCCTTGTCATGTCTTATCTCCATCCGGAACAGGCCGGAATGATTCTTTCCGCCCTCCCTCCTCCTCATCAGGTGGAGGTGGCAAAGCGTATCGCCACGATGGACCGGACATCACCGGAAGTTCTGCGGGAGGTAGAGTCGGTATTAGAGAAAAAACTTTCCTCTTTTGTGATGCAGGATTTCACTTTGGCCGGCGGGGTGGAGACCGCGGTTTCTATCCTGAACCGAGTGGACCGGGGAACAGAAAAAACAATTATGGAGGCTTTAGAAGAAGACAATCCGGAGCTTGCTGAAGAGATCAAGAAACGGATGTTTGTCTTTGAAAACATCGTTACCTTGGATGACCGTTCTATCCAGATGGTTCTGCGTCAGGTGGACATGAAAGATTTGGCCCTGGCCTTGAAGACTTCCAGTGATGAGGTGAATAACCGGATCCTAAAGAATATTTCGAAACGCGCCGCTGAGATGCTGAAGGAGGATATGAGCCTGATGGGTCCGGTCCGGCTCCGTGATGTTGAAGAGGCCCAGCAAAAAGTGGTCAATGTCATCAGACAGCTGGATGAGAGCGGCGAAATAGTCATCGCTCGCGGCGGAGAGGATGAGATCATTGTTTAAGGAAAAAATATTGAAATCTCCGGTCTTGGACAAGAACCGGTTTTTTGTGGATAAGCCGCCCTTGCCGGAGTTTAAACCGTTTTTTTCTGAGATTGAAGAGATTGAACACTCGCACACAAGTGATGACGATTCCCCCGCCGAAGTTGAGGAAAACGCTTCGATAATTGATGAAGAAGTAGCCGCGGTTTCCCAGGCTGATTATACAATCGAAGCCCAAGAAATTATTGCCACCGCCCGTCAGGAGGCAAACGAGTTATTAACAGCGACCCAGGCGGAGCTGGAAGCCTTAAAGGCTGAAACCGAGAAAAACTGTAGGGAAGCGCTGGAGGAAGCCAGAAAACAGGGTTATGAAGCGGGTTTAGAACAAGGAAACGCAGAGGGGAGAGAAAAGGCGGAAACAGAACATGCGGCAAAGATGGAGGAAGCTCAGACCATTCGGCAAGAGGCTTGTGCTCATTTGGAGCAGGCCAAAGCAGACGGGGAACTGATTCGAAAATCTGCGGAAGAGGAGAGGACCAGGAGAATTTTAGAATCCGAAGAGGAGATCCTCAAGTTAGCCATAGATATTGCCGAAAGAATAATTAGAAAAGAAATTTCTCAATCCGGTGTCAATTGGTTTGAAATGGTGAAGGAGGCCGTAAAGAAAGTGGCCGGCGCCACAGAGGTTACAATTAGAGTTTCCGCTGAGGATGAAGCTTATTTAATTCAGCATCTTTCCGAAGTGCAGAAACTGCTTACCGAATCCCCGTCCATCCGGGTAATCTCTGATGCCGCACTGGAGCCGGGGGACGTGGTAATCCAGAGTAACCTGGGTCAATTGGATGCCAGGATTAAAGAACAACTCGCTTCCATGCTCAAATCCCTCCGGGAAGAGGCGATTGGGAATGAATAGGGAGTATCCCGCATCATCAGGCGTTGCCCGCTTTTCCGCCAAACGTTATCAGGCCAAGGCGAAAAAGGTAGAGACCATTAAACGGAGCGGACAAGTTCAAAAGGTTATCGGGCTTACTCTTGAGGCTAATGGTCCCCCTACCTACCTAGGGGAAGCCTGTTTGCTCCGACCAGCAGTCGGTGGAGGGGTTCCCGCCGAAGTGGTCGGCTTCCGTGAGGGAAAGGTCTTATTATTACCTCTGGGTGAGATGGAAGGCATCGGCCCGGGTTGTGAGATTCGGGCTTTAGATAGAGTACTGGAGGTTCCTGTAGGAACCGGTCTGTTGGGCCGGGTTTTGAATGGTTTGGGTCATCCCATGGACGGAGCGGGACCAATCAAAAGAGAAGGAGTCTATCCGTTGGAGGCTCAACCGCCGAACCCTTTGGATCGCTCTACAATTACGGAGCCGCTCACTTTAGGCATTAAAGTCGTAGACTCTATGCTGACCTGCGGAAAAGGGCAGCGGTTAGGGATTTTCTCCGGGAGCGGGGTGGGAAAAAGCACCTTGTTGGGGATGATCGCCCGGAACACTTCCGCGGATGTTAATGTCATCGCCCTGATTGGAGAAAGAGGAAGAGAGGTTCGGGAATTTATCCAACGGGATCTTGGCGCCGAAGGGTTGGCCCGTTCAGTGGTGGTCGCGGCCACTTCAGACCAACCGGCTCTAGTCAGAATCAAGGGAGCGCTGACCGCAACCGCCATCGCCGAGTACTACCGAGATCAGGGCAAGAACGTGATCCTGATGATGGATTCAGTAACCAGATTTGCCCTTGCCCAACGTGAAGTGGGTCTAGCGATTGGGGAGCCCCCGGCCACTCGCGGTTACACCCCATCCGTCTTTGCTTTGCTCCCTAGGTTGCTGGAGAGATCCGGAACCGCGAAAAAGGGCAGCATCACCGGGTTGTATACTGTTTTGGTTGAGGGCGACGACATGAATGAACCTGTGGCCGACGCAGTCCGGGGAATTCTCGACGGTCATATCGTTCTTTCCAGGAGATTGGCTCAAGAAAACCAATATCCAGCCGTGGATGTGTTGTCCAGTGTCAGCCGGCTAATGGATGTGATCGTTACTCCTGAGCATTTAAAAGCCGCAGCACGCCTCCGGGAACTGCTCGCGGTCTACAATACAAATGAAGATTTAATCAATATCGGCGCTTATGTGGCGGGCAGTAATCCCCGAATTGATCTGGCGATCAAGATGCATCCCTCAATTATGAATTTCTTTCGCCAAGAAGTCGGAGAGAAGTGCTCTTTTGAGGAGACCGTCAATACGCTCCTGGCTTTGCCGGCAGAGGAGGGTCAAGATGAAGTTTAGGTTTGAACCGATTCTTAACCTAAAGCAATATCGGGAAGACGACTGCAAATTTCGAATGAAACGGGAAGAAACAACGCTATTGAAGATAGACGAAAAACTGGCAAACTTAGAGGCCAGGTCGACAAAAGAAAAAAAGTACCTGGAATCCGTAGGAACTGGCCGCATCGATCCTTTTATTCTTTCTACCGGCAGCGGAGTTTTATTCTTTCTCCAACAGAAAAGGGTAGAGACTCAGGAAGAAAGGCTCTCCCAAGCGGAGCAGGTTGAAAAAGCCAGAACTGCCCTGATTTCAGCCAGAAAAGAGCGTAAGACCATGGAGAAAATGAAAGAGAATTTTTTGAGCCGGGAGAATAAGTCAACCTTGGCTCAGGAACAAAAAGTATTGGATGAGATCGGAATTAACCGTGCGCATCGTGGTAAGAGGTGAATTTGATGGTTCGATATTTATTAGGTTTATTAACAGCGCTTTTATTCATTGGCTCTGTTTGTGGTATGCTTTTTCTATTTGACCAGGGTGATGCCGTTGATTTGAAACCTTCGGTTTTACTGGCTCTTTCCGAGATTCCGGGCTGGGAGGAAGTGGCGGAAGCCTATAAACTAGGGCTAACGGAAAGCAAGTATTTAGCGGAACAAAAGAAGCTGATTGCCGAAGAAACCGCGATCTTGGAAGAGAGAGCGGAGAAGCTTCTGGAAAGTGAAAGGGCTTTGGACTTGGAATGGAAAAAGTATGAACTGGAAAAGGCCCGCGCACAAAGAGGGAACAATCAGCCAACTACGACTGCGGCCTCCTCTGCCACGGAACCATCCACGGCCGGGGATCCCCAGTCCGTGGCCCGTCTTTTGGAAGCAATGAAGCCGGAACAAGCCGGAGAAAACATATTAAAATTACCTTTTGAACAGGGATTAGCTATATTATCAATCATTGAACCCCGTAGAGCGGGAAAAATTTTGGCGACCATGCCTGCAAAACAAAGCGCCAAGTATTTGGAGAGAATGTCAACAGAATCCGGACAGTAAATTATCCCATCTCAATCACAGTAGCAGGTTTCGCAGCTGGATTCCGACAATTTGCAGGGATACGCATAAAAAACTGGCCACAATTTATGAACGGATTCTCTATCCGGAATTGAGTTGACGCCGATGAAAGGAGGTGAAAAAGTGAATCAACTGTTTCAAGCCGAAAAGTTTTCCCCTTTAACTATCCCCTCCACGACCCAGCCGGTGAATTCAAGGATTCGACCAAAGGCCGTCCAGGACAGTAGAGAGGAGCAGAAAGGCTTCTCCGCTGTGATCGATGCAACAATAAGAAAACAGGAATCTGCTGAGAGTCGAAGCGAAAAAGAGGCCAAAATTGAGTTCGAGGATAAAGCGTCCTCTACAAATTCTGCGGGAGAATCAAATCTGGCGGCCCTGGCCGGGATAGGGTTTCTTCTTGCGGATTTATCAGTGGAACAAACACCTGTAAACACCGATAACCTTAGTAAAGAAGAGCTCGCAGCTTTAGCTGAGGCAATGGCGGTCGACTCCGGAAAACCGTTAACCGGAGCAGTCGATCCCCAGTCGTCTGCAGGCGGGCGTGTACCACTGAAAGGTGATGAGGTTGCGATCGCAGAAAGTCCTGAGTCCAGTTTGGAGATGATGGAATCAAGCGCTGAAACTAAAGAAAATTCTTCTTCGCCTGAACAGGAATTTCCCCGGGTTGACCTGGATGGAGAGGCTTCTAACGAGATTACGAAGGCTGATTCTTCAGCAAAAGGAGAGCCTACTACGGGACAGGCCCGATTAAACTCTGAAGACGGAGTCAGGCGCTTGTCTGACCAGGGCGGGCTGGAGCAGGAAGGAACCATGGAGCAATTCAGCAAAAGTCTTAAGGAAACTGTGGGAGATGCCAGAAAAGCCGGAAAAGAGAGTGAAGACCGGTCCGCCGGTTTAAACGGAGAGTTTAAGTTCACAGAAGCGTTGGCCGGAACGAAAGATTATACTTCCCTTAAGAATGCGGGTGAGTTTTCGAATCTAGACTTCAACCCGACTGCTTTGAATCTCTCCTCCCCTCTCAGTAATGTCACAGAGAGCTCTCAGAGCGCTGGGGAATTCAGCACAAACCTGACGGACCAGATTGAACTGGCGGAGAAAGTGGTCAAACAGATTCAAACTGAGGCCCGGGTGATGGTAAAAGATGGTGTAGCCAAAGTCGAAATGCATCTGGAACCGAAAGAACTTGGAAAATTGGAACTCTCGTTAGTAATCGACCGGGACGTAGTGACCGCTAAGTTTGTGGCTGAATCCCAGACGGTGCAATCCATTATCGAATCCAACCTGGATAATCTGCGTTCCTCCTTGCAAGAGGCTGGGTTAAAAGCGGAAATGCTTCAGATCGGAGTGGAGACCAGCGGTTTTGGTTTTAACGGACAGCAAGAGCCGACATTTCACTCAAAACAAGGTTTTCAATTTGCCGCAATGGATTTTATGACTGAGGAAAACGAGGAATTTCAAACTGCCCAGGCTCAGGTCTGGGGACGGGTTGATTTCCGGGCCTAAAACGGAAAACTTCATTATGTAATGTCTTGTTAAGGCATTCAGGTATTTTGATTGAGAGGAGGTGTGAGTAAGGATGGTCGATGGAATTGGTGTGAACTATACAGGAACCGGCTATGGTCAAGCCGCAACCGGTAATAGTAAATTAGGAAAAGACGAGTTCTTGGAGTTACTGATTACCGAATTACGCTACCAGGATCCCATGGATCCCATGAAAGACCGGGACTTTATCGCTCAGATGGCGCAGTTTTCCGCTTTGGAACAGATGACCAATTTAAACCAGGCAACCCAGGTCCAGCAGGCCACGACGTTAATTGGCCGTACGATTTTGGCCGAACAATACACTGCTGATGGCTTGGCCGAAGGGATCTATGGACGGGTGATGGGAGTGAAAAACCTAGACGGTCGTACTTACCTGGTACTGGATAACGGAAGAGATGTAGAATCAGACAAAGTAATCACAGTGCTTGACGAGATGGGTCTGGAACACTACATGCAAAGCATCGTTGGCCGGACGGCGCTGGTGAAGGTGTATAATGAAGGCGGTGAAGTCGTAGACCTGCGACCGGTATTGATTACCGACTATAAACTGGAGAACGGTAAGGCCTACATCATCTCCGGAGAAGGAGAAACAGCTGAAGAAATATCTCTCTCCCATCTGTGGGGTGTGGCCTAAGCACAACCGGAGCGGACAGGATGAAAAAGATCAAACACAGATGTTCTTTTTTCGAGAGGAGGCGTAAGAAGCATGAGTGATCAGATTTTCCCACCTCTGCCCCCTGTGCATTCGGTTCCAGGAGTAAAACCGGCGCCACCGGCCAGGAGACAACCGGTTCCAGGTACTGTGGACGGTAGATTCCAGGAGATATTGCAGGAAAAGCTCCTTCCGGAACTAAAAATTTCGGCCCATGCGCAAAAACGTATGCGGGATCGGGGGATTATCCTTTCTCCTCAGGAAATGGCCGGAGTACAAGCAGCCGTAGGTAAAGCCCAGGCCAAAGGGTGTCGCGATTCATTGGTTGTCCTGGACCGCGGAGCCTTGATCGTGAGCGTGGAGAACCAAACAGTGGTGACGGCGGTTGATCACCAAAGTCTAAAGGAGAATGTTTTTACCAATATCGACAGCGCGGTTTTTGTCAGAAAATAATAGGCTGGACCTCCTTGAGGAAGCCTAGATGTTCTCCAACCGATAGCGGAGAGCGCGCGAACGCTAACGCTTTCGCGAATATTATTTTAAACCATCGCCAGTGGCGCGGGATTAATGAGAATCAACTATGAATGACCGGCGTACAACTCCCGTGCAGACGATGAAGAAAAAGGAGGTTGATTTAGTTATGATGAGATCTATGTTCGCCGGTGTTTCCGGGCTGCGTAATCATCAGACCCGGATGGATGTAATCGGCAATAACATCGCCAATGTGAATACAGTGGGTTATAAAACAAGCAGGGTGACTTTTCAGGACACCTTAGCCCAGACTTTACGCGGGGCCACGGCGCCCCAGAATAACCGAGGCGGGATCAACCCCATGCAGGTGGGGTTGGGTTGTGGCTTAGCCAGCATTGATGTGCTGCACACCCCCGGTAACCTGCAGACCACCGGGGTCAATACCG
>Ga0079223_10002714_pt1 | contig 11006 bp, 7 predicted proteins | sample Stecom2011_FD_75072 | JGI IMG/M metagenome (GOLD analysis project Ga0079223, IMG submission 75072) | Agricultural soil microbial communities from Utah to study Nitrogen management - Steer compost 2011 | ecosystem: Environmental > Terrestrial > Soil > Agricultural land | place: USA: Utah...
GATCTCCGTAAAAATTCAGAAAGCTTCGGCAAATCCTTTTCGGTAGTGTTGGATGATGTGGAGAATCTGCAGCTTTTTGTCCCAAGAGGTTTCGCCCACGGGTTTATTACTTTATCGGAACAGTCCATTTTCGCTTATAAATGCGATAATTTTTATGATAAGGCATCTGAAGGAGGTATCATATACAATGACGCAACCTTAGCCCTAAATTGGCATCTCCCAAAGGAAGAGTTTATTATTTCAGAAAAAGATTTGGAACTCCCCACTTTTGAGGAGGCTATGAGAGCTACCTGAAGAAGTGGGATTTGAAATTTAAAATGGAGGTGTTTTCATTATTTGTAAAAAGAAGAATATCTAAAGAAGAACGGTAAAGTCCACTTTGGGGATTTAGGGGAATGAAAAAAATATTGGTTACAGGCGCAAATGGACAGTTGGGGAGATGCATACAAGATGCAGCAGCCGATTTTCCCGACCTTGAATATGTCTTTCTATCCAAGGAAAATCTCGACATTGAAAACTTCGATTTTTTAAAGGACTTCTTTTCGAAAAACACCTTCGATTACTGCATAAACACGGCAGCATACACCAACGTTGAAAAGGCGGAAACTGAAAAAGACACAGCCTTTGCAATAAATGCCGAAGCCGTTAAAAACCTGGCCCAAATTTGTGCGGAAAGCGAAGTTGTCTTGATCCATATTTCCACCGACTATGTTTTTGATGGAAAAAAGCAGTCTCCTTATATTGAAACCGATCCCACAAACCCTATCAATGTTTACGGCGCTTCCAAACTATTGGGAGAACAATACATTCAGGAAATTTGCAAGAAACACTATATTTTCCGCACCTCCTGGCTCTATTCACAATACGGGCATAATTTTTTGAAAACAATCTTAAAATACTCCCAGGAAGGAAAACCCTTGGCTATCACAACGGAACAAACCGGCACCCCCACCAATGCAAATGATTTGGCAAGGATGATCCTACAGGTTATTGAACAAGATAAAGCCGATTATGGCGTTTACCATTACAGCAACGCGGGAGAAACCACATGGTACGGCTTTGCCGCCGAGATCTTGCGGCAGACGGGAAAATTAAAGGAGGCAAACCTTGCAAAAACCAACCATTACCGTACTTTTGCCGCACGGCCGAATTATAGTGTTTTGGATAACACAAAGGCTCAAAATAAATTAGATTTGGAATATATGGATTGGGGCGAAAGCCTAAAATCTGTACTCATAAAGACAGTCATTAGTTAATAAAAATATTGTTTATGGCACAGCAAAATTCTTCTGAAGAGATTGATTTAGGATATTTGTTAAAGAAATCGAATGATGCTTTTAAAAGCTTGGCAAGGGGAATATTTCAAGCTCTCAATTTTTTTAAGAAATACTATATCTGGATCATTGTACTAGTAATAGTAGGATTTGGAATTGGTTATTACAAAGATGTCAACGAAAAAAAGTTCTTTGACAATCAAGTTGTTGTAATTCCCAATTTTGAAAGCGTTGATTATCTATATGATAAAATCGAGGCTATAAATTTAAAGATTCGTGCTGGAGATACTATTTATCTTAAAACTGTATTTGGAGAGAATGTGGGTGAAATTGCCACTATGGAAATAGAGCCTATCGTAGATATCTACAATTTTGTTTCCAAATCTAGAACAAACATTGATATTCTCCGGATTATTTCCCAAAATCAAAACTTCTCCGATTATGTTAAAGATATTTCTACCAGTAAATATTACAAATATCATCGAATCAAAATTCCGATAAGAGGTAAAGAAATTTCTGAAAAAGTTCTTGACGATCTGTTTGCATATCTCAACAGCAACGAGCATTTCAGAGCATATCAAGAAATCTACACCGAGACAAAGGCCTACGATCTCAAGGAGCATTTTGAAATGATTACACAGGTGGATTCCCTGGTGAAAGCGAGTTCAAGAATGTATGATATAGGCTCAAATGTGTCTGTAAACAACAATTCTGATTTGCATTACTTAATCGAAAGAAAACGTTTGCTGATCGATGATCTATATCATATTAAAATGGAATTGTTAGATTATTCTTCCCCTATTAAAGTAGTTAGTGCAGATTATAATTTAAAACCCGAGAAGCTTATAGAACTATCAAATAAAGTCAAATATCCAATAATGATGGTTTTCCTGTTCTCAATGATCTTTTTCTGTCTTTATTTACTAAAAAACCTTAGGAAATATGCGGAGTCAGACTCATAGGAATTTGTAATTGAAGGTTTGCTTGAATATTTTTATATAAAACAGATGAAAATAAAAAACTTAATTGTCTTTGGAACTAGACCAGAGGCCATAAAAATGGCTCCCTTGATTCAACAGTTTTTACAGGACAATAATTTTGAAACCAAAGTATGTGTAACAGCACAACACAGAGAGATGCTGGATCAAGTACTTGATTTTTTTGAAATCATACCCGATTTTGATTTGAACTTAATGCGACCAAACCAAAATCTTTACTCTCTGACAGCCACAATAATAGAAAACATGAAACCAGTCTTGGACGAGGTAAAACCGGACTATGTTTATGTTCATGGAGACACCACGACGTCAATGGCAGTTGGTATCGCCGCGTTTTATAGTGGGGCAAAAATATGCCATATAGAAGCGGGACTTAGAACTTTTAATAGGCAATACCCATTTCCAGAAGAATTTAATAGGCAGCTCACTGGTAAGATCGCCGACTACCATTTCTCCCCTACAACTCTTTCCGAAAGAAATCTTTTAGCCGAAAACATTCACAAGAACAATATTATAGTAACGGGGAATACGGTTATAGATGCCTTATTATATGGAATAGAGAAGGTGAATTCCGAAAACTTTAAAGATCAGGAAATAGAAGGTTTAAAAGAGCTTCTGGATTTTGATAAAAGAATCATTCTTGTAACGGGACATAGAAGAGAGAACCATGGAGAAGGCCTGATAAATATATGCTCAGCTTTAAAGACAATCGCTGAAGAGAATCCCGATGTGCAGATTATTTATCCCGTCCATTTAAATCCGAATGTGAAGGGGCCGGTAAATGAAATTCTTTCGAATATAGATAATATCAATCTGGTTTCCCCTCTAGCCTACCCTGCATTTATTTGGCTGATGGAAAAATCGTATTTAATTATAACCGATAGCGGTGGAATACAAGAAGAAGCTCCAAGTCTTGGAAAACCTGTATTGGTTACCAGAACCACTACAGAGCGGCCAGAAGCAGTTGACGAAGGAACGGTTATTTTAGTTGGTTCTAATGTGTCGGAAATCATGCAAAATACACGCAAGCTTTTAAACGATACGGACTATTACAATAAAATGAGCCTACTGCACAACCCGTATGGTGATGGAAAGGCGTCCGAACGGATTGTAAATTATATCAAAACATTATAAAATGGAAAACACACCCAAAGTGGTGATGATGGGCCTTGGCTATATTGGTCTGCCCACGGCCGCCTTGATTGCCAGCAAGAAAATTCAAGTAACAGGAATTGATATAAGTCAACAGGTTGTTGATACTATAAATGAGGGCAAAATTCATATTGTGGAACCCGATCTTGACGGATTAGTTCATTATGTGGTCAAAAATGGCTTCCTCAAAGCCTCAACTAAAGCGGTGGAAGCTGATGTGTACTTAATTGCTGTTCCAACCCCTTTTAAAGAAAGTTATATTCCTGATCTCTCCTACATTGAATCGGCAGTTAGAAATTTAATTCCAACTCTTAAAAAAGGAGCTCTTGTAATCTTAGAATCAACGAGTCCCGTAGGTACTACACATAAAGTTCGGGATATGATCCTGGCGGAACGACCCGAATTAGAGGGAGAAATATATATAGCCTATTGTCCAGAACGTGTGCTTCCGGGTAACGTAATTTACGAACTTGAACAAAACGATCGTGCCATTGGTGGAATTGACGAGGCCTCTACAGAAAAGGCAGTTGAGTTCTATAAGTATTTTGTAAAGGGAGAACTGCACAAAACCAATTCACAAACTGCTGAAATGTGCAAATTAGTCGAAAACTCTTCTCGTGATGTTCAGATTGCTTTTGCGAATGAGCTTTCCATTATCTGTGATCGGGCAAATATCAACGTGTGGGAATTAATCCGATTGGCTAATAAACACCCGCGAGTTAACATTCTACAACCTGGTACTGGAGTGGGCGGGCACTGTATTGCCGTAGATCCGTGGTTTATTGTTTCCGAATTTCCAGAAGAGGCCAAAATAATTCGCTTGGCCCGGGAAATCAATAATTACAAAACCGAATGGGTCATTGAAAAAGTGAAAAATGCGGCATTGCAATATAAAATCGATTATGGAAGAGATGCCATAATTGCGTGTATGGGACTTGCCTTTAAACCGAATATCGACGATTTGAGGGAATCTCCAGCACTTCATGTTGCCGAACAACTTGGCAAGGAAGGATTTACGGTTATGAATGTGGAACCTAATCTAAAAGAACACCCTAAATACCGCCTTTCTAGCACCAAAGAAGCTATAGAGCGTGCAGACATACTGGTGTTTTTAGTAGCTCATCAGGGCTTTAAAGGATTAAATTTTAACGGAAACAAACAAATTTTAGACTTTTGCGGAGTGTTTAAAGAGTAGGCAAGGTTTTTAAAAGACGACAATATGAAAATACTATTTGTAAACCCGCATTTAAAAATGGGGGGAATAGCGAATTCATTGTACAACTTGCTTGCTGAATTAAAGGGCCATAAGGAATTAGAGATCGAACTGCTGTGTTTTAATCCTTATTTTGACGATAAATTCTCTTCCTTATACACACATCTCAAAATCCATTCTCCCTTTTTTTTAAAATGTCTTTATATAAATTTTAAAGATGCCAAAGAACATTTGGCGTGGTATTCTTTTCCTGTTTTTCTTGTTGTTAAACTATTTTCAAAGATCATAGGCGACAACGCTTCCAGAAAGTTCTTTATAAAACTCCTAAATCGAAATTGGAATAGAAATACGCAGTATGATGCTGCCATTTCGTTTACGAATGATATTCCAAAAAACAACGCTTTAATGGGATCTAACGACTTTGTTTTGAACTCGGTAAATGCAAAAGATAAGATTGCATGGATACATAACGATCTGGAAAGTTTGGGGATTACTAAACCATATATTTTGGAGCGGTACAAAGATTTTGATAAAATAGTCTCTGTTTCCCAAAGTTGTAAGGCAGATTTCGATTCTTTAGCTCCAGAATTTTCTGAAAAATCCTTTTTGGTTCACAACTTTATCGATCCAAAAGTTATTCTTCAAAAGTCTCTTGAATTTAATCCCTATCCGAAGAAAAAAGATAGTTTTATTTTTGTTACCGTGGCCAGGATAGACAACAATCAAAAAAGGATTGATAGAATATTAGAAATAGCAAAGAAACTAAAGGAAAACGGTGAACTTTTCCAATGGTATATTGTTGGCGACGGTCCGGATAGACTTTCTTTAGAATCCCAAGCACTTTCGTTAAATCTGGAGAACTATTTGTTTTTTGAGGGATTTCGGCAGAATCCCTATCCTTATGTCAAAAACGCAGATTGTTTTGTATTGGCATCAGATTACGAAGCCCAAGGTATGGTTTTAAGTGAAGCGCTTATTGTCGGCACTCCTGTTATTACCACAGATTTCCCTGCTGCAAAAGAATTTGTAATAGAGGGAAAAAATGGAAAAATAACAGCCAGAAATACCCAAGCATTATTTGAAGCTGTTGAAAGTGTCTTAAGAAAGCCCGAGGATTTAAAGTTATTCCGGGAACAAATACAGGGATCACATCTCGAAAATATGGCGGAAAGCAGTTTGCGGGAGTTCAAAGACATGCTAGTTCAATAAAAACCAAAGGAGATGCAATTGAGGGGCAGTATAATAAAAGGCGTAAAATGGACCACTGCCGGCACCATAGGGGTTGCTGTTTGTTCGTTGTTGCGACTTTCTATTTTGACCCGCTTTCTAGATGCCAAGGATTTCGGTCTTATGGCCTTGACTCTTTTTGTATTGGGAATAATCGAGCTTTTTATGGACATGGGATTGACTTCTGCAATATTCCATAAACAAAAAGTTTCCCGTGATGAATATTCAAGTCTTTATTGGATAAATCTGGTATTCGGTCTTGTAGTTTTTGGACTTATCACCTTAATTTCCCCCTATATAGCCGCTTTTTATAAAGAACCCTTATTAAGCCAACTGATAATTATAATGGCGCTCGCCGTTATTGCTGCCGGGCTTGGTGGTCAATACAAAACCATAGAACAAAAGATGCTTAACTTTAGAATAGTTGCTATCGTTGAGCTTATAAGCGCAGTGATTTCCTTGGCGCTGGCAATTTTTCTGGCAATTTCGGGCTATGGTATTTATTCCCTTATATTTTCTGCCCTCTTGCAATATGCCACACCAAACTTATTTTTCTTTCTAAGGGGAATGTTTATCAATCCAGTGAGATTTCATTTTAAATTGGGAGAGGCTATTCCATTTCTAAGAATAGGAATTTATGAGGTTGGTAGCCAATTTGTAAATTATTTCGGTAGAGATTTAGATTTGATCATTATTGGAAAACTGTTTAGTACGGAGTTATTGGGCGGATACAGCTTAGCAAAACAATTGGTATTCAAGCCGGCTCAAATCGTTAATCCCATAATCACTAAAATTTCCAATCCGCTCCTGGCAAAATTTCAAAACGATATTGAGACCCTCAAGCGGAGTTATTTGCGGTTGATCAATTTGGTGTCCTCTATCAATTTCTTTATGTACTTAGGAGTAATAATTTTTGCTCCTTTTATAGTTGCTATCTTATACGGTCCTGATTATGAGTATATTGTTATTTTGGTTCGCATATTGGCCATATATATGTATATTCGGAGCATTGGAAACCCTATTGGAAGCCTCGTAATTGCTACTGGAAAAACCAATATTTCTTTTTATTGGAATTTGTTTTCCATTGCAATAATGGCTATGTTCATATTCACGGCCAGTCAATATTCAATTGAAATCGTTGCCTGGGCAATGACAGCGGGTTTTCTATTTTTGTTTGTGCCCAATTGGTGGCTTTTAGTTTATAAAATGACTGGCGCGAGCTTGGGTGAATTTGCAAAGGCGGTTGTGCCAAGATTTTATATTAATGAAATAAAAGGTTTTCTTCGGAAGATAAATTGAAATAGTACCTATTAAAATGCAAAAGATCCTAATCTCCCAATTTATTCTTTTTGTTCTCTTGATTTTGGTCGGTTGCGAAACCAAAATAAATGAAGATAATTTTCGGGCTGGTGTTAGTAACCACGATTTAAGCTTACCGCAATGGGGTCCTTATACTAAAAAATATGTGGGTATTTCCCATATACCAAATACGGAGGAAGGACTTCGTTTCGATTTGGCAGTTTTCCCTGCTTTTTATAACAAAAATATTGCACCGCCAGATGTTTTAAAAGTTGCGAACTTTTATCCCTGGGAAGCATCCCCAGATCTTGAATACTTTTCGTATAGACACGAACTGGAGTGGAAGGATAGGGTTTATACGGATATAGCGTATGCGGAAATAGACGAAGGAGCGAGAGCAATCGAAATGACTTGTGTGAACAATACGGATTCCATTCAAAATCTTACACTGCATCTTATCGCTTCCATGCATTTTCCACCATTGGCACCGCATTATCCAGAAATTCCGCTTAATTATGGAATTGTTCACCTACCCGAAAATGGACTTTGGGTCGATGCTCTGGATTATGAGAGTTTTACCTTTAAAAACCCTTGGATCAAGGATCAATTGGTGCCAGATGGCATGATGAGAGCTGAGGTACGTGAAAATGGACTCGTAAATGGAAGTGGTATTGGAAATGGATTTGGCGGACACGCAGGAGATCTTGTAAAGTACAAATTTAAAGTTCCAAAGGATATCCCAGATGCCATACTCTGTATTCGCTATAAAACTGAAGGTTCAAAAGATGTCAGGTTACAAATAAGCGGATTTATGGATACAATTGTGGATCTTCCTGAGTCGTCTGCATATAATATTAGTCATACTTTTATCGATAATTTGTCTAGTGGTGAATACGAAATGAATATAGAAACTAAATCGAGCACTCGTTTGGTAATCGACGGATACGCCTTTGTTTCTCAAAAGGACTTTGATAAAATTGCGATAGAAACTATAAAATGGAACAGTGTGCCTGAAATTTTAAAAGGTCCATCGCCCAATTCAGTAATTTTGAAATATGAAAATACCGATGTGTATTATGGGGTGCATTGGGATGATCTTGATTTTAAGATAGCACAATGGTTTGCAAAGGATTTGCCAGAAAACTTTAATGAAAAACTAAACACTTCACATAAAAATAGCTTCCATATAGATGAAGGAGGACATTTTACCGATGTGGCCATCCAGCCTATCGAAATAGATGCTAACTCATCCAGAACCATAAAAGGAATGGTTTGCGCTGGCAGTTTGGATGAAGTAAAGGCAAGGCTGGAAAAGGCAGGTAAACTTGATTTTGAAAAATACTTTGCTAAGGCAAAAGAGCATTTACCAAAGTATAAAACCGTTCCTGCGGGGGAGAAATATCTATTTAGTCAAGAACGAATGGCTGCTACTACCATAACAAATGTGGTATACCCAATTTATACTCAAAATCAATATATACGCCATCATGCTCCTGGTCGCAAATGGGATTGCCTATATACTTGGGATTCGGGATTTATTGGTATCGGTCTTAGCCAATTGGATATGGAACGTGGGATAGAGAATCTGAACGCATATTTAACCGGCCCAGATCAACAGTCGGCATTTATACATCACGGAACGCCACTTCCGGTTCAAATTTATTTATTTCAGGAGTTGTGGAACAAAAATCAATCGGAAGAATTTTTAATGGAGTCCTATCCCCGATTAAAAAGGTATTATGATTTCTTAATAGGAAATGTGAGTACTTCCAGCACCAGAAATCTGAAATCAGGTTTGATTACCACTTGGGATTATTTTTATAATTCGGGAGGTTGGGATGACTATCCGCCCCAAAAATATATGCACGATAATAATTTGGCAAAGACTACAGCTTCGGTTGTAAGTTCGGCACATATGATTCGAGTTGCCAAAATTCTTAAAATGGCAGCTGAGGCACTGGAAATTAACGAAGATGTAAAATCATACAACAAAGACATTGCGGAGCTCTCAACGGCTTTAAATGAGTATTCCTGGGATAAAGAGAGCGGTTATTATGGCTATGTGCAGCATACTTCCGGTGGAAGACCAAAAGGGATTCTCAAATACCATGATTCCATTAACTATAACAAAGGATTAGGAGGTGCCTCACCTTTGATTGCAGGTATTTGTAATGACGACCAAAAAGATAAGATACTTGCCCATTTAAAAACCAAAGGCGAAATTTGGTCAGATATGGGCCTGTCCACCGTAGATCAATCCGCGCCATACTTTAGTAAAACAGGCTATTGGAACGGCCGGGTATGGATGCCACATCAATGGTTTTTTTGGAAAACCATGCTCGATCTTGGCGAAGATGATTTTGCCCATAAAATTGCGATCACTGCACTTGATGTGTGGAAACGAGAAACCGAGAGAACGTATAGTTCTTTCGAGAGTTTCCACATTGATAGGGAACAAGGGGATGGATGGTACCAATTTAGTGGTCTTTCCGCTCCCGTACTATCTTGGTTTAATGCCTATTTTCAAATAGGAAATCTAACCACAGGTTATGATGTTTGGGTTGAGAAGGAAAAATTCAATAAGGATTTTACGGGATTAAAAGCCAGCTTAAAAGTAAATGACCATCAGGATAAACCATTTTCCCTAATAGTTTGTCTTAACCCAGAATACTCATATGATGTTTATTGGAATGACAAAAAGGTTCCGCATAAAGAATTTAATAAAGGAACTTTGAGCATTACAATTGTGGGTGAATCAAATATCGCAGATTTGAGAATCGAGAAAAAGTAAAATAAGATAATAATAGGAGTAATTTTTCTCTGTAATTTAAAATATAAATATCAATTTAAGATTCTTCATAATTCAGTTTTATAACTCCTGTAGTAGTGCCGTCTTTAAAGTTGGCTTTAATGCTAATCGGATAATTATCTTCATTATATTCATACTCAAACGTGGTTATCACTTCTCCATTTACCTTATATTCTAGAGGATTGTTTTTATTCAAAAACCTATAGAATTGAGGAAAATCTAATGTTTCAAAATGCAAATCTTTATGATATAAAAGTCCCGCTACATCATACTTCGCACCATTTCTAAAATCGATCCTCGGAAACCCACTTGCATACGTATGAAAGCTCATGTTATCATCATACGTTATTTCCCAAGATGCATTAGTTCTACTTTTTATATAGGTCATATTTCCATTGGTATATTCAAAGGTGGCAGTGTCCAATTGCGATGAATCTAGATCTAATTTTTCATACTTTACAATGTTTCCTTCATCATTCAGAATAAGATTTACGCTGTAGTTATATGTGATCAAATCGTAGTCAACACTAGTTTCATGTGTATAAACATAATTGGTATTAGATTCAAAATCATATAAAAATCTAATAGAATAATGTGACCCGAATTCTACGGTTTTTAAATGTGTCAATCTCTGATCTGCATTATAAGTGTATATGGCTCTTGAACCTTCAATACTATGATTGTATATATCCGTGCTTATATTACCATCTATATAAGTATATTTTGTATTTAAATCTGGATAGTCAGGAAAGTATTTAAGAGAGACTTGGCTATCTTCATTATACTCTATTTTTGAAATCTTGCCATTTGGATAAATATATTCTTTAAGCTGTAGTTTTCTTTGCGGTAGAGTTGTAAAATCCTTAGCTGTATCATTCTCGCCAAATTCATTAGCTGCTTTTACCATCACATTATAATTTGTAGAATCACTTAATTCTTCTAGTTGGTAGGATGTCTCCGTAAGGTTTTCTGCTAATAGGGCGTCATTTAAATAGACGGAATATTGTAGTTGGTTCTTCGCTTGTTGTGGAAGC
>Ga0079223_10002715_pt1 | contig 11004 bp, 8 predicted proteins | sample Stecom2011_FD_75072 | JGI IMG/M metagenome (GOLD analysis project Ga0079223, IMG submission 75072) | Agricultural soil microbial communities from Utah to study Nitrogen management - Steer compost 2011 | ecosystem: Environmental > Terrestrial > Soil > Agricultural land | place: USA: Utah...
AGATTATAAACCATAGCACTTATGGTATCCTGGGCATTGGCGGACAATCCCAAGGTAATAAACACCATAAAAACTATCCTTCTTAACATGCCGCTTTCGAATTTTAAAAGTTCGGGCTCAAATTGAATTCATTATAAAAATCATTCAAAATCTGCAATACTTCATCCTCAGTATCTACGAGATGAACCAAATCTAAGTCTTCCGCACAAATATTACTTGCCTCCAATAAGGTGGTTTTTATCCATTCAAAAAGACCGCCCCAAAATTCAGTTCCCACCAAAATCAACGGAAACTTATCAATTTTATGAGTCTGAATGAGGGTAAGAGCCTCAAAAAATTCATCTAGGGTGCCAAAGCCTCCTGGCATTACCACAAAACCTTGGGAGTATTTTACAAACATGACCTTTCTTACAAAGAAGTAATCAAAATCTATACTTTTATCGCTGTCGATATACGGATTGTCATGTTGTTCAAAAGGAAGGGCAATATTGAGACCTACGGAAGTACCTCCCGCTAAATGCGCCCCCTTATTACCTGCTTCCATTATCCCTGGACCTCCACCGGTTATTACACCATAACCATTTTCGGTTATTTTTTTAGCGATGCTTTCAGCCAATTTATAATATTTATGGTTTGGCTTGGTGCGGGCTGAGCCAAAAATTGATACACAGGGTCCTATACGGCTCATTTTTTCATAACCATTTACAAATTCTCCTAGAATTTTAAAAATAGCCCATGAATCGTTTGACTTTACTTCGTTCCAGTTTTTAGGTACCTGTTCGTTTCTCATTTACTTTGTATTCAGTTATTGCTTATTTCCTATAGATTATTATTCAGCTTAGGCAGAGTTCTTAGGAGATATTTTTATTGCTAAAAACACTTTTCTTTCTGCACTAAACGTCTAAAGTAATTCTTTTTTAAGGAATTGTGAAGTATAGCTTTTTTTGTTGTCTACAATTTCCTCAGGGGTTCCCAGTGCCATTATTTTCCCTCCCATTCTCCCGCCTTCTGGACCAATATCGATTATATAATCCACGGTTTTGATCACATCTAGATTGTGTTCTATAATTAGAACCGTGTTTCCTTTATCAACCAATTTATTTAAAACGAGCATTAAGACTCTTATGTCCTCAAAATGTAATCCAGTCGTCGGTTCATCCAAAATGTAAAAGGTGTTTCCGGTGTCGCGTTTTGAAAGCTCAGTGGCCAATTTAATGCGTTGGGCTTCACCTCCTGATAGGGTAGTGGATTGCTGTCCTAACGTGATGTACCCAAGACCAACGTCTTGTATGGTTTTTAGTTTTCTGTAAATTTTCGGGATGTTCTCAAAAATAGCCGATGCCTCGTTAATTGTCATTGCCAAAACATCGTAAATTGATTTTCCTTTATAGCGAATTTCTAATGTCTCGCGATTGAATCTTTTGCCTTGGCAAGTTTCACACTCCACATATACATCGGGGAGAAAATTCATTTCAATTACTCTAACGCCAGCCCCTTTGCATGTTTCGCATCGACCCCCTGCCACATTAAAGCTGAAGCGTCCCGGCTTATATCCTCGAATCAAGGCTTCAGGTGTTTTGGCGAAGAGATTTCTCACCTCAGAAAATAAACCTGTATATGTTGCTGGATTGCTACGCGGAGTGCGACCGATTGGAGATTGATTTATGTCGATTACCTTATCAATATTTTCCAATCCCTCAATTTTTTTATAAGGCATTGGCCTCTTTACGCCATTAAAGAAATGGGCGTTCAAGACAGGGTAGAGGGTTTCATTGATTAATGTAGATTTTCCACTGCCTGAAACACCCGTTACGCCAATCATTTTTCCCAAGGGAAAGGTTACAGAAATATTTTTTAAATTATTTCCGCTCGCACCTTTTAGGGTTAGGGTTTTTCCATTGCCCTCTCTTCTTGTTGTTGGGATTTCAATTTTCTTTGTCCCATTTAGATAATCGGCAGTTAAGGTGTTGTGTTTTTTAATTTCCTCTGGTGTGCCTTGTGAAACTATTTCTCCTCCGTGCTTTCCGGCCGCAAGGCCTATGTCTATTACATAATCGGCACTTTCTATCATTTCCTTGTCGTGCTCAACCACAATCACCGAATTGCCGAGTTCGCGCAATTGCTTCAGGGAATAAATCAATCGCTGGTTGTCCCTTTGATGCAACCCGATGCTCGGTTCGTCCAAAATATACAAGACTCCTACCAACTGCGAACCTATTTGGGTTGCGAGTCGGATTCGTTGTGCCTCTCCACCCGAAAGCGACTTGGAACTCCTGTCCAGTGCCAGATATGTAAGGCCTACATCTACTAAAAATTGAAGTCGGGTTTGAACTTCCTTTATAATTTCTGAAGCGATTTTTTGTTGGGTATCGGAAAGGTTTTTTTCCAATTTTCCGAACCAGTCCGCCAATTCCACAATGTCCATATGGGATAGCTCGGCAATATTTTTTCCGTGAACCTTAAAAAACAGTGATTCCTTCCTAAGTCGTGTGCCGTCACATTCTGGACACGGAATTTTATCCATATAATCTTTTGCCCATCGCTTTAAGGAAGTAGATTCATTAGTGTCAAAAGTATTCTGAATAAAAGTGGCCACGCCTTCAAAATCTATTTTATAGCTTCGGGTGATACCCAGGGTTTTGGAAGTAATGTCGAATTTCTCATTTCCGCCAAAAAAAATCACGTCTTTGGCCTCTTGGGGAATTTTCTCAAAAGGATCACTGAGTTTAAAATTAAAACGCTCCGCAATAAGTTCCAACTGCTTAAAAATCCAATTGCTTTTCTGAGGACCGTGTGGAGCCAAGGCACCTTGTTTTATGGAGAGCTTTGGATTTGGAACAAGTTTAGTAAGGTTGACCTTGTACAATTTTCCTAAGCCTTTACAATTTGGGCACATCCCTTTAGGCGAATTAAAGGAGAAGTTATTTGGTTCGGGATTTGGATAGGAAATCCCCGAGGAAGGACACATCAACGACCGACTGAAATAGCTTGTTAAACCAGTGTCGTTGTCCAAAACCATCAGCACATCGTCACCATGGTACATGGCCGTGTTTATGGTTTCTGAAATTCTTTTGTCGTTGTCGCTTCCCTCGACAATCTTTAAGCGGTCGATAACTATTTCAATATCGTGGGTTTTATAGCGGTCTATTTTCATACCCGAAGTAATATCCCTTACATCTCCGTCAACTCTTACTTTTATAAATCCCTGCTTTCCAATTTGTTCAAAGAGTTCTCGATAGTGACCTTTTCTGGAACGTACTACTGGAGCGAGAATGCTTATTTTTTTGTCTTTAAATTCCTCTAGAATAAGATTTTTGATTTGCTCATCGCTATAGCTTACCATTTTCTCCCCCGTATTGTAACTGTAGGCATCGCTTGCTCTGGCGTAAAGAAGGCGAAGAAAATCGTAAATTTCGGTTATGGTGCCCACTGTGGAACGGGGACTTTTGCTAGTAGTTTTTTGCTCGATGGCAATTACAGGCGAAAGACCATCAATTTTGTCGACATCGGGTCGCTCCAAGCTTCCAAGAAACTGCCTGGCATAAGCCGAAAAAGTTTCGATATAACGACGCTGTCCTTCCGCATAAATAGTATCGAAGGCCAAGGAAGATTTTCCGCTGCCCGAAAGGCCGGTGATTACTACTAAATTTTCCCTCGGAATTCGTACATCAATATTCTTTAAATTGTGAACTCGAGCTCCTAAAACCTCAATAAAATCCTCGTTTTTTGACATAGGGTGCAAAGGTACTCAATTGAACCGAAAATAATAGTTTAGATAGTGCTTTGCGATGCTAATTTTAACACAAAACTAATAGACTTTTTAAGTTTGCCAGTATTTCTCTTCGTTGAAAATGGCAGAGTAGTTTTTTGAATATAAAGGATTTGAACTTGTTCGGAATAAAGTATCAAAGAATTAGTAGCCTATTGCAGCATCATCTCCACGATGATCCGCACCGCCTTCCAATTTGCCATCAGGTTTTACCAAAATGGCATCCATATATCCAATTTCAGGTAGGTTTTCGCCGTCGCACTTATATCCTTTAGCTTCAAGTTGGTCTAATAGCTGAGCGGTAAAGTTGTCTTTTTCATAATAAATAAGGTCTGGCAACCATTGATGATGGAACCGTGGGGCATCAACGGCTTGTTGCATATCCATTCCAAATTCCTGTACGTTTAAAATCGTTTGTAATACTGAGGTGATAATCGTAGATCCTCCAAATGTTCCCAACACCATCCAAAGTTTTCCGTTTTTTTCAACAATGGTAGGCGTCATAGAACTGAGCATGCGTTTTTGTGGGACTATGGCGTTAGCTTGCCCGCCTACAAGACCAAACATATTTGGAGTGCCTGGCTTGGCGCTAAAATCGTCCATTTCATTGTTTAAAAAGAAGCCGAGTTCGGGAATGTAAAGTTTTGAACCGTAGGATGCATTAAGTGTTGTGGTTACAGAAACAGCGTTCCCAAATTTATCAACTATTGAAAAGTGCGTAGTTTCCATTCCTTCCTGCCCAACAATTTCTCCGGCTTTTATTTCGAGGGAAGGGGTGGCGCGTTCAAACGAAAAATTCTTCATTCGCGAGTTGAGGTAATCTTTTGATAGTAACGAATCTGTAGGGATGCTTACAAAATCTGGATCGCCCAAATAAACACTTCTGTCTGCATAAGCTCTCTTTTCTGCTTCCACCAATACTTGGATATATTGTAACGAATTATGGCCATAGTCCGCAAGAGGGAAGTCTTCTACCATCTTCAATATTTGTCCCAAACAAATACCGCCACTTGAGGGAGGTGCCATGGAAATAATCTTAGCATCTTTGTAGTTAAATACTACCGGTTCCCGCCAAACAGCTTCATAAGCATCCAAATCTTGTTGGGTTATTATGCCGCCTTTCTTTTTTAAAAATTCCAGCATTTTTGTTCCAGTTTCTCCATCATAAAATTCAGTTCTTCCATTTTGTGCAATTCTTGAAAGAGTGTTGGCCAAGGCGATGTTTTTAAAGGTGTCTCCTTCCTTGTAATCCTCAGTAAAAATAAAGGATTCATCATTTATTCGTTCAAATCGATCTTTAAATTCATCAAATCGCGCTTTTTGTTTTGGGGTAATAATAAAACCCTTGTTGGCGAGTTCGATAACAGGTTTGAGGATAATTTCCATCGGCAACGTCCCAAATTTTTCATGCACGGCAAAAATTCCGGCAATAGTTCCTGGAACGCCAACGGCCAAAGCTCCTTCGGTACTTTTTCCGGGAATTATATTTCCGTTTTTATCGAGATACATATTCTTTGTGGCCGCCAAGGGTGCTTTTTCCCGAAAATCCAAACTTCCTATTTCTCCATATTCTGTGCGGTAAACCATAAATCCTCCGCCGGCAATATTTCCGGCATTTGGGTAAACGAGAGCCAAAGCCATTTGAGTTGCAATCATGGCGTCAAAGGCGGTGCCGCCTTGTTGTAGAATTTCAGTGCCAATGCGGGAGGCTTCCACCCGGGCAGAAACCACCATAGCACTATCCACAACTAGGGCTTTTATTTCTGTTTTGGTGGTTTGGCCGACAATTTGGGTATCGGGTTTTTCCTTACAGGAAATTATTGCCAAACTGAGCAAGATAAAAAGGGAAGTGATTTTCATAAAGAAATGAGTTTTTGTTTTGAAAATTCTCTTAACTCTTCAAAATAGGAAGTAAAGTCGGCTTCAAATTCGTCATAAAACTCAACGAGTTCATTTACAGATTTATCCATTTTTGAAACGCCTTGAGTACGGATGTTCATCTGGGTCAGGATTTTGCCTATCCCTTCCACAGTGGCATAGCTCAGCAGCCAATTATTGGCAATCATAATCGGCATCATTTTTTGAATACGTGTTGGAAGTTGGGTGAAGTGTTTTTGGAGTAAAGCATAAAAATTTTGTGCAAATTCCTCTAGGGGAGTAATGCAGTATTGACTCCAGTTCTTCGCCAGAAAATGATCGTAAAGTATATCTACAATTACACCACTGTAATGACCGTAGTTTTTGTGAAGCCGCGCCGTACTTTTGCGAACGGTTGGGTGGGCGTCGGTAAAAGTGTCGATGGCCCGATGCAGCAAGATGCCCTTAGCTATATTAGGTGGATACTTTAAATATCGATTTCCCTTAATGCCGTCGGCTATAAAGTTGCCGATGATGATTTCTTCCTCGTCGCCGGAAAGATAGATGTGGGCCAAAAAATTCATTCAATAAATATATGTATTTTTGGCCTGTAAAAAATAAAAATTGAACAGATTACCGAATTTGGACCCCTTGCGATTTTTTCTGGCTTCCACGGTCTTGCTGTTCCACCTACCACAACTTTCCCGAAACCAAGGCTTGCCCTTTTTTGATGACCTTCCCATTTACCATCGAGGTCTGGAGGCTGTATATATGTTTTTTGTATTAAGTGGATTTTTGATCATTCGAATTATTTACCGTGCAAAACTCAGGGATGTGTTTTCTATAAAAGATTTTTATATCAGGAGAATACTGCGCATCTTCCCTCTTTATTACCTCGTTTTGGGGTTTGGACTCCTTTTTTACAATGTGATTTTGCCATATCTGGACATTCCTTTCCCGATAAATTATACTTGGAAGGAAGCTTTCTTCTATACCGTTTTCTTTCTTCCTAATGTATTTGCGAAGGTATTTGACCCAGGAGGAATTATCGCTGTTTTGTGGTCTATTGGAATAGAGGAACAATTCTATTTAATGATAGCTCCAATGTTGTTTTTTATCAATACCAAATGGGTGTTGAGGTTTTTGTCGGTGTTGTTGGTGGGATATTTCATTTTTTATTGGTCTGATGTTTTTGTGATCTTACGAAAATTCACCTTCGTGTATTTCTATCTTTTCTTTGGCGGAGTAGTAGCTATTTTGGAAGAAAGAAATAAGCTTGGCTTTTTAAAACGTTCCCCAATAATTCCGCTTCTGGTGTGTACTTTAACCCTCTTGTTTTTTATTACTGATTGGTTTATGATTGGGCCCTTGTGGTTACGGGACTTGTTTACCTGTGTTTTGTTTGGGTTTTTTATCCATTCGCTAGCATTCAACAATCACGGGATCGAATTGAGAAGCAAGTTTCTAGATCATTTGGGACATATTTCTTACGGCATTTATATGTATCACGCCATAGTATTAAACGCGGTGGTTTTTTTGTTTTTGAAATTGGAAATACTTCAAAACCTTAATTGGACCATAACAATTGTTCTTATGCATCTGCTTACCTTTGCAGGGACACTTTTGATAGCGCATTTGTCCTATACTTACTTTGAGCTATACTTTTTAAAATTGAAAAATAAATTCAGAAAATGACTTTAATTAAATCTATTTCGGGCATCCGAGGCACCATTGGTGGCGTACAGGGTGAAAACTTAACTCCTATTGATGCTGTAAAATACGCAGCAGCTTATGGCAGTTGGGTAAAACAACAACGCAATAAGGAAAACTACAGAGTGGTGGTAGGCCGAGATGCTAGAATTTCTGGTGAAATGATCCAGCAATTGGTAATGAACACCTTGGTTGGGATGGGCATCACGGTAATAGATTTAAATCTTTCTACCACACCCACAGTTGAAATGGCTGTGATTATGGAACATGCCGATGGAGGTATAATTCTAACCGCAAGCCATAACCCCAAGCAATGGAATGCCCTCAAATTATTGAACAATAAAGGAGAGTTTCTTAACGCCCAGGCTGGGCAGAAAATCTTGGATATCGCTGAAAAAGGAATTATTGAATTTGCCGAAGTAGACGATTTAGGTGAAATCCATAAAAACGATGCCTATATCGATCTTCATATTGATGAGATTCTTAAGTTGGATTTAGTAAATGCCGACGCTATTAAAAGTTGCGGATTTAAGGTGGTAGTAGATGCGGTAAATTCCACTGGCGGTATTGCTGTCCCCTTGCTTTTGGAAGCTTTGGGCGTGGAACCAGTAAAAATTCATTGTACGCCAAACGGTGAATTCCCTCACAATCCTGAACCGCTAAAAGAGCATTTAGGCGATTTGATGGAAAAAGTGGTAAATGAAAGCGCTGATTTTGGCATAGCAGTCGATCCCGATGTGGATCGTTTAGCTTTTGTTGATGAAAAAGGAGAAATGTTCGGAGAGGAATATACCTTGGTGGCCATAGCAGATTACGTCCTTCGTCATACTCCTGGCAATACGGTAAGCAATATGTCATCTTCGCGCGCCCTTCGTGATATTACCGAAAAACACGGCGGCACCTATGCGGCCAGCGCGGTAGGAGAGGTTAATGTTGTGGAAGAGATGAAAAAAACCAAAGCGGTAATAGGCGGAGAGGGCAATGGAGGCATTATCTATCCCGAACTTCATTACGGAAGGGATAGCTTGGTAGGCATCGCATTGTTTCTGAGTTTTTTGGCGGAAGAAAAAGTTTTGGTAAGCGAACTGCGCAAAACCTACACAGCTTACTTTATGAGTAAGAAAAAGATTGAATTGACTCCCGAATTGGACGTGGATGCGATCTTAAAAGCAATGGAGGCAAAATATGCTTCAGAGGAAATTAATACGATCGATGGCGTGAAAATCGATTTCGATGATAATTGGGTTCATCTACGGAAATCGAATACAGAGCCAATAATTCGGATTTATACCGAAGCAAAATCGCAGGAAGAAGCAGATGGTTTAGCCGATAAAATTATCGCTGAAATTAAAGAGGTCGCGAAATTATAAACTCAAACCTTCTCTCGGTGTTTCCACCGTTTGTGTGACCATAAATAATATTCAGATTTTTCTCGGATTTGCATTTCCAAGGCATCAAAAAACATTCTTGTGATTTGAAAATCTGGATATTCCTTTGGACTATCGGTCAGAGGCATAAAAGTAGCTTGGTAGTTTCCACGTTTTACCTTCTCCACTTTTAGGTAGAGAACCGCAAAATCAAGTCGTTTGGCAAGTTCTTCGGTGCCTGTAAACATGGGAACATCAATACCCAGAAACGTATCGTGGTATTTAAAATTACCCAGTTTCGGGGTTTGGTCTGAGAGAATATATGTGAGGGTTTTTTCTCCCATCATATGTTTTCGAAAAAGCACGCTCACAATTTTTTTGTTACTTACAATAGTACCTCCAAAATGTTCCCGAGTTTTCTTTACCAAGGCATCAAACTGTTGGCTTTCCATAGGCTTATAGACGGCATGTGCCTGATGTTGCATCAGCTTGTTTAAGATTCCGGTCCACTCCCAATTACCGTAATGCCCCGCCATTAAGAGAATGCTGCGGTTATTTTCGTAATACGGATCAAGGATATGGGCATTGGTAACCACAAAACGTTTGCGAATTTCTTTTTCAGAAATGGTAAAGGATTTTATAGTCTCCACAATCAAATCTGAAAGGTGTTTAAAGAAGTTTTTGGCGATTAAATCCCTCTCTTTTTGGGTCTTCTCAGGAAAAACCAAAGCTAAGTTTTCCTTGACCACCTTTTTGCGATAGCCTATTACATAGTAGTTTAGATAAAATAAAGCAGTGGATTTAATGTACAAAATACGCATTGGCAGTTTAGAAAGCAGCCAAAGAATAGGGTACACCAGTATATAAAGCAGTCTTTGCATAAGAATAACCCCGCAAAACTAGGTATAAAATACGAGGTATGAAATATGAAATTCGAAATGCAGCTCTTGAATTTAGAAGTGCAAATTTTGGGACTATCTCATAAAGTGTGTTGATTTCTTACTTCTAATATTTAACTTCGTATTTCTAAATTCTATTCTTATAATTTTTGAATGATTTCGTACTTCTAACGCCAAACCTTCTACTTCCAACTTACTATGAACATTGACCTCGCCACCATCATCATTATCGCAGCCAACGTAATTATCTCAATGAAAGGCTTTAACGATATAGTATTTTTTGAAAAATATAAATTCAATATAGCGGGAATACGGCAGGGCGAACATATTCGCATGTTCAGTTCCGCATTTTTGCACGGCGACTTTTCGCATTTGTTGTTTAATATGCTAACCCTATATTTTTTTTCGGGAGTGGTAATAGGACAAGTGGGAGTAGCATTTTTTGTTATAATATATGTAGTGAGCCTACTTGCAGGAAACCTGCTCTCCTATTATTTCCACAAAGATGAATACCATTACAGCGCCGTGGGCGCGAGTGGTGCGGTGATGGGAGTATTATATTCGGCTATCCTCTTTTTCCCTGATATGCCACTTTATCTGTTTTTCATACCCATCCCTATTCCGGCTTGGCTCTTCGGGATGGCATATTTGTTGTATTCCATCTACGGCATGAAAAGTAGATTGGGAAATATAGGCCACGACGCCCATATAGGAGGAGCCATTGGGGGTTATGTTTTAACGCTCATGTTTGCACCATATCTTTTTAATACCAGTCTTTGGATTGTTGTTTTACTTGCAATTCCGCTTATCATTTTGTTCCTAATGCATAAATTGGGGAAAATTTGATGAAAACATTATAGAGTGAAATAAATAGAATAAAGACAATTGCAGAACGCTAATATAGGTTGACTGCAAATCACAAACCATAAACAAAAAAATATGAAAACCCTTAAAACACTTTTAATTTTGGCTATAAGCACATCGCCTCTTATGGCACAAAACACAGCAACTCCAACTATTGATGTTGTAGGCGAAGGCATTGTTCGCGTAATTCCCGATGAAGTAATCATCAACATCCGTGTAGAAAATACAGGTGAAACCACCCAGGGCTTGAAACAACAAAATGATGCCACTATTAATGAGGTATTAAAGTTTTTGAAGAAAATGGAAATTGCCGACAAAGATGTGCGTACAGAATATATGAACCTCAGTAAGAACTATGACTACAATAGCAAGACGTATTCTTATGCAGCCAATCAATCCCTTTCAGTAAAGTTACGCGATTTAAAAAAGTATGAATCACTTATGAAAGGACTAATGGAAACTGGCATAAATCGTATAGATGGGGTCACTTTCTCTACCTCACAAAAGGAAGCTCTTGAAAGCCAAGCTCGTAAAAAGG
>Ga0079223_10002716_pt1 | contig 11004 bp, 9 predicted proteins | sample Stecom2011_FD_75072 | JGI IMG/M metagenome (GOLD analysis project Ga0079223, IMG submission 75072) | Agricultural soil microbial communities from Utah to study Nitrogen management - Steer compost 2011 | ecosystem: Environmental > Terrestrial > Soil > Agricultural land | place: USA: Utah...
CATATTACATAGTTATGCTCGTCAGTTTATTCAGCCGAGCTTTTTCTTTTATACGCTAGCTATTGGCGCCACCTTTGGCTTTATATTTATTTATGTGAGCTCAGCACCTTTTGCGTTTATTGCTAACTTTGGTCTTACCCCAAGCCAGTTTGGTTTCTTGTTTGCTGCCAATGCTGCCACCATGATTGCCATGAGCCAAGTAAATATGCGCTTATTAAAACACTATAGTGCTAGCACTTTATTGTATGTTGGTTTAATTGCTTTTGTGGCTTGTGGGTTAGGGCTTTCGCTGCTTATTCAACTAGGGCAAGTGGCCTTATGGAGCTATGCGTTATTGCTAGCGATGAGCATTGGTACCACCGGATTTATTACTGGCAACCTGTTTGCGAATACCATGGCAACGGTACAAAAAAACGCCGGCATTGCTTCGGCGTTGCTAGGTGTCATGCAGTTTACCATTGGCGGGGTGCTGGCCTTTGCGGTTAGCTTGTTAACCCCGTCGTTACTTAATTTACCACTTTCTTTTGCCGTACTTGGCTCGTGCACGCTTGTTCTTTGCTTGTTTGGTAAACACTACGCCGATAAGAAAGCTGTTTAGCCGCGCGCATCGCCAAAGTGTTTGGGGCTACTTAGTACAATCATAAAGGTAATGAACGCCATTACTAGCAATCCGGTGTAGAGGTCGTGCGTGGCCTCAAACACCGTATGGCGTAAGTAATTTTCTGCTTCGACACCTAACTGAGAATTTTGTAGTGCAGTAATGGCAGTGTCCATATTGGTGGGTAAGTGTGAACCAAGTTCGGCCGGGGGCTTGGCCAAGCGGGTTGCTAAACTACCATTAAAAATGGCACCAAATACAGCAACACCTAAGCTTTGACCAAGAAACCGAGAAAACATATTAGCCCCTGTTACCACGCCACGGCGACCCCAGTCGACCGACGATTGCGCGCCAACCAGCATTGACGTAGACATTAAGCCAAAGCCTGCACCGATCACCACTTGAATGGCCGCTACTGTCCAAATAGGCGCTTGGTAAGGTAAAGCAAGAAATAGCGCGGCGGCGAAACAAATAAGCACGCTACCAATTAAAGCGGTATTGCGAAACCCAATACGCAAATAAAGCCGCCCCGAAAGAGCCGATGCAGTTGGCCAGCTTAAGCTCATAGCGGCTAGTACTAAGCCGGCAGAAATCGCATTTAAGCCGTACACCGACTGGGCAAAGGTAGGTAAATAGGCCACCGGCCCCATTACAATAAAGCCCATACCAATCATCGAAAGATTCGCTCCAGCAAGAGAGCGATGGCGCCATAACCATGCGGGCATAATGGGCTCTGCTGCCCGGCGTTGGGTCCATACGGCGAAGGCAGTAAGCACTGCAGCTAGCCCAAAGGCAACGAAACTTGGCCTTGACAACCAGAGCCAAGCTTGGCCACCTTCCAACAACGCTAAAATAAGGGTACTTACGGCGGCTAAAATAGCGGCCGAACCTAGGTAGTCGACCTTGTGTTGTTTAGGCTCAACCTTTTCATGCAGAAACACCACTAAAAGCAGTATAGCTACGGCACCAATAGGCACGTTCACTAAGAAAATCCAGCGCCACGACACATATTCAGTAAAAGCGCCCCCAAGCATAGGGCCGGCAATAGCAGCAATGCCCCACACGCTGGAAAGAAAACCTTGAATTTTGGCCCGCTCGCGGAGCGAATATAAGTCGCCGGCTAAGGTGTTAATGGTGGCCATCATGGCACCTGCACCTAATCCTTGTAGGCCACGAAAAACAATGAGTGAATGCATATTCCATGCTGCTGAGGCAGCCGCCGAGGAGGCCAGGAAAATAAGACTACCGATTAATAAAATAGGTTTGCGACCATAAATGTCGGCTAGCTTGCCATACACGGGAATGGTAACGGTTTGGGCCAGCAAATAAATAGAAAACACCCAGGTAAACATTGAGAAGTCACCTAGGTCGGCCACCACCTGCGGCACTGCGGTAGAAACAATGGTAACGTCCATAGCTGCAAGCATCATAAACAGCATAAGGGCGGCGAGAATCCATGGGCGGCGGTTTACAGGTACAGAAGTGTTAGTCACTAAAGACTCCAAAAATGAAAAGCGCAATGCGGCTGAATTATCACATGAATAGGGGCCAAGGCACAGAGCAGTATAGATACTTAAATAGTAACCAAATTTATTTATGTTGATATAATGTTTTGGCCGACCAGCTTGAAAGCAATTAGGCTTCAGCCTGTTACGGAAAAAACCATAACAAAATAAATAACAAAGGAATAAAACAATGGGAATGTTAGCGGAATTTAAAAAATTTGCAGTGAAAGGGAATGTGGCCGACATGGCCGTAGGTATTATCATTGGTGCCGCTTTTGGTAAAATAGTAACCGCCTTAGTGTCTGGCGTTATTATGCCTCCTATTGGTTTGTTATTAGGTGGTGTTGACTTTGTTGACTTAGCTTATGTTATTAAAGCGGCCACTGCGGACACGCCAGAAGTAACTATTAGCTACGGCGCATTTATTCAAACGGTAGTGGACTTCCTTATTATTGCATTTGCAGTATTTATGGTAATAAAAGGTATGAATAGCTTAAAAAAGAAAGAAGAAGCCAAGCCTGCAGCGCCAGCGGCACCGGCCGCACCATCAAAAGAAGAAGTGTTACTTGCTGAAATTCGCGACTTGCTGAAAGAGAAGTCGTAAATAAGAATGACTAAACAAAAGCAATTATCTGATAAGCCTGCTCTGACACCAGAGCAGGCTTATTTGCAGGCGCTGGCTGCTGGTTTTAAAGCCGATGCGGCGCAGCACGCTGCGGTAGCAAGCCTTGAACGCTGCTATCAAGAGCTAAAAAACAATGTAACAAATACCAAAGGGGTCTATTTATACGGGCCGGTAGGGCGCGGCAAAACGTGGCTGATGGACCGTTTTTATGCAAGTTTAACGATTCCGGCTCGGCGGCAGCACTTTCACCATTTTATGCGTTGGGTGCATCAGCGTTTGTTTCAACTCACTGGCCAAGAAAACCCACTAACCCTACTAGCACAAGAATTAGCCCAAGACGTGCGGGTACTTTGCTTCGACGAATTGTTTGTTAGTGATATAGGCGACGCTATTCTTATTAGCGGTTTGCTACAAGAGCTGTTTGCACAAGGTTTAGTGTTGGTGGCCACGTCGAACCAACACCCCGACGAGCTTTATGAAAATGGTTTTAACCGCGAACGCTTATTACCCGCAATAGCAGCTTTAAAGGCACATACGGAAGTATTAAGTGTTGACGGCGGGCAAGACCACCGACTGCACCCCGGCGAGGTTTACCAACGTTATTGGGTGCAACAGCCAAATGCACTAAAGCAGGTATTTAATAGCCTTGCCGAACAAGTAGGGGGGCAAGCTAATAGGCACCAAAAGTTAGTACTAGGCCACCGCAATATTGCAGTTATTAAGCGCACAGAACGTGTGCTGTGGTGTAATTACCATGAACTGTGCGAACAGCCACTAGCCGCGGCTGACTTTATTGAGCTTTGTGATCAGTTTAACTATATATTGCTCGACCAAGTGCCTAAGCTAACCGGCACTGCGCAAGAAAACACCATTGCCAGGGGTACTGAAGACGGTATTGTGCAAGTGGTGGCGGGCGATCGAATATTACCCTTACTATCACGCCAAGACGACGGCGTACGCCGCTTTATAGCTTTAGTAGACGAGTGTTATGATCGCAAGGTGCCATTGTATATAAATGCTGCGGTAGCGCTTGAAGAGTTATATACAGAAGGGGCCTTAGCCTTTCCATTTCGTCGTACCTTAAGCCGCTTGCAAGAAATGCAGTTGCAGCGATTTAAACCAAACGAGTAGAATTAACTAGCTTGCACGGTATTATTTCGGCCATTTTGTTTGGCTTGGTATAAAGCCTCGCCTACTTTTTTTAATACTTGGTGAATAGGTGTGGGTAGCCCAGGCCAATGTGCTGCGCCTATTGACACGGTCACCTGTTGGTTAGATGGCATTTTATACTGACTAAAGTGTAAGCGGAATTGCTCGGCAATTTCGAATGCTTGTTGTTGTGTGGTATGTGGTAATAAAACAATAAACTCTTCACCACCACTTCGGCATAAGGCGTCGTTTGGCCGTTCAAACTGCTTCAACATAGTAGCGAATAGGCCAATTATTTTATCGCCCATATCATGGCCGTAGGTGTCGTTAATTTGTTTAAAATGATAGATATCCAACATAAGTACAGCAAAAGGGGTGTTGTTGGCCATGTGTTGTTCAAGTACTTGCTGCATGCCACGTCGGTTGAGTAAGCCTGTCATAGGGTCGGTTTGACTGTCGCTATGCAGCTGTGTAATACGGATATGAAATACAGGCTACGAGGTTATGGCTCGATGGGTTGAAAAATTGCGGCAACTTATTTTTCAGTAACTGGTTAATTACAACGCCCGCCCATGCGGGCGTTTTTGTTTCAAATATTCAACGCGTTACATTACCTGGTGGTATTTAATCGCTAAAAAATTGCAAAAAACACTTGCGCACATACTGTGCAGCGCATAGCATTGTGCTGTGCGCTGCACAGTATGTGGCGCATAGTATAAGGGCAATGAAATGACAACAGCACAATTAGACAAAATGCGCTTAGAGCTGCGCCGAGGCGTGCTAGTACTTGCGGTATTAGGGTCGCTAAAGCAGCCGCATTATGGCTATTCATTACGCCAGCAGCTTCAGCAGGGCGGTATAGATATTGACGAAGGAACCTTGTACCCGCTTATTCGCCGTTTAGCCGACCAAGGTTTGCTAGATAGTGAATGGCAACAAGGTGAAGGCCGAGAGCGTCGTTATTATCAACTCTCTACTTTAGGCACAGAACTACTAACGCCGCTGATCAATGAATGGCAGCAACTAAATGGTGCACTTACTCATGTGTTGGGCGATTTAGTTGACGCTACGAAAAATGTTACCTCAGCCACAAACAAGCCGAAGGGGAACCCATAGTGGAACTCGTGAAACGATATATAGCGGCAGTACAGCGCGAATTACCCGAGCAAAAACGCGAAGAAATAGGCCGCGAACTGAATGCCAATATTATGGACCAGCTCGATGCACTTAGTGAACAACAGGGCGAATTAACAGCCAGTGCAGTGTCTGCAGTATTAAAGCAACTGGGCCATCCGCGTACGGTAGCGCAGCAGTTTGTGCCGCCGCTGCCGATAATTAGCTCGGCTTATATGAGTCTTTATATAAATACCCTGTTTATGGTATTAGGTGTACTTTTTGTGCTGCAGGTTATTGGTAGCTCTATGGCATGGTTAGGCAGTGCTAACATGGGTTTGCTTGGCTATTTGTTTAATCTTGCTCGCGGCTTTATGGAAGATGCATACTTTGCTTTTACCGCGATTACAATCGGCTTTTGGTTGATGTCACGGAAGCAGCCCGAGCCGAAAAGCTGTAGCACCAAAAACTGGCTACCGGAACAATTACCCGCGGCAGGGCAAACTTGGCAGCATATTAAGTTACAGGACATATTTACAGACTTAGCCACTTATATATTTTTGTTGGTAGTTATTTGGTATCCGCAGTTTATGTCGACCGAGCAGCTTGCCAATATTAATATGCTTCTGAGCGACCAAGTAATGCTTATTTTACAATGGGCCACGCCAGTTATTGCCTTAGGTATTGGTTGTTCACTTTGGCAACTGCGCACCCGCCTATGGAATAAAAACCGATTAATAATGAATGTGGTGGTGAATTTTCATTTTGCGGGCTTTGCGGTGCTTATAGCTACAATAACGCCCCTATTGCAGGTGCCAGTTGTTTCATTACAGAAAGTGTTTACTTTGCTGCAACTAGAACGAACTGCAGTGATAGTGTTTGTTGTTATTGCCTTGATTACAGCTTGGGAAGTGGTGCGTGATATATGGCGCTTGCGAATACTTGGCTCTACCCATTAAGTACAGGCATCCCCACTTAGAGATATAGTCTGTTAGTTCATAACTCATTATATTGCTAGTTACCAGTAGCATAATAGCTTGTGAAATAATTTGGTTTATGTAAGCCATTAAACTAAGGGGTAAGCCATGAGTAAAGCGTTAAAACACCGGACGTTTTATGGACTTTTGTTTTTTGCAGTTACTTTAAGTCCATTTATATTTAGTAGCTCGGTACAAGCAAATACGGCTGAAGGGCAAAAAAACTATGCGGCGCATTGTCAAGCGTGCCACCAAGCCACGGGCCGAGGATTGCCTGGTGCGTTTCCACCATTGGCACAAAACTCGAACCTAGCCGGTAAACCTTTATATGTAATTGACACCATAATAAACGGTAAACGAGGGCCCATTGAAGTGAATGGGGTAGCCTACAATTCTATTATGCCGCCAATGCAGTACTTAAGCGACGATGTTATTGCTGGTATTGCTAATTATGTATTAAGTTCCTGGGGCAATAACTATGGCTCTGTTACCACTAACGATGTAACTGTTATACGCACTGGCTCGGGTAAAGAAGACCGCGCCGCAGGCCAGCCGCACGCCGGCGCAACCGCTGCCGAAGTTAACTACCAAGGTGGTGGTTCGCCTATTCAAGACGCTCGGCAGGTTATTTCTCCGGGGGCACCGTCGTTAACAGAAGATGAATTTTCCTACGCGCAAGAAACCTATTTTCAGCGTTGTGCAGGTTGTCATGGAGTGCTGCGCAAAGGTGCCACAGGGCTACCATTAACCACCGATATTACCCAACAAAAAGGCACTGATTATTTAAAAGCACTGATTAAGTTTGGGTCGCCAGGTGGTATGCCAAACTGGGGTACTTCCGGTGAACTAACCGATGACCAAGTAGACATTATGGCTCGCTTTCTACAACACGAGCCGCCCACGCCGCCAGAATGGGGTATGGCAGACATGATGAACACTTGGACGGTGTTAATTAAGCCAGAAGACCGCCCAACTCGCCCTCAGCACAATTACAATATCGATAACATGTTTGCCGTAACACTACGCGATGCGGGTGAAGTAGCAATTATTGATGGTGACAGTAAAAAAGTACTGAACTATGTATCAACAGGTTATGCGGTGCATATTTCACGGGCGTCTAGTTCGGGGCGCTATTTCACTACCATTGGACGTGACGGGAAAATTGACCTAATTGACCTGTTTTTAGAAAAACCAGATGTAGTGGCAACGATAAAAATTGGCCTAGAAGCACGCTCGGTCGAAAACTCGCGTTACAAAGGCTATGAAGACCAAATAGCTATTGCAGGTGCTTATTGGCCGCCACATTATGTATTAATGGACGGCCTAACCTTAGAGCCAAAAAGAATAGTGTCTACTCGTGGTATGACCGTAGACACCCAAGAATATCACCCAGAACCTCGTGTAGCCGCTATTGTTGGTTCACACATGCACCCTGAATTTATTGTGAACATAAAAGAAACGGGTTTAATTAAACTAGTCAATTACGCCGACCTCGATAATCTTGTTGAAACGACCATTTCAGCTGCGCCTTATTTACACGACGGTGGTTGGGACAGTTCTGGGCGCTATTTCTTGACAGCTGCTAATGAAAGTGACCGTATTGCAGTCGTCGATTCGCTTGAAAGAACATTAACAGCATTAATACCTGTAGAACGTATTCCTCACCCTGGCCGAGGGGCGAACTTTGTTGACCCTGTATATGGCCCTGTATGGGCGACAAGCGCATTGGGTAATGCCAACATTACTTTGATTGGCACCGACCCAGAAAAACACCCTGAACATGCCTTTAAAGTAGTACGCATACTGGAAGGGCAAGGCGGTGGTTCACTGTTTGTGAAAACGCATCCTAAATCAGTGAACTTATGGGTTGATACTCCCTTACATCCAGAGGAGTCTAAAAGCCAGTCAGTGGCTGTGTTTGACATTAATAATTTAGAAGCAGGCTATAAAATACTTCCCATAGCTGAATGGGCCGACTTAGGGCCAGGCCCTAAACGGATTGTGCAGCCGGAATATAACCAAGCAGGTGACGAAGTTTGGTTTTCCGTTTGGAGTGGCATGAATGAACAGTCTGCCATTGTTATTGTTGACGATAAAACCCGTACCTTAAAACATGTGATTAAAGACCCGAAAATTATTACTCCTACGGGTAAATTTAATAACTACAATACGCGTAATGAAATATATTAAAATACGGGTTTATAATGAAATATTCTTGGCTGCTAAGTGCAGTAGTACTAAGTTATTGTGCGCTGGCTACAGCGCACGCTTTTACTTCAGAGCATGAAAACAGCGAAACAATAACCGCTGAACAAGAATGGGTTGAAGTGATCACGGTGGTGGCTCACCGACAACCCAGAGCATTATCGGCAATAGCAGGGACGGTAACGGTTATCGATGAGGAAGAGCTGCATCGATACATCATGTTAGATATCGCCGATATTGCACGTTATCAACCGGGTATTGAAGTAGACAAAGCCAGCAGTCGTTTTGGTTATGGGAGCTTTCGTATTCGGGGTATAGGTGGTAACCGCAGCGTCACTGTGGTGGATAACATAGCTGTTCCCGATAGCTTTTCAGTGGGCAGCTACAGCAACGCAGGTCGCGGATTACTTGAGCTTGGTTTAGTGAGCAATATTGAATTTCTCCGCGGCCCTGCGTCTACTTTATATGGCAGCAAAGCTTTGGGCGGCGTTGCTGCTATTCAACTCTTAAATGTCGACGACCTATTACGCCAAGAAGATACCCCTAGCCGAATTCAATTTACTTATAACAGTGACAGTGAACGTTATGTGACAAATGTGGCACATGCATTTCGTGCTGGGCGTTTTTCAACACTGTTGGCAGGTGTCTACCAACAAAAACAAGAAACCAGTGTCGCGGGCTTAAGCAAGGCCCAACCCATTGATCGACAAGAAAGTGACAGTAAATCGTGGTTGTTAAGAACCACTTATCATAGCGACTATGGCGACATTCGGCTGACCTTGAACGAATTATTTGAAGCCTATGAAACCGACATACAAGCTATATTAGGTACGGGGCGGTTAGCGACAACCACAGCATTATTTGGTGATGATGAGGTAAAGCAGAAGCAAGCGGTTATTGACTGGAGCTTACCTCAGTTCAGTTTCATTAATCGTGGCACCGTAAGTACTTGGTTTCAGCAAACCGATACTCAACAAAACACCTATGAAGAGCGGCTTGCCGCGGCTAAGCCAGTTCATATCTGGCGCGCATTCAATTATAGCCACCGAGCTATTGGTGTCAGCGCAGACTTTGAGTCGCAGGGGCAGCTATTTAACTTTCATCAACGTATAGGTTACGGCTTTGAATGGATAACAAGCGAAATAACCGATTTACGTGATGCAGAAGAATTAAACTTAGCCACGCAAGAGCGCAATAAAGTGCTACTTGGAGAACAATTTCCTTTGCGTGACTTCCCCAAAACCCAAGTGAATGAAGCAAGTGTGTATCTACATAATGAAATTGAATTATGGCGTAACGGGTTAGTTGTTAGTCCCGGAGTGCGTTTTGAGCATTATGAGTTATCGCCGCAAACAGACGGCTTGTTTGAGGAGCGTTTTCCGAACGCCGAACAGACGGCCTTAACCACGAACACCTGGTTGCCTAAACTCGGCTTGCTTATGCCTTTGAGCCAACAAACTCAATGGTTTGCACAATACGCCAAGGGGCATCGGGCACCGCCGTTTTCTGACGTGAATATAGGCTTATATTATCCCCAGTTTAATGTGCGAGCCATTTCTAATCCCGATTTAAAGTCTGAAACAGGGCAAACCTTTGAAACAGGACTCCGGTGGCGGCACGCTGCTACCAGCATTGAAGCGGTTGTTTTTTATAACAAGTACAAAAACTTCATTCAAAGCCGTGCACCTTTAGGGCGAGATCCTGAAACAGGCGAATCATTATTTCAGTCTATTAATCGCGACCGGGTCACCATTAAAGGTAGCGAACTTCGTTTCAAGCATTCCCTGCATGCGAATGTAGATACGCAGTTAAAGCTGTCATGGTTAAAAAGCAAAGACCATGAAACGGGACAACCCTTAAGCTCCGTTGCTCCTGCTAGCGCTAATATAGAATTGGCCTACTTTAGCCCCTTCATGGCTTGGGAAACACGTTTTATAGCGAGTTTAGCCAAAGCTCAGCAGCAGTTGCTTGCCACTGACGGCACCGCACTATTTGCCACTCCTGGTTATGCTAGCTTCGACCTTATTAGCCGCTGGTATGTGACTGACAGAACGCATATTAACCTTGGTTTATATAATTTAACCAACAAGGCTTACTGGCGAAACAGTAGTGTGATTGAGCTGAGCGAAACGGATCCAAACATTCCCTTGCTAGCCGAGCCAGGTAGAAGTGTAGCGCTGGGTATTAGCGCGCGGTTTTAAGAATAGTTAGACGGGGCTTTACGTTTCCAGTGTACTCTAAACAATATGTTAAGCGGCGCTTTCTTTATGCGGGCGTTATGCTATATCAGTTGGTTACTGGTGGGAAAGCTGGGGGCTTTAAGCAATGAGCAAGTACGAAGCAACAGGGATTGAAGCCGAGCTTCAACCGGGTGGTGAAGTTGGCGTACTTCGTAATCGCCTTGATTTGATTACCGTGGAGGATATAGATGATGCAGAAGCCGAACTACTAGAAGGGTTGTACACTAGAGTTTTCTCACAATCACTGCAGCAGTTAACATTCTCAGACATTAAGGCCTGGCATAGACAATGGCTGGGCAATTTATACGACTGGGCGGGACAGCTGCGCTCAGTTAACGTAAGTAAAGAAGACTTCCACTTTACGTTAGTTGAGCAACTGCCTTTACTAGCGAGTAAGTTTGAAGAAGATTACTTACTTAGATTCCCGCAGTTATCTGAATTCATCCTTATTCTGTAGTGGCCAGTTTTACTTGACCACTACAGTTAGCTGGCCGATGCGTTGCCTGGGTTGATGAAAAAGTAGAAGACTGGATTGCACAGCGAATAGCTATGCGTGATGATGAGGTGAAGGAGAGTAGGGTGGTTTGAGTAC
>Ga0079223_10002720_pt1 | contig 10997 bp, 10 predicted proteins | sample Stecom2011_FD_75072 | JGI IMG/M metagenome (GOLD analysis project Ga0079223, IMG submission 75072) | Agricultural soil microbial communities from Utah to study Nitrogen management - Steer compost 2011 | ecosystem: Environmental > Terrestrial > Soil > Agricultural land | place: USA: Utah...
GCATTCGAATCGATGACCCCCGCATCGGACCCGTATGGGAAAAGTGCGGCGAGCTGGGCATCCCCGTCTTGATCCATTCTGCCGATCCCAAATCATTCTGGGAACCACACGACAATCAAAATGAGCGATGGCTAGAACTCAAACTGCGGCCCAATCGCAAACGTAGCGATACCGACCCGGCACCCTGGCAGACCATCATCGATGAACAACACAACGTCTTTCGCAAACACAAAAACACCAATTTCATCAACGCTCATCTCGGCTGGTACGCCAATGATCTCGCAAAACTAGGCGAATTGCTCGATGAAATGCCCAACGTCTACACCGAAATCGGTGCAGTCATCGCCGAACTGGGCCGACAACCACGGTTTGCCAAAAAATTCCTGACCAAATACCAGGACCGCGTTATGTTTGGAAAGGACGCCTGGAATCCGGAGGAATACCACACGTATTTCCGGGTGTTGGAATCCGACGATGAATACTTTCCCTACTACAAACGCTACCACGCCTTCTGGAAAATGTACGGTCTGGATCTCGACGATGAAGTGCTGAAAAAGATCTATTACAAAAATGCCTTGAAGGTCATCCCGGGCATTGATCAAAGTTTGTTTAGTGAATAGTAATCAGTGATTGGTAGGAGCTATTAGCTTTCAGCCATAGCGGAGTTTTAGTCTGGGTAAGTGTTGGGGGAAGGAGGTTGCAGTCTGGCATGAGGGGAGCGATCCGCCTTTACCCTTAGGAATGTTGATTTTTGTGAATGCTAAATTTTAAATTCGTGAGTGTGTCTTTTGATTCAATATGGCCATTTTACTCCCTTATCCCGAACTATTCACCACATACAGTCCAAATACGATATATAGCTTTGATTGTCAATATTATATTTGTACAAAATTGAGAAATAATGCAGCCTCATCCTCAGGGCGGAGCCTTCGGTTCCTTCACCGAATGTGGATTTACCACATTCGATCCCAACACCTGCCGTGTCGGGATTACGTTCAGTCATCTCAATTTTGGGTATGTTTGGTATTTGCTTCATGCATCTGCTTCGTTGCGAACCCCTTGAAATAGCCTACTATGTCTGACCTACCCGCCCAAAATGAGGACATTTTGGTTCCCTCATCAAAGATGACTCCTGCATCTTTGGCCTTCGACTTCATTCGGTCAAGCCTCACATCTACATAAAGCAAATACCATGAATAATCCGGGCTAATCTGGTCTTATCGATACATCCTTTCTGATCCAGCAAATTTCTCCCATTTAAGTCAAGGGAATTTCATTTAAACTTTTCCAGCTCAGAACTGTAGCCTGGCTCCGTTTTTGGGTTTCGTCTCCACCGTAGATTAGGTAACTATTTTCTGGTAATGCTCCGGATAAATTTTGAAAGTATTTCAGTGTATCGAAAAAACGAGTATGGATGGTACGGCTGGATTTAATTTCAATAGCTTGAAGTTGTCCTGCACGATTCATGAGCAGGTCTACTTCATGGCTCCCTGAAGCATTCCAAAAATAGTTTTTGGAAGGTAGGTTTCGGTTAATTTGATTTTTTAGAATTTCATTGAGGATAAAATTTTCGAATAATGCTCCCTTTGCGAAGTGTCGCGTCAGATCCTCTGTGGTCCTGATATTTAGGAGGGCACAAGCCAAGCCTACGTCATAGAAGTACAACTTTGGAGATTTTACAATGCGCTTGTTAAAGTTATTGTGATACGGCGGTAATCTGTACACTATGAAACTGGCTTCCAATACGCTAATCCAGCGGTTTATGGTTTTATAGGATACTCCGATTATGTTCCCCATTTCCGATAAATTGACAATCTGACCAATTCGCCCCGAACAGATTTCTATAAATTGCCGGAATTTACTTAAATCGCCAACATTGACCAATTGTCTTACATCCCGCTCTACATAGGTTGCAAGATAATCCCAGAGCCATTGATTGGGATCAAGATTCAGGTCGTATATGCGGGGGTAAAACCCTGTTAATATGTAATCTTCATATTCAGACAATGAAGATGAAGTTTGTTCTAATTCCTCCAGTGACAATGGAAGTAAATTGAAAATCGCCACCCGGCCTGCCAGACTTTGGGTGATGCTTTCCATTAATAGCAAATTCTGTGATCCGGAAATAATAAATTGACCCGCTAATTTACTTTCGTCTGTGATGACCTGTATATAGGAAAGCAAACCAGGCACATGCTGTATTTCATCCAAAATACATCGATCCCCACAATTGGCTAAAAATGACTTCGGGTCATCTAAGGCAAAATTGCGATGCTCGATATCCTCCAGATTGAAGTATGAATAATCCGGAAACAAAGCTTTAATTAAAGTGGATTTACCACTTTGTCTTGGTCCGGTAATCGCCAGGACAGGCATTTTTGTGGCAATTCGAAGTAGATGCTCGCTTATTTTTCTTGGAATCATTTTGCAAATTAGATATTTGAAATCTAATTTGCAAGTATTTAGAACAAAAAGAAGAAAACAGCTTATAGCCAAGACGTCCTGGGTATATCGTGAAAATAATCTGTTAAAAAATTACGTAGCTAAATAGCTACATATATATTTGTAGCCAAACAGCTACGCAATGAAATCACGAAGAGACCCCTTTCAGGCCATCGCAGACCCCACCCGGCGAGCAATACTCCTGCTGTTGGCTTCCCAATCTCTGACAGCCGGAGCCATCGCAGCCAATTTTGACACCGCCAGGCCTACGGTATCGCGACACATTCAAATTTTGACGGAATGCGAACTGGTGGAGCCCGAACCCCGGGGAAGGGAAATATATTATCATCTCAATCCTCACAAGATGAAAGCAATAGCAGAATTCCTGGAGCCCTTCCGGCAAATGTGGGATGACCGCTTCAATAGGTTGGAAAACATCATGAAATCGTACAAACCATAGCATTATGAATAAAAGCCACAAAACCCAGGTCCACGCAGAAGAAGGCCGTCAGGAAATATTCATCACCAGGGAATTCGAACTACCCGTGGTGTTACTGTTTAAAGCATATACCGATCCCGACATCCTCGAACAATGGATGGGCACAAAAGTGCACAAACTGGAAAATAAAAACCATGGGAGTTATCATTTTATCACGACCGATCCCCAGGGCAATCAACACGGATTCAATGGGACCATTCACCGGTTCTCACCCAATGAAATTATTATTCGCACGTTTGAAATGGAAGGGGGTGACTTTCCGCCCCAACTCGAATTCCTGACCTTCGAAAACCGGACCGCCACCACCAGTATATTGCAAATCCACATGATCCTCCAATCCGTGGAAACCCGGGATCAGCTGCTTAAGCTTCCATTTAAATATGGAATTAATATGGCACATGACCAACTAGAGGATGTAATGCAACGTCATTTATCAAGCGAATCTTAATACTCTCCATTCAAAATACACCACTATGAAAAAATCAAAAATTATCTATTGGGCAGTAACCGGATTTCTCGCCTTTGGCATGACTGCCGGTGGGGTACAACAATTATTTCAAATAGGAGGCTACGTCGAAATCGTTACCGGTCTGGGCTATCCAAAATATCTGCTAAGTATACTGGGAGCCTGGAAGCTACTGGGCGTGATCGCCATACTGGTTCCCGGATTTTTATTGATCAAAGAATGGGCCTATGCCGGATTTTTCTTCGCCATGTCGGGGGCTGCTATCTCGCATATTACGATGGGTCAGCCATTTGTGGAAGCGATACCCTCACTGGTTTTACTGACGATGACCATTTTATCCTGGTATTTCAGACCCGAAAACCGTCGGCTTGTTTCGATTTGATCTTCGAGCTTGAATGTGATCACCCTGGCTTAATTTCAAATCAGGATTAGTGTGGATACATTCCTTAAAGCCTCCTTCCAACAATACGCCCCATGCCGTCGAAAGGATTGGATGCCACATTCTAAATTACTCAGTTTGGTGTATCTGTCATGCGAACATCATACTTTCCAATATTTTCGGTAATTTGGATACATGACTTTAACCATGTATAAATATGTTTTTGTGATCCTTTGCCTTTTGTGTGCTTCTATGATGTGGGCCCAAAATCCGCACCGGGCCCGGGATTACGGAATTGAAATTGGTGTGATGACGCCAGGTAAAAATAATGCCATCACCGATGTGCCTGGCGTGCAGGTCGGTCATACGACCAAATTGGAAGGGGAAGGGGTCCGTACCGGGGTCACTGCCATTCTTCCGCATGATGGAAATCTATTTCAGGAAAAAGTACCCGCCGCCATCTATGTGGGAAATGGATTTGGGAAACTGGCTGGAATTACCCAGGTGAATGAACTTGGAAACCTGGAAACCCCTATTGTACTGACCAATACCTTGAATGTGGCCACCGCTGTACAAGCGGTTATCACACATACCCTGGAAAGTTCCGGCAATGAAAACGTGCGCTCAGTGAATGCCGTAGTGGGGGAAACCAACGATGGATACCTCAACGATATTCGGGGAATGCACATCACAGAAGCCGATGTTCTGTCGGCCATTTCCACAGCTTACTCCGGACCGGTAGAGGAAGGGAACGTGGGTGCAGGCACCGGTACAATTTGCTTTGGATTCAAGGGTGGTATCGGAACCTCGTCCCGCCAACTTCCAGCCGATTTGGGTGGTTATAGCGTAGGCGTATTGGTCCAATGCAATTTTGGCGGAAATTTGCAAATTGACGGTGTACCAATCGGAGAGGAATTGGGGAAATATTCTTTTCGACAATCAATCAACGAATCAGCCGATGGTTCTTGCATGATCATCGTAGCGACAAATGCCCCGCTAGACCATCGAAACCTAATGCGCCTGGCACGACGATCCATGCTGGGGTTGGGTAAAACAGGTGGCATCGCTTCCAACGGCAGCGGGGATTATGTAATCGCTTTTTCCACCGCTGAAAATTTACGGATTCCTTATTCACCAACAAAATCCGAAGTCCAACAAACCGTTCTCCACAATGATTATATGTCTCCACTCTTCATGGCTGTGATCGAAGCTACCGAGGAAGCTATCATAAATTCATTGTTCGCAGCGCAGACCATGACCGGCCGTGCCGGAAATACAGTGCAAGAATTGCCTTTGGATAAAGTGATACCTATCCTGAAAAAATACCAGGATGAAAAGTAATCATCGCAATCCATTTCTTACCCATGGAATTAACAAAAACCCCGTCAGGACAGGGATTGTGTTAGAGTTTGAGTAGCAATTGCATGATGGGGTTTTGATGATTCGGAATTTGTGCCCGGCAGGCCATATTGCGGGGGCGGAGTTCGGGGGGTTATTCCGGGCGTTGTGGAATCAGGTCGAGGGCACCTCCGAGGTGCCGTCCACCGTGAGACCCCTCGGATGGGAAAAATGATGATCCCCGGCGAAATAACCTACACTTTTCTCACCCGGATGGCAAAAGCCTTCGCTGGATTGACCGAAATGAGTTGATTGATATCGTCCACGGTAAAACCAACTTCCTTGAGCTTTGGTATCAATTTTTCATGAATGTTCGTGTATGGTACGATTTCCTGTTCTTCTTTTTGTGGATCAAACCATCCGGCATCGCTTGAGATCAGAATATGATCCAGAATTCCATTGTTCTTCGCAAAGACCAATTTTTCCACATAGGAATCAATTGACCCCGTGCCCATTCCATCCAGACTCACCCAACACCCCTGCCGTGCCGCCTGCAAATACATATTCTGGTCCTTTTCACCCTGGGCATGAACCCAGATAAACGCCGAGGGGGACACTCCTTCTTTTTTGAGAATCTCCAGTTGCGGCCACAACCCCACCGCCTCACCGGTGTGGGAAGCAATGGTCAATCCCGTAGCCTTGTGCGTCAAAGCAGCGGCCTTCACCAGTTTTTGATGCATAGCATGCAACGGCTTTTGAGCATCTACCCCGATTTTGATAAACCCCGGTTTGATCCCCGTATCGCCTATGCCATTTTTAAATTCATCGATCCAATCAGCGGCCAGTTGTTCGGCTGATTTATCCATCGCGGACCGTGGAATATATTTGTTCTGTCCTGCCCCATACAAGCCTGTATTGGTAATGATGGAAACCGCTGTGGAGGTCGAAAACTTTTGGAGCAACTTCGGATTGCGACCCAGATATTGTGGCGTCGCGTCTACGAAATATCGGACCCGATACTTACGTAAGTCAAAAACATAGGACAGCATCGTACGCAAAACCTCATCCTCCTCATAATCATCCGGCGTAATCAATCCCGCTCCGATAAAATCCACCAACACATGTTCATGGGTCAACCACGTCATCACAGGTGCAATTTTTTGTTCACCGGTTACGGTCATCACGGATTGCCCCTTCAGAAGACTTCCCAGGCCAATCATCAGCATTAAAAACAATACAACTTTACTCTTCATAGTTGAACTTTGTGTTTATCTTCCATCCGTATTTATTCCACCCACTGACCGTTGATCATCACTCGCGATACTTGCTTCATATTGGAAATGTTTTCGGCTGGATTGGCATTTAGCAGGACGAAATCGGCCAGCTTCCCCACTTCGATACTGCCTATCCGCGAAGCAGATCGAAAATAATGGGCGTTTTTAATGGTCGTAGCCCGGATCACTTCCAAAGGCGTCATGCCTGCTTCGGCCAACAGTTCCATTTCCCGCTGAAGCGTAAAACCAGGATCCGCGTATTCACCCCATGTATGGGAACTTCCTACGATTTCAACTCCCGCCTGATGAGCTTTCCGTACAAATTCCATCATATTTTGAAAAGCCGTCACCTCGTACTCCTCCACGCCTTCCGAGCCTGCTTGTTTCTCAAAAGCAGCTAAGGTCGGCACCAGATAAGTTCGGTTGGACACCATTAATTCGATTAATTTTTGGGTGCGTTCCGAATTGAGATCAATCCCTGACCACAACCTGTATCTCCATTCCCTCCGGGCGTTGCTATTATTAAAAACAGCATCCTGAAACCGGGCTCCCTCCTCAGGGCTTGCCAAGGCCACCCCCAGTGATGTGATGTGTTCAATACCATCCAGTCCGGCCATTATAGCTGAATCTGCGGGAACTAACTCGAGGTGAGCAAAAACAGGAACGCCCGCCAATTTCGCCGCATCCGTCACTGGTTTAAAATATTTCAAAGGCAGACGGAAATAAATCTTGATCCCACTTCCACCATTCCTCACATGTTCGTACACCGTTTCCTGGGCATGTGCAGCGTTTCGGATCAGCACGGCTTGTTGTTTGTACACCCCTGGAAAACCATCCAGGTGAGCTCCGGTTACAAACACTCGCGGCATGGGTTTCTGAGAAAAAAATAACGCCTGATAAAACCGAAAAGGGTGTCCAGGATCCCGAATCGTGGTCGTGCCATTTTTCAAAATGGTTTCCAAAGCAGGGTTATTGTTCACGGAATGGTAATGGGCATCAATCAATCCCGGCACCATGGTAAGCCCGGAAGCATCGTGGACCTCCGCATCATCCGGAATTTCAACCTCCCCCTGCTTTCCTACAGATGCGATCCGATTTCCGTCGATGACTACGACAGCATTTTCAATCATGTCCCCTTCCGTACCATCGATCAGACGCATACCCACAATCGCCTGGACCGTTCTGTCAGAGGGCCCATCAGGGATATTAATTTCCGTTAAAACCTCAGGTACCGGGGCGTCCAGTAATAGGTGGTCCTGGCTAAAGCCACATAAATATGCGAACAGTAAACTTGTAGTTAGTACGCCAAATCTTAAATTCCAAAAAGCCTTTCTGCCACTATTTCGAAAACTCTTCCCTTCGTGAGGTTGGGATGCAGGTTTCATCAGCAATTCCAGGCGACGTTGTGGCCGATCTGACAAAATAATTTTCGAGGTACCGAAAAAAGGATTTGAAATCTGTAGTACTAGTCCACTGAAATATTGCCGGATCAATAATGTAAAATGTCTTCTCAGGGAGTCCAATGTTGTCGTTAAAACCATAGATCCAGATTTGTCGAATTAATAAGATCAATTTTCGGTATTCGTCTCTTCAGCCGTCCATTTCAAACCAAATATACTTATAAAATGAGAAAAACAGGAGGAAGATCCCGGGTTCGCACACCCACAGGAAGATGTCTCTTCACGGCCTGAACCTTCATCAGCACCTGATGTACGTTTTTACTGGCTCCATAAATCGAGGGCAGCGGTAGCCATGGTCCGTACACCCGTTCGGATCGAAGGTTCCGGAACAGGAGCATATAACGGGGAATGCAACGATGGCAGTTCAGGTCCCCCCTTCCGGGCTTCCTCTACACGCTCCGGATCCACTGTTCCCAGCCAATACAGGCATATGGGTACTTTGTGATCCTGAATTCCGTACCGGCTAAAATCCTCGCCAAATGTATATTTGGGCATCTCCTGAACATTCTCCGTCCCCAGCTCTTTTTGGAAAACCCCCACCAATTTTTCCGTCAATTCCGGGTCGTTATCCGTCGTAGGGGTAAATGGATCCCGAATCCGTATCACCGGCAACTTTTCCTCAGAAAGCCCAGCCGCCATACCCAGATGTCGACATCGCCGTTTGATCCCTTCTATAATCTGATCCCGGACTTCATTGGAATAAGATCTGACGGTTAACTGCAAATGAACCTTATCCGGTATGACGTTGTGCACCGTTCCGCCATGGATCGATCCCACTGTCACTACCGCCGGTTCCTGGGGATTGATCTCCCGGCTTACGATGGTTTGGAAGGATTCGATCAACTGAGCACTCAATACAACCGGATCTCTGGTAGTGTGAGGTGCAGCGCCATGACCACCTTCACCAAACACCTCGATATCGATCATGTCAACACTGGCCAGCAAAGGACCACTTCTGTACCCCACTTTCCCGGCTTCCAGATATGGATTGCAGTGCAGGGCCAGGGCATAATCCGGTTTGGGCACCTTTTCATACAATCCATTTTGGAAGAACAGATGAGCCCCCACACCCGTCTCTTCAGCTGATTGAGCGACCATCACCAGCGTTCCTTGCCACTGATCTTTCAACTGAATCAGGGTCCGGGCGGTACCGACAAAAACGGTCATATGCATATCGTGTCCACAAGCGTGCATCACGTTTACCTCCTCCCCCGCCGCATTGGTTCCCGTCGCCTGACTGGCATATGACAAACCCGTGTTTTCCCTGACTGGCAAAGCATCCATATCCGTCCGGATTAAAATGACCGGACCGGGGCCATTTCGAAAAACCCCCGCCAGGTTATAGGCTCCCATTTTTTCCTGAACTTCAAAACCGAGATCAATCAATTGATCTGCCAGTAACCGGGCTGTATTTTCTTCCTGCAAGGATAATTCAGGTTGCTGATGCAATCGTTCATAGAGGGTCTGCAATTCGGGATATATGTGGTCGAGATATTCCTGGACCGATGAATTGGACTGTGCCAGAAGGGCAGGTAAATGGAAAAATAGCCAGACACAGGTGGCGAACAGGGTAAGGGGGTAAGGTTTTGTCATATGGTCTTACTATTTGTAGATCATGAATGCTATTGGTGGTTGCTACGTCAACTTTATTTTAATTATTTATGCTTTGCAGCCTTTGACTTTAGCGAATTCTATGGATGGATCGTCTCAAAAACTGCCCCGGCCTACCTGTCATTACTCATTCAATAGGGAAATCATCACCGGCCAATGCTCATTCGAACCTACCAACCTTAATACGGGAAGGATCCGCGGCCCCTCCCTTAAATATCTAATCTTCTCTGACAAAATATATTTCCTGTCCTCAGTCCATATTTTACCTCGATAATAACTTCCTCATTCTACGTTCCTCCCATGAGGTTTGTCACCCACTTTAAAATCCAGGACCTTTACGTTTGGTCCTTTTCCTCCTGGTTTTTCATCCAATACGGGGTTGTGTCGGATTCGTGGCTCGCCCCGATAATTTCGCCGTACAATTTCGGTCTTCTTGCATTGCGATATCGGTATCCTCCGGCTTTTTGTAATTTATCCCGGGTAATCGATGCTGTGGCAATGTCTGCTTCAAAAGAATTGGTCTCCGCCAGAAGTTCACCATATGGATCCAAAATCATCGCATTTCCTCCTTTCAGGTGACTTCCATCGTACCCGATCGGGTTGGAAAAAGCATAGTACACTCCATTATCGTATGCCCGGGCAGGCAGCCAACGCATCAACCATCCTCGATGTTTTGGGCCCCTGAATTCTTCTCGCAGAGCTTCCGGATTTTCATCTCGTTCTTCCCAAAATTTGTGATCGACGAATCCCCTGCCAGGCATTGAAGAAGGGGTACATCCGGTCACATGTGGTGCAAAAATTATTTCAGCGCCCAACAAGGTCGTGGCACGTACATTTTCGATAACGTTGTTGTCATAACAAATCAAAATGCCGGCCGTCCACCCGTGGAGATCAAATGTGGTAAACTCATCCCCCGCAGACAGATATTGACTGATAAAAGGATGCAATTTGCGGTGTCGGGCAATCAGACCATCCGCATTGAGGGCCACATAAGAATTGTAAAAATGTCCGGAATCTTCTTCCAGAATACCGGCAAGCACAGTAATATCGTGTTCTTTCGCCAACTCGATCAACCGCTGCGTGGTCCGCCCATCCGGAATCGGTTCCGCCAACCTGGCAATCTGATCCTTGGTCAGATTTTGAAGGTAGGTGTATCCTGTGGTACATAATTCATGAAAGCTGATAACTTGAGCCCCTTCTGATTTGGCCTCCGCGATCAAATCTTCCATAATCGTCAAATTGACATTCTTTTCTCCGTCTTTCGGTTCAAACTGAGCAACCGATAATCTGAGCGTATCCATTCCCGAATTTTGCGTTATAAAAGTAAACTAAATTACCATTAAATTTTCATCCGGTAAAGTATCCGGCGTCTATAAATGGAACGATCCAGCCTGGCATAAAATATAAACCCCCGAACAAATTAATTCCTGTTCAGGGGTTTATGCGTCCAGATCCTAAATTTATTTTATCAGTTCAATTTCGCATCCAGGGTAATCTCGCAATCGAGAACCTTGGATACTGGGCAACC
>Ga0079223_10002721_pt1 | contig 10996 bp, 9 predicted proteins | sample Stecom2011_FD_75072 | JGI IMG/M metagenome (GOLD analysis project Ga0079223, IMG submission 75072) | Agricultural soil microbial communities from Utah to study Nitrogen management - Steer compost 2011 | ecosystem: Environmental > Terrestrial > Soil > Agricultural land | place: USA: Utah...
AATAATTGAAAACTTTAAGGAGAAACCGGTAGAAATGAAGGTATTCTCCTGGGAACATCAAGAAATTGATACATTAATGACTCCCTGGGATTCTATAAGATACCACAAGAACTTCCTCAGAACAGGATTTATGGCAATGGATCCATATACAGGGCATGTTAAAGCATATGTAGGTGGACCTGATTACCAATTTTTTAAATATGACATGGTAACTACAGGTAAACGTCAGATAGGTTCAACAATTAAGCCCTATCTATACACACTTGCAATGGAAGAGGGTATGACACCTTGTAATGAATTAATCCATCAACCTATAACACTAAAGACTGAAACAGGTGAAGATTGGACACCAAGAAACCCCGGACACTCAAGCGGAGAAACTGTAACCATAAAATGGGGACTACAACGTTCGAGCAACTGGGTAACAGCATATCTAATGAGTCAGTTCTCACCATATGCCTTCTCGAGAATGCTACAATCATTCGGATTAAAAACACCGGCCGACCCTGTTGTCTCTCTTGCATTAGGCCCAAACGACGCATCAGTTTACGAGATGGTTGGCGCTTACTCTTCTTTCATAAACAAAGGTATTCGTGTAGAACCGGTATTAGTTTCCCGAATAGAGGACTCGTATGGTAATGAGGTTGCATCTTTTGTACCAAGAATGAAAGAAATATTTAGCGAATCAACCTCATATAAAATGCTTGATATGCTTACAGCTGTTGTTGATGGTGGAACAGGCAACAGATTACGCTGGAGATACAACCTAAAAGGTGAGATGGGTGGCAAAACCGGAACAACCAACAATAATTCCGATGGTTGGTTTATGTCATTCACACCCGAACTTGTGGCTGGATGTTGGGTTGGTGGAGAGGAGAGATCTATCCACTTCGACAGAATGGCTTATGGTCAGGGAGCAAGCATGGCGTTACCAATTCACGGACTATTTTATCAGAAAGTGTATGCCGACCCTGATCTCAACTATAAAGACAATGGTAAGTTCGATATTCCTGAAGGCTATAATCCTTGTGCAGGTGCTCAGCGATATTCACCAGACTTCTATAGAAGTAATGAGCCTGTCAGTAGTCAGGGTATAGATGATATATTTAATTAAAATAATACCGTAGCAAGTGCCTACCAACTCCCTACCAACTCCTAATCAACCATGTATATTTATGAGGATGCTTAGGAGTTGGTACGAACTTAATTAGGTCTATTTATAGTTATTAGTTTAAGATGAACATCTTTTGATTAAATAAATAAGGGTAGTTTCATCAATGTGAAACCACCCTTATCATGTTTTGTATTTTGTATTAACTAATAGTTCGTACTATATTAGTTCTGCTTTTCGAAATCCTGCATACACTTCACAAGAGCTTCAACTGCTTCTTTTGGACATGCATTGTATATTGATGCGCGGAAACCTCCAACTGAGCGGTGACCTTTTATTCCTACCATGCCTCTTTCAGTTGCAAATTTTAGGAATTCGGCTTCTTTATCCTTATACTCATCGTTCATAACGAAGCATACATTCATTATTGAACGATCTTCTTTAGCTGCTGTTCCAACAAACATTTTATTTCGGTCTATTTCATCATAAAGAATTGCAGCTTTCTCTTTATTAAACTTATACATTGCATCTAGTCCGCCCTGCTCTTTAACCCACTTAAGCGTTTCATGCATTACAAAAATTGAGAACACAGGCGGAGTATTAAACATAGATCTATTCTTATCAGAATCGCTTATATGAGTACGGTAGTCCACCATAGTTTGAATTGGTTTGCCTGTCTGACCAAGAAGATCTTCGCGCACAATTACAAATGCAACACCGGCAGGACCAACATTTTTCTGTGCACCACCATAAATAACTCCATATTTTGAGATATCTATGGGGCGACTCAATATATCGGACGACATATCAGCTACCAATGGTACCGGGCTATCAATATCTTCATGTATTTCAGTTCCATATATAGTATTGTTACTTGTGATATGGAAATAATCTGCATCAGCAGGAATCGTGTAATCCTTTGGGATATAAGAATAATTCTTATCTTCTGAAGATGCTATAACATCCACTTCTCCATAAAACTTTGCTTCTTTAATAGCTTTCTTGGCCCATGAACCTGTTTGCAGATATGCTGCTTTTTTCTTCATCAGATTGGCAGGAAGGGTAAAAAACTGAGTGCTGGCTCCTCCTCCAAGAAATAGTACATGATAGCCTTCGGGAATGTTCAGGAGCTCTTTCCAAAGATCCCTTGTTTCCTGCATAATTCTTTCCCAACCGGGTGTGCGATGCGAAATTTCAAGAATACCAACACCTGTATTATCAAAATTACGAATTGCTTCTATAGCTGATTCAACTGCCGGTCTTGGAAGGACACATGGTCCTGCATTAAAATTGTACTTTTCCATTGATTTATATGTTTTAAAGATTTTCTTCTACTCTAAACCGATCATCTCCTTCTTTAAAATAAGCGACTATTTGATGTGCTGCTGCTATACCGGCATTTCTGTTAGCCTCTTTTGTTTGAGCACCTGTTTTCTTGGGAGTTGAGAAATATCTGTTTGGAAACTTAGCAAGAAACTCTTCGTGCTTATCGGGTTTTATGTCGGTAGCGTACTGAAATTCGGGACGCTCTTCCATAATTCTTATCAGATCATCTTCAACTATCAATTCTTTTCGAGCAGTGTTTATCAAAAGACCGTCCTGTGGCATATATGCCAATAGGTTATAATTTACGATGTCACGAGTATCTTCTAATAAAGGCATATGCAAAGATACTATATCACTATTTTCGAAAAGCTCTCTATTGCTATATGCAGTAATTACTCCATACTCACCCTCTTTTCTAAGGTCGTCATGTGTAAGGGTTGGGGAGAATGCATATATTGCCATATTAAAACCACGTGCTATTCTGGCAACTTTCTTAGCAACATTACCAAATGCATATAAACCTAATCTCCTGTTCTTGAGCTCTCGACCAACAGTGCCATTAAATTGATTTCTTTGTATATAAATCATCATACCGTAAACAAGCTCTGCTACGGCATTTGCATTTTGCCCCGGAGTATTCATCACGCAAATACCCCTTTCTTTGGCAGCTAAAACATCTACATTATCGTATCCGGCACCGGCTCTTACAATAACTTTGAGATTGGGTGCATTATCAACCACCTCTTTATCTACAATATCACTCCTAACTATTAAAGCATCTACATCTTTAAGGGCATCAAGCAATTGCGACTTTTCGCTGTAGTTTTCTAATTTTTCGAACTTATATCCGGCAGTCTCAATGACATTTTGAATACCGTTTACAGCTTGTGATGCAAAAGGTTTACTTGTTGCCAAAAGTACTTTCATATCTTGTATTATTTAATAAAAATTGTTGGAATTACTGGTTTTGACTTTATAATAATAACGTTACAAATTTACTAACTTATACGTAACAAAAAACGAAATCGGAAGAAAAAAACAGACAAATTATAGAAATCATACATATTTAAAAGATATTTGTTCAGAAAACCTAATCGTATTATCTTTGTGAATGCACACAAATGTCAGAACTTTTATATGAATAATCACTACCCTTCAATTTTACTTGAAAATGCTGTCAATGAATTTGCAAAACTCCCTGGTATAGGAAAAAAATCTGCGCTCAGATTGGTATTGCACCTGCTAAGACAAGATGAAAGCAAAGTTGTTGAATTTGCTGATACAATTGTTAAACTCAAGCAGGAAGTAAAATATTGCAAACTATGTCATAACATTTCAGATAGTGATATTTGTGAAATTTGCTCTGATAATTCAAGAAACAGAGCACTTGTATGTGTAGTTGAAAATATAAAAGAGGTAATTGCAATTGAAAAGACAGGGCAATTCAAGGGGTTGTACCATGTACTGGGAGGGATAATCTCACCCATAGATGGCATAGGTCCTTCTGATCTTGAAATTACGAGTCTGGTGGATAGAGTAAAATTAGGTGATGTAGAAGAATTGGTGCTTGCATTAAGTGCTACTATGGAAGGAGATACAACAAACTTTTATCTTTATCGTAAACTACAACCACATAATGTAAAAGTAAGCATAATAGCACGAGGTGTTTCAATTGGAGATGAAATTGAATATGCCGATGAAATTACTCTTGGTCGTTCAATTCTAAACAGGACTCCCTTTGATGAGTCGTATAAACTAACATCTAAATGAAAGAAAAAAACAGTAAAATCGACTCTGCAATTAAGTTGTTGAAGCAACATTACAACATAAATATTATCTTTTTAGCTGTACTTTTCATTTTCGCAATGTTTCAGCTTCTTCCTTTTTTCACAGAAAAACAACCAGCAAGCATTGTTCTTGAAAGATATATTATTGTAATAACGATTATTGTTATACCTTCTGTGCTTAAACTTTTTCCAATTTTGCTAAAAAAGATACCAGCTGGAGCAGATATTGGATATGTAATAGGAAAATATAAAAAAGCATCATACATTCGTCTTTATACACTAAGTGCACTAACTATAGCTTTAATTATATTATATGATTATTCAGGCAATATGAATTTTTTCTGGTTTACTGTTGTACTATTCATATTGTTTATATATTGCAAGCCCTCATTTCCGGAATTAGAGAGACTGATCAATCCGGTTATTTTAGACAATGTTCACGAAAAGGAGGTGAACACAAATTCGAAAGCTGAAGATAATGATAGTACTACATTTGATAAAAAAGAAGATGATGAAGATGATGAAGATGAAATATAATTAGGTGAGTGACAATGAAATTACTTGAAAATAGTAAAATTAAATTAAGAGCCCCGGAGCCGGAGGATCTCGACATACTTTACAAGTGGGAAAACGACACTTCACTATGGCAGTTTGGTGCGTCAATTACACCTTACTCAAGATTTGCACTTAAGCAGTATCTAATAGACACAAAACACGACATTTATAGTGATAAACAACTGCGTCTAATGGTTGTTAGTAATGACAACAAAGAAACAATTGGAGCAGTAGATATATACGATTTCGACCCGTTCCATCGAAGAGCCGGTGTTGGAATTTTAATAGACAGTAAATACAGAGAAAAGGGTTATGGTTATATGGCATTGAATCTGCTTGAAGAGTATGCATTTAATCATTTAAATCTAAAACAGCTGTATGCCATGATACCTGAAAATAATATCGGGAGTGTTGAGTTGTTCAGAAACGCAGCCTACAACACTTCAGGTCGTTTGATTGAATGGTTATCTAATGGTTATAAATTTGAGAATGTTACATTAGTACAAAAAATAAACCCTAATTATTAGACATGCAAGAAGATATAAAAAAAGCAATTGAGGTATTAAAAAATGGAGGAATAATATTGTATCCTACCGATACAATTTGGGGAATAGGATGTGATGCTACCAATGAAGATGCTGTTAAAAAAGTTTATGAGCTAAAACAGCGCGAAGAAAGTAAATCGATGCTAATACTTCTTGATAATCCTGCTAAATTACAAACATATGTACAAGATGTTCCGGACATTGCTTGGGATCTGATTGATCTAACAGAAACTCCTCTGACTATTATTTTTGAAGGTGCTAAAAATCTTGCATCTAACCTTATAGCTGAAGATGGTACTATTGGTATTAGAATAACAGATGAGTTGTTTTCGAGAGAACTGTGCAAGCAATTTCGCAAACCAATAGTTTCTACTTCTGCCAACATAAGTGGTGATGCCCCACCCCAATATTTCTCAAAAATTTCTTCAGCAGTAAAAGATGGGGTTGATTACGTGGTGAAATATAGACAAAAAGAAAATAAAACAGTTAAGCCTTCAAGCATTTTGAAACTTGGCAAAGACGGTACAATCAAGATTATAAGGAAATAACAAATACAGGAAAAGGTGTTTATTATCTTTTTCTTGAGTGATAAAATATTATTTTTGTTTTGAGAATATAAATTAGAAGATGCAAATAAACAACATGTTTAATAAATTTCTACTGTGGCGCGATTCACATATAAAAGAGCGGCATTTCCTCCTATTCGTATGTTTTATAGTAGGGATTTTAACAGCTGTTGCTGCCTATTTTTTAAAAACTGCAATCAATTTTTTCCATATCTTTTTAACAGAAAACTTTAGTCAAGAAAACCTTAACTACTCCTATTTGCTTTTTCCGATAGTTGGAATACTTATAGCAGGAATCTATGTTAAATATATTGTAAAGGATGACATCAGTCATGGTGTAACAAAAATTCTTTTTGCCATATCACAACGCAAAAGTAGGATCAAACCACATAATATGCACTCATCGCTTGTGGCCAGTTCTATAACGATTGGATTCGGAGGTTCTGTGGGAGCTGAGGCTCCGATAGTGCTAACCGGCTCTGCAATAGGCTCTAATCTGGGTAGATATTTTAAACTTGAGCAACAAAGCCTGATGATCTTAGTTGGGTGTGGAGCTGCAGGTGCAATTGCCGGAATTTTTAAAGCACCGATTGCCGGTATACTATTTGTTATTGAGGTGCTACTTTTAGACCTTACAATGTCTTCCATATTACCTCTACTGGTTACTGCTGTAACTGCAACAGTTGTGTCTTATATTCTCACAGGAATGGATGCTATGTTTGCATTTACTCTTGTTGAAGAATTTACTCTCGAAAGAATACCATTTGTGATACTACTTGGTATTTTATGCGGAATACTGTCACTATATGTAATTAGATGTATGAGCTGGCTCGAAAATATATTTCACAAGCTGCCGCACTGGAAAAGATTTATGTTGGGTGGAGTAATGTTGAGTGTGTTGATTTTCTTATTTCCTCCACTATTTGGCGAAGGTTATAATACTATCAACACATTGCTTGCAGGTGGTGATGCATTTAGAACACTTACCAATGAAAGTTTTTTCTATAATCTCGAAAACAAATGGGCAATAGTAGCATTTCTTTTTCTTGTAATTATCTTTAAGGTTTTTGCTACCAGTGCCACTAATGGAGGAGGTGGCACGGGGGGAGTTTTTGCTCCAACACTATTTTTAGGTTGTATCGCAGGTTTTGTTTTTTCATATATTTTCAATCAACTTGGATATACATCTTACCTGCCTCAAGAAAACTTTGCACTAATGGGTATGTCGGGAGTAATGGCAGGTGTTATGCATGCCCCTTTAACCGGTATGTTCTTGATAGTAGAGTTAACTGGTGGATACGATTTGTTTTTGCCACTAATGATTGTATCACTTGTTTCATACGCAACAATATTAATTTTTGAGAAACATAGCATATACGCTATTCGCTTAGCTAAAAGAGGTGAGTTAATTACACATCATAAAGATAAGGCAGTACTCACTTTTCTTAAAATTGAAGATCTTCTTGAAAAGAATATCCCAACGGTTTCTCCGGATATGACTTTGGGGCAAATGGTGAAAGTAATTTCAAATTCAAATAGAAATATTTTCCCTGTAGTTAACAACGAAAACAAACTACTTGGGTTGGTTTTAATGAATGATATACGCAATATAATGTTCCGTCCTGAGCTCTATGAAAAGTTCACAGTAGAGAAATTTATGGTAGGCTCTCCTGCTAAAATTGAAATTAATAAAAGTATGGAGGATGTTATGTATACATTTGAAAAGACTAAAGCATGGAATCTGCCTGTTGTTGATGAGAAGGGAGAATATGTGGGACTACTGTCTCAATCCTCAGTGTTTAATTCTTATAGAGAGGTACTTGTTGAGAACTATTCTGTGATGGACGAATAAAGCATTTTATGAAAAAAGGTGATTTAAGAATATTATTTATGGGCACACCTGAATTTGCCGTGGAGTCTCTAAAAATGCTTGTAGAAAACGGCTATAACGTGGTAGGTGTTGTTACAATGCCTGACAAGCCTGCAGGAAGAGGCTATAAACTAAAATCCTCACCGATAAAACAATACGCCTTAGAAAAAGGATTAAAGATACTACAGCCTGAAAAGTTAAAGAGTGAAAGTTTTTTACAAGAACTCAAGGATCTGAGAGCCGACTTACAAGTTGTTGTTGCATTCAGAATGCTTCCAGAAGTAGTATGGAGTATGCCTCCGAAAGGAACATTTAATTTGCACTCATCTCTTTTACCACAATATCGTGGTGCTGCACCTATCAACTGGGCTATTATAAATGGAGAGAAAGAAACAGGTGTAACAACATTTTTTCTTTCACACGAAATAGATACAGGAGAAATTATATTTAGTAAAAGTACAGAGATATATAGGAGTGATAACGCTGAAACACTTCATGACAGGTTAATGGTAATGGGTGCCGCATTAGTATTAAAAACAGTAGATGCTGTAATTGATGGCAGAATATCAAGTAAACCACAGAACGAGTTAATCGCAGATGACTATAAATTAAAACCAGCTCCGAAAATTTTTACAGAAGATTGTAGGGTAGACTGGAACAAAAGTGCCGAAGAAATATTCAACTTCATTAGAGGTTTATCCCCCTATCCTACTGCATGGACAGAACTATACCGTAAGGATACAGGCGAAACTTTAAGAGTAAAGCTTTATGCTTCTTCCATAGTTGAAAATGTGATTACAGAAAACATTACAGGCAAAATAATAAGCAATAAAAAACATATAGATGTAGTAGTGAAAGATGGCTTATTACGTATTACTGATTTACAGCTATCTGGAAAAAAACGTATGAGCGCCACTGATTTCCTTAATGGATACAGCTTAGACGAAGATAGTTTTTTTGCTTAAAAATCTACCATTTGTAATTTAGTCCAAAACTAAGTGTTTGATTAATTTGCCAATATTTGAATTCCGGGTCAGCCGGCACGCTATCATCGAATCTAACGTTTAAATATATTCGAGTTGAGAAAGCATTACTTAACGACATATTAAGACTATTTTCAAACTCAGATATTACCTTATCATAACTTGTAAAATAGGTCAAACGAGAATCCCAAGTAATGTAACGAGTGATATTATACTTTAGTATTGAGGTGATTGTTGTACCGAGGTCGAGAAGCGACTTTTCACCTTCAGGAATACCATATCGTACTACACTCACAGAATCGTGACCAACATATCTGTAATTGATTGATACAGGTGCGATAGCTAAATTCCACTTTATATTTCTATGACGTACTCTTTCTGATTTTTTATTAAGTGCATACTTCAAACCTATACCGGCATTAACATATAGCGGTGCTAAGAACGCTGATCTAATTTTATTTGAATTGGTTGGATACGAGTTAAACAATTGCGACTTAGCCTCCATGTTCATAGAATATGACCATCCTTTAAGAAAAGCATCAACTCCAAAGTCGCCATAATAGCGAAGTAGATCGTTACCAATTCTATATTGTCTCAAACTATCATCGGGAGCATTAAAGACAGATAGTCTCCATTCGAGAGTGTTGTTGAATCTAACTTTTTCCTTCTTATAGTTAGCTCTAAAGACCTGATAACTGTTAACATTTAGGTTATTGGTACCACCCTTATGCCAATTCTCTGAAAAGTAGTTTTGAGCAAACTGAAATGAGTGTTCTCCTGAACGTACCCAATATTTTCTATCTATAGTTATTACGTCAATACCCGGAGCTTCAAGTGAAAATGTTGTCTCGGATCTCAATAATTCACGGAATGGATTAAATGTTTCTCTTACGACATCGTCGCGACTCTCTATTGTTGGGAGAGAATCAAAATTGCGTACAGAGTATTTTATTCTGTCTGGATACTCTTTGTAATAATTTTGTCTAACATTTTGAACAAAATCGATATGCTCTAATCTGTGCGCAAATGTTTGATCTTGAGGTATAAGTTTACCTTTGCTATTATCTTCATCCAAAGAATAAAATGATAAATTGCGTGGAAGTATTTTCCCTGTATATATCATTGGTAGAAATAATGGATTATAGAAAAGTGTATCACTAAATGTTAAACCGCGTAAAGAGTTGATATCATAGCTATACTCAGGCAATTGTAATGTACCATTTTCATTTCTGGTATATTGTAGATCGAGTTCATTTCTTGAAATAAAGTCTATGCCTTTTAGGGTCTTTGTAGTATCTTTTCGTATCGTACTAAGTGTGTCGGTTATAACTGAATCTAATCTAACTGTATCTGCAGGTATTGAATCCAATAAAATGGTATCGATAACTATTGGCTCTCTTTCTTCTTTACTCGAAACTGTATCTTCTGAGTTATATATAGTTTCAGGTTCATTGGAAAGGTTAATTGTTTCACTTACAGATGTTCGTTGCTGAATCTGACGACTAATATCCGTTATATTTTCAAAAAGATCCAAGCTATCAGATACTTGATAAATTCCAGAGGCGAAAACAGCCGATGAAAAAACAGATATTATTATAGTAAAAAATAGTTGTCTCATATTTACAATATGCTAAAGATTAGGACAAAGATACAAATTTTCTATTTATATGTGAAGTATTAAAACCATTATACTCGCTTTACTGTTCATTTTTCCACAACTTATATGTAATCTACAGTAGATTGTAATTAAAAATATAATATATTTGTATAAAGTTCAAAGAATAAATAAAATTCAAAGAAATGAAAAAATTGGTATATGTTTTATTAATTGTTGCAGGTGCACTTTCACTTTCAAGCTGTAATGGCTATAATAATATGGTTGAAAAACAAGAAGCTGTAACATCTCAATGGGGAAATGTGCAAAATGCTTATCAGAGAAGAGCGGATCTCATCCCAAATCTGGTGAATACCGTTAAGGGTTATGCAGAACATGAGCAGGAAACATTTACACAGGTAACTGAAGCCAGGTCGAGAGCTACACAAACAAATGTTAACCCTGAAAATCTTACAGCTGAAAGTTTACAGGAATATCAACAGGCACAAAATCAACTTAGCCAAGCTTTGGGACGTTTACTATTGATTCAGGAAAACTACCCCGAACTAAAAGCAAATCAGAATTTTCTTGCATTACAAGATGAGTTAGCCGGCACTGAAAACAGAATTTCGGTTGAGCGAAACAGATTTAATCAGATA
>Ga0079223_10002722_pt1 | contig 10994 bp, 8 predicted proteins | sample Stecom2011_FD_75072 | JGI IMG/M metagenome (GOLD analysis project Ga0079223, IMG submission 75072) | Agricultural soil microbial communities from Utah to study Nitrogen management - Steer compost 2011 | ecosystem: Environmental > Terrestrial > Soil > Agricultural land | place: USA: Utah...
GCTATACCGATCTGCTGCTGAAGGGCGTGGTCGGCCCGGTCAACGAGCAGCAGGCGGACTTCCTCAACACGATCTTCAGCAACGTTATGCGCATGGAGACGCTGGTGAGCGACCTCAACGATCTCACCAAGCAGCAGACGAACAACCTGCGCCTGGAGATCGCACCGGTCCGCTTGCGCGAGGCGCTGGACGAAACGCTCCGCGCGCAGGAGCGGCTGATCGCGGACAAGGATCAGACGCTGGTAGTGGACATTCCCGACGATCTGCCGCCGGTCGCGGGGGACTTCAACCGCCTGATCCAGATCATGACCAACTTCGTCTCCAACGCGAACAAGTACACTGCAGAAGGCGGCACGATCACCATTCGCGCCGAGGTCTCGCGGGACCCGCAGAGCGCGGGGCAGGTGGTGCACTGCGCGATCAGCGATACGGGGATCGGCATGAGCGAGGAAGACGTCGCGCAGTTGTTTGTGCCGTACTTCCGCAGCGATGACCCGCGCACGCAGGACCAGCCGGGGACCGGCCTCGGGCTGGCGATCACGCGCGGGCTGATCGAGCAGCATGGCGGGCGCGTGTGGGTAGAGAGCTCGCTGAACGAGGGCACGACGTTCCATTTCACGCTGCCACTGGCAACCGAGCCGCAGCGCGCGGAGACGTAAAGCGTCTATTGCTCTCACGCTTAGGCCCCCCATCCCCCGGCCCTTCCCCAAAATGAGGGAAGGGGAGCGTGTCTGCTCAACTCTTTTCTTCGTGCTGGAAGATGGAAGGCTGACCGCAGGTCGAAAGGATAGCGGGACCGAAAACCTGCCCGCAGAATCCATAACAGGTTCAAAATCGGACCCGCCGGGACCAATCGGCACTAGCCGAAGGCTGGCGGAATTTCCTATAATACAGTTGAGCGCTCGCCGACAAGCGCGCCGCACATTCCGTGACGGTCCGATCGTGGTTTGCTGAAGCGTACCGGATACGCCAGTTTGGTTGGGTAGATGGGAGCAGAGGAAATGACACGACTGGGAGTTTTTGACCGCAACGGCGAACGGCTTGGCTACCTGGAAGGGGATCACCTGTACGATGTCGAGGGCATGCATACCGGCTTGCTGCGCGACGGGGTGATCTATGACCTTCAGGAGACGCGACGCTGGCTGGTAGATGGCCACGCGCTCACCGATTTGCAGGGCAACGTCATCGGCTATCTGGGCGATGGCGTGCGCGATGATATTGAGCTTGATTGACGCGAGGATGCGGCGCAACCAGCGAGGGGAGTCGGCATGGCTCAAGAGCAGAAGAAGCTAAACGCGATGCGCTTGCTCGAAAACCAGGGCATCGCCTACGAGACGTTCACGTACGAGCCGGCGATTCAGGATGGCGTTCACGCCGCTGAGGCGATGGGCCAGCCGGTCGAGCAGGTCTTCAAGACGCTGGTCGTGCAGCTTGGCAAGGGCGACCACGCGCTGGTGATGGTCCCGGCGGGGCGCACGCTTGACCTGAAGAAGTTCGCCCGCGCTGTCGGCGAGAAGAAAGCGACCATGACCACGCAGCGCGGCGCCGAAGCGGCGACCGGCTTGAAGAAAGGCGGCATCGGCGCGCTGGCGCTGACGCATAAGCGTTGGGGCGTGTATCTCGACGAGAGCGCCCAGCAGTTTGACGCGATCCTGGTCAATGGCGGCGAGCGCGGGGTGAACTTGAAAGTTGGCGTGGACGACCTGGTGAAGGTGCTCAACGCGCGGTTTGTCGACGTGCTCGCGGAGGACGGCGACGCGAGCGAATAACACGCGAGGGCATCCGGCACGCCCCTGGCAAGACACCACCTCTTCACGCCGGGAAGCGTGCCGTGCCTGCCGAAACGGATCCGCGCGATCCGCCCCGGTTGTGTTTGTGCACTATTGGCGTGGGAAGCCCAGCCTCTACTGTAGGGGTGGAGCTTGCTCCGTCCGTAGAACTGTCAGATCTTTAGCGGTGGGTGCAGCTTGCTGCGCCCCTGCGGTGTTCTCTTGACCACTGACCGCGGCTAGCTACCGCGCAGCGCATCACACCGGTTAGAGCATCCCTGCGATCCACGGAACCAGCACGTTCAGGATCAGCCCCAGGATGAAGAACTTCCCCGCCTCGCGGTTGAAGTACATCGCCCAGCCGACATACCACAGCGGCCAGACCGGCCAGTTGTCAGGCGGCGTAGTGGGCTTGGGCTGCGAGTACACTTTCCACGTGGTGAGCAGGCGGGGCAGCGCCAGGAAGCTCAGCAGAATCCAGGGGCCGCTGACGCCACCGGCGACCAGCGCGATGATCAACGCGTAGAACACGACGAACGTGATCTTGTTGAGCACCAGCGCCCGCTGCACGCCCAGCAGCACCGGTACCGAATGGACGCCGACCGGCTTATCGCTTTCGATCTTGTCGGTGTGCTTGCCGATCAGCACGGAGGCGACGATTAGCCCGTAAGGGAGCGTCAGCAGCAGGGCGCTGGTGGGCAGCTCGCCCGCGATGGCGTAGACCGTCCCGCCGGTCATCAGCGGCCCCCAGACGATGAGCGAGGTCAACTCGCCGAGCGCGAACCGCTTGAGGAATGCGGTGTAGCCCAGGCTGAGCGCCAGCCCCGCCACCGCGAACGCGATCACCAGCGGTCCGCTTTGCCACGCGAGGAACAGCATGATCAGCCCGTCGAGCGCGGTCAGCGCCAGCGCGACCTGCAGCAGTCGCGCAGGCGTGGTCAGCCCACCGAGCACCGGGTGCGTGCTGTACTGCGCGCGCGGATAGTCTTCGGTATCCACGCCGCGCCGCACGTCCGTCCAGTCGTTGACCAGGTTGTTGGTCGCGTGCGCCGCGATCAGCCCGATCACTGCCAGCAGCGCGTAGCCGATGCGCGCCAGCGTGTTCTCGGCGAAGGCGCCCATCTCCAGCGCCAGCAGCACGCCGATCACACCGGACATGATCGTCATCGAGAAGACGCAGGCGCGGGCGATCACCAGCCAGCGCGTGAGCGTGTCGGCGTGATGCACATCGGGATAGTTGCACGTGTCAAGCGCGATCTGCCAGCGGCGCAGCAGGGGCGTCGCGCGGACGGTCGCCTGAGTGGTGGGTTGGGTGGACATACGCACTCCTCGGAAGTCTCCCTGTGTTGCTTCGTTAAGCTGATCATAGCGTTTAGATGCAGTAAAGCGACAAAAAGCAGCGAAAGGCAGTAAAAAACAGCGGAGAGCGTTGATCGCTAACCGCTGCCTGTTGCTGGCTTTTGACAGTTGTTCTTCGTTGCCCTTAGCTGCTCTTGGGCAAGTACGCTTTCAGCTTGGCCGCCAGGTTGCTGAGCGGCATGGTTTGCAGCCAGACCTTACCGGGGCCGGTGATCGTCGCCAGGAACAGCCCTTCACCGCCGCCGATCCAGTTCATAATGCCCTTCACCATCTCGATGTCATAGTCGCAGGTCGGCTCGTACATCGCGATGTGGCCGGGATCGACGCGCAGGCGCTGGCCCGGCTGAAGATCGTACATCTGCACCTCGCCGGCGATCTCGACGAACGCCGTGCCGGGGCCGGTCAGCTTCTGCAGAATGAACCCCTCGCCGCCGAACAGGCCGGTGCCGAGACGCTTGCGGAAGTGCATCGCCAGATCGACCGAGTCCTCCGCGCACATGAAGGCGTCTTTCTGGCAGATGATGCTGAAGCCTTCGCGCAGCGGAATGGGCATCACTTTGCCGGGGCTTTCCGGCGTGAAGGTGATCGACGCCTGGGGCGCGGTGCAGGTATAGGTCGTCATGAAAAGGCTTTCGCCCGAGAGCATCCGCCCGAGCGACTTGCCGATGCCGCCGCGACCGCTGGTTTTCATGTCCAGCCCGTCGCTCATCCACGCCATCCCGCCGGACTCGGTGTAGACGGCTTCGCCCTGAGTCAGCGTGATCTCCAACGACTGCATGACTGTGCCGTTGATTTTGTATTCCATCGGCTTCTCCTGAAAGTGATCTAGTTCTGCGCCGTCATTGTAGCACGTTCCCACCGCGCGCGTTCCCCCAAAAAAGTGGGGCGCGTGTGAAACGCGCCCCACTCGTTGTTCGAAGAAGGTGGTCTGGGCTTACATCAGGAACATCGGCATGCCAAAGACGTGCCGCACCTTCGGGCGATACTGCCCGACGTCGTACAGTTCGGCCACGTTCACGCGCTTGATGCCCTGCATGATGGTGTTCATGTTGATGTCGGTGTACAGCCCGCGCTGGAGCGCGACCATCCGGCCAAAGCGCCCCTGTTCGACCAGGCTCATCGCCATCTGCGCGTAGTTCGCGGCGACCATCAGGTCGAGCGAGTCCGGCGCGCCGGAGCGCATGAGGTAGGCGATTTGCTGGTAGATGATATTCTCGCCGGTCAGCTCGTTGAGCAGGCTGCCCACGACCGCGCCGATGCCGCCGAGTTTCTTGTGCCCGTAGGCGTCCGCCTCGCCGGTCTGGACGATCTCGCCCTCGATCATGCGCGCGCCTTCCGAGACGGTCAGCATGGCGTAGTTGCTTGGGTTATTGTTCTTGTCTTCCAAGATCATCTCGGACAGGCGGCGCGGATCGAACGGGACCTCGGAGATGATCGCACGGTCCACACCCGCCAGGTAGGCGGCGATCAGCGAGGTCTCGCCAGAGTTGCGCCCGAACAGCTCGACGACCGCAATACGCTCGTGCGAGCCTGCGCTGGTGCGCAGGTTGTGGATGAACTCGACGGAGCGGGTGACGGCGGTCGAGAAGCCGATGCAGTAGTCCGTCCCATAGACGTCGTTATCCATCGTCTTCGGGATAGCGACGACCTTGACGCCTTCGCGGTGCAGGCGCTCGCCATAGCTGAGCGTATCGTCGCCGCCGATGGGGATCAGTACGTCGATGCCGAGGTGCTCGAGCACGCCCAGCACGTGGCTGGTGTAGTCGGCTACGTCGCGATTGTGCTTGTCCTTGTGGGTCGGCGCGTCCATATCTTTCAGGAACTCAGGGACTTGCGCCGGAAGCACGTTCGACGGGTTGGTGCGCGAGGTGTGCAGGAACGTCCCGCCGGTGCGGTCCACGGTGCGGACGGCGTTTTTCGTCAGCGGAATCACCCACTTTAGCCGCTCGGCTTCGGGCACTTCTACGTTGTAGTTCAGCAGGCCAGCCCAACCCCGACGGATTCCGACCACTTCGTGCCCGGCGTCGACCGCGCGATAGACGATTTGCTTGATGCACGGGTTCAGGCCCGGGACATCACCACCGCCGGTGAGCACGCCAATACGTAACATTGATGCCTCCCTCTTGCTGGAATACTTCGCAATACTAACGTGGCATGCCACGCCACAAAGGCAAAAAATGGGCCTGATGAAGACCGCGTATAGGCAGTAAAGCGGCCAAGAATTGTGATGAGGCCCGCATCTTGCCCATTATACCAACCGCTTTGCGGCTGTGCGCTTGACATTCATCACGAAAAACGCTGCCCAATAAGAGCGCGGCGCGCTGGTCGAGCTGGGGGACGAGCGATTATTTGGCGAGCATGTCCGCCATTTCGACGTAGCTTTCCGTGACCGAGCGCTCGTGCGTTGTCGCGTCGAGCAGCGTCACCGTCCCGATATCGCGCCCGTGCAGGCCGACCATAATCCCGGTTTCGCCCTCGAGCAGGTAATCGACCGCGGCGACCCCCATGCGTGTCGCTAGCAACCGGTCGAAAGCGCTGGGCTTGCCCCCGCGCACGACGTGGCCGAGCGCGGTCACACGCACCTCGAAGCCGACCTCATGGTTTTCGAGGTATTCGGCGATCTCGTGCGTCTTGAGGTTCGCGCCTTCCGCGACGACGCCCATCGCGTGGCTTTTGCCGCGCATGTATGCGTCTTCGAGCGTCTTACCGATCTCTTCGAGCGTGGTCGGGCGCTCTGGGATGACGATGAACTCCGCGCCGCCGAGAATGCCGCCCATCGTCGCCAGATAGCCACAGTTGCGCCCCATGACTTCGAGCAGGAAGCAGCGCTCGTGGCTGCTGGCGGTGTCGCGCAGCTTGTCGACCGCGTCGAGGATGGTGTTGAGCGCGGTATCGACGCCGATGCTCATGTTCGTGCCCCAGATGTCGTTGTCGATGCTGCCGGGGATGCCGACGACCGGAAAGCCAAGCTGGTGCAGCGCCTGGGCGCCGCGCAGGCTGCCGTCACCGCCGATCACGATTAGCCCCTCAATCTCGTGCTCGTTCAACCGCCGCAACGCGCGTTTTTGCCCTTGCGGCGTTTCAAATTCTTTGTTGCGGGCGGTTTGCAGAATCGTCCCCCCGCGCTGCATGATCCCGCTGACATCGCGGCTGGTCATGCGCTCGAAGTCACCCGCCAGCAGACCGGCGTATGCCTGCCGAATACCGTACACTTCCACGCCGCGCCCGGTGGCAGTACGCACGACCGCGCGCACCGCAGGATTCATCCCGGGTGCATCTCCACCGCTGGTCATCACAGCGATACGTCGCAACATGTCCTTGTGCTCCTTTGAGCGGACAAGCGCCCGCTCGTTTGGAAGAAAACCGGCTGGTTTATACCATCGCGGCGGGAGCGCTGTCAATTGGGCAGAGCGACAAACCCGGCGCCGCGCGCGCGGCGCCGGGCGAGGCAAACGTGGCGGGCAGCGGACCTATTGCGCCGCGACTTCGGCGCTGTCGATAATACGCGTGATGTCGTCTTCGAACTCGGCGTAAAACTCTGACGGCAGCTCGATCGACCAGCTTGACGCCAGGAATTCATCGACCGGGACGGTGAAGCTGATGATGCGCACTTCGGCGGGCGGGTCGAAGTCTCGGAAGACGTTTGCGGCGAGCGACTGCGTGGTGTCGACGCGCGCGCCGCACAACGCGCCGCGCCGCAGCAGCGTGGCGTCCTGGGGCAGGTTGCTTTCGACATCGCTGCACGCGGTGTCGGCGGTGGCAATGCCCTCGAAGGTCAGCAGCAGCGGGCTGCCGCCATCCCGCAGCCGGATGGGGTCGGTCTCGACAATATTGACGGCGGTTGTGGGCGTGGCGGCTTCGAGGTCCACGCCATAGTCGCCCCACCTTCCGGTAGCTTCCGCCAGCGGAACGAAATCATCAAGCAGGTCGCGCGCGGTCACCCACCACTGATTCTGCTCGACGGCGGGGAACCAGCTTCGCGGGACGGTCACCGAGACTTCATACGAGGTTGGGCGCTCGCTGGACGCCCCGGCGGTTTCGAGCGTGAACGACACATCCTTACGCCCGAAGTCACCCGGCAGGTAGGTCATCGCCAGATCGACCGGACCGAAGCTGAAGCGCACGTAGCTCAGCACGCCACACAAGACCGCGGGCAGGATCACGAATAGGAACACCACCAGCAGACAGCTCCGCAGGCATCCCCCGCCGCAGCCACACCCCATCGGGAGCAGGCAGCCAGGGAATCGCGATCCGCGCGCCGGTGCGGGCTGAGGCTGAGCGGGCGGCGGCGTATATTCGGGCATGTAACCGCCCGGCGCAGCGGGATAGCCGTAGGGGGGCGCGGGATACTGCGCGGGCGGCGGCGTTTGCGGCGCGGGTTGCGGCCCTGGCTGCGCGGCGTAAGGCGGCGTCCCCAGCGGCTGCGCAGGGGGTAACGCGCTGTATTGCTCGCGGTACTCGGCCAGAAGCTGCCGCGCTTGCTGGTGCGCCGGATTGATGCGCAGCACCTCGGTTAGCGCGCGCTCGTACTCCGGCAGATCGGCGGCGACCGACGCCAGCCACAGCCAGGCGACTTCATTGTTCGGCTCGTCCTGGACGACCTGCCACAACAGGCGGCGGGCATCCTGACGATTCCCCGCCTGGGCCAGCCGGACCGCTTCATGCAGTTGAGAGGCCATGATCCAATTGCTCCCGCTATGCGCGCTGTGTTGCAGCGCAAGCATTTAGCTGTTAGCGATGAGCGATTAGCAAGAGCCAGGGCAACGAAACCTTATTAAGGTTCGCCTCGACCTCCAGCAAGCGCTATAGCGATCTGCCGATTCCCCCTTTGGCGAACCGCTAACGGCTAATCGCTAAGAGCTAAGAGCTAACCGCTGTTCCATGTGCATTATGCTTCACTTTGGCGCATTGCGACAACTTCCCGCCACGCTTATTCGTCGCGCGTCACGCGCCAGACCGCGATGACACGCTCCCCGTGCGGCTTGGCGAACCCGAACACACGCTCCCAGCGCAGGCCGTCGAGCGCGGGCGGGCTATCCAGGGGGACGGCTTCGGGGAACTCGGTCACCAGATACACCCACGGCAGGTCGTCCAGCGCCTCGGGCAAGAAGCGCCAGCGCGCGGGGTTGAACGTGACATCCTCGCCCAGCCGGTAATAGTCATGGCAGCGCCAGTCGATCTCGGGTGTGGCGTAGAGCGTGGCGAGGCTGCATAGCTGCATCACGCCGATCGCCGGGACTTGATCGCCAACGCGATCGCCGCGCTCGGTGACATACCGCAGCGCCTCCCGCGTGCCCCAACCGTTGAACGATCCCCAGAAATAGTCGTAACTGTCGCGGCGCGGTAGTTCGAGCGCGGCGGGATCGGTGCTGGCGCGCCAATCGAACGGCAGCGCGAAGCTGATCGCCCACGCCGCCAGCGCGAGCGCCGTCATGGCGCGTACGGCTGTCCGCGCGGGGGAACGGCGTCGCAGCGCCCGCAGGCGGAGTAGCGCGACGATCCCCCCGCCGACGAGGACTGCGATCGGCGGGATGCCGGCCAGCAGATAGCGAGATTGCAGGCTGGTCGCCAGCAGGACGCTCGGCCCCCACAGCAGCGCCAGCCACGCCAGCGTGTAGAGCGTGGCGCGCGTGCGGTAGCCGATGGCGACCGCGCCGAGCAGCAGCGCGCCGAGCGCCAGCCCTGGCGAGAGGAAGAGGTCGATCCGGCTCGCCAGCCCGCTCAGCTTGTCGAACAGGTCGTCGGGGCGGGCGCTTGGCTCCGCCAGGTAGGTGTTCATCAGCAGCGGGCGGCCGCCTTGCAGCAGCGCGATCAGCGCGCCCACGCCGAACAGCGCCCACCCGATGGCAAATACCAACGTGATGGGCCGCCACGCGAGCCGGTAACGGCGCCAGAGCGCGCGCGCGTAGATCGTCAGGCTGGCGCGGCGCAGGTCCGGCGAGGGCACATCGCCGAACAGAATCGCGGCGAGAACCGGCAGCGCCAGGACCGGCGCGACCGTCAGCTTGGCGAAGACCGCGCCGTTCACCAGCAAGCCGGTCAGCAGGCCGCGACCCTGCGACGGCGCGCGCGCCAGCAGGATGCTGTGCCACGCTGCCAGCGAGGCGAGCGCGGTCGCCAGCGGATCGGCCAAGGCCATGCGCTCGAAAAACACAGCGAACGGCGCCAGCGCGTAGACGAGCGCCGCCGCCAGCATGGCACGCGGTCCAAACAGCGCCCGCGCCGTGGCCGCGACCGCCGCTATCGTCAGCAGAGACAGGAGCGCGGTTGCCAGCCGCATCATCTCCAGCGCGTTGGTGCGCGCCGTGCCGAACAGGCCGAGCCAATAGTAATAAAGCAGCTTGCCGTGACTGTACTCGGTCGGGTTGCGCTCGGCGGTGAAGATGATCTCGCTGCGCTCGATGTGGCTGACCTCGTCCACAAACCCGGCCAGCGCGCCGGGCTGGTGGGCGCGCAGGACGAAGCCGCCGAACAGCAGCAACGTCAGCAGCCAGAGACGAGCGCGAGACGACATGCAGACTCCTTCGTGTGAGGCGGACTACGCCGCCGCAAGCATAGCACCGGGCGGATGGGTGTCAAGCGAATCGGGCTTTCCTCAGGACGAAGGAGGAAGAAAGCCTGTTCCCGACCCTTCTCCCCTCGCCCTGCCATCTGCACGCAACCTTGCTCCCTGTCGAAATATCCCCCCATCCTTCCGACTGCGGTCGGCTTTCCTTCCCCCAGGACGAGGGAAGGAAAAAGCATCAAGCGACGCGCTCCCTTGTTCAACTTGAGAGAGAAGCTCAGGCCGTTCACGGCGCGCGTCCGGCCAGATGCTGCGCCAGCGCGCTCGCGTCGTGCACCTGCACGCGCCAGACCGTCACCCACTGATTGCCCTGGGGCCGCCGGTACGCGGCGATCTGCTCCCACGCCAGCGCGTCGTCGGATGGATCCGCGCCGGGCGAGCGATAGTCGGTCAGCAGGTAGGTGAACGGGTGGCGCTGCACGGCGTCGATCAGCGCGTGCCACGCGTAGACATCGTCGGGCATTCGCGTCTGCGGCAAAAACGAGAGGCGCGCGTCCAGGCACGTCCAGTCGAACGCGCCGGTGATGTACAGGTTCGGCAGCGTGCAATAGTGCATCGCGCCGACCAGCGGCACGCGCCCGTCGACACGCTCACCCGTTCCCGCGAGGTCCCACAGCGCCTCTCGCGCGCCCCAGGCATTCGACGTGTAGCGGAAGAAATTGCGGCGGTCGATCTCGGTGACATGCAGCGACGCGGGATCGGCGATCAGCGTGCGGGCGGTGGGCAGCGCGAACGCGATCGCCCACAGCGCCAGCACCGCCGCGCCAAGCCACGCGCCGCGCTGCGCCCCGGCCAGCGTGACGATGCCCCCGGACAGCAGCGCCGCGAACACCGGCAGCGCGGGGACGAAATAGCGCGTCTGGAGCACGACTGCGAACGCGAGGAAGGGGACCGTCACGGCCAGCAGCCAGCCGAGCAGGTAGAGCGCGGCGCGCCCACGCCGCAGGGCCGCGATCGCCAGCGCAAGCCCGCCGAGCACAAGCGGCATGCTGAGGAAGACCGCGCCCGCATCCCACGCCAACCGCAAATTTTTAACAAACCCGCCGAAACCGCGAGTGAGCTCGAACAGCTCTGGATCGTAAGGCTCCTGCGGGCGCCCGCTGAGCGCGTTTTCGAACGCGCCGATCCCATACAGCGCGCCCACGGCGAGCACGATCAAGACAGCGGGCAACAGCGCGGGACGGACGCGGGTCCAGTTCTCGCGCAGAGAGAGCGACGTCGGCGCGAACAGCAGCGCGGCCGGCGGCGGCAGCGCCAGCAGCGGCGCGGTCGAAAGTTTGGCGAGCAGGGCCAGCGCCAGC